>JACCDP011506199.1_pt1 | contig 20582 bp, 19 predicted proteins | sample 7445841 | NCBI WGS metagenome assembly JACCDP01 (sample SAMN15323441, study PRJNA562643) | freshwater metagenome | isolation source: river surface water | place: USA:Blue River Watershed | collected 2017-08-17
ATCTCTTTCTCTCGCTTGGAGTTAAGGCCGAAAACTTGACTCTCTGCGACAGCAAAGGAGCGGTACATACGGGGCGTAACGATCTCAATAAGTACAAAGCCCGTTTTGCTCGTGAGATGACCCAGAGGTCTCTCGCCGATTGTTTGGAAAATGCGGACGCTTTTGTCGGCGTTTCTGTCGCTCGCGCTTTGACCCCTGAAATGATCCAAAAAATGGCTAAAAATCCTATCATATTTGCCCTAGCCAACCCCGAGCCTGAGATAAGGCCGGACGTCGCCCGGGCTGCTCGGTCCGATGCTATCGTTGCCACAGGTCGCTCAGATTTTCCGAATCAAGTGAATAATGTCCTCGGTTTTCCTTTTATCTTTCGAGGAGCACTCGACGTTCGGGCGCGTGAGATCAATGAGGCGATGAAGCTAGCGGCTGTCAAAGCTATCGCTGCTCTGGCCCGCGAGAGTGTTCCCGATAGTGTGATGAAAGCCTATAAAGATGGCGAGATCTATCAGTTCGGGCGCGATTATCTGATTCCTAAACCGGTCGATCCAAGGGTTCTCTTCCACGTCGCACCAGCCGTTGCCAAAGCTGCGATGGACTCAGGGGTTGCACGTAAGCACGTCGATATCGCCAAATATACAGAACAGATCGAACACATTCTCGGTCCAGCCACAAGCATGATGCGATCGATTCAACGTCGTTTGCAGAAAATCCTAGAAAAGCGACCGCATAAACCGCGTATCGTTATCCCGCATAGCTATGACCGACGGATTCTGCGTGCTGTTGCGCAAGTTGTCGACGAGGGGCTTATTGATTTTACTCTTATTGGTAACGAAGATCGCATTCTAGCCAATGCCGAGAAGTTTGGAATCTACGATCTCAAGCGCAAAGTCCAGATCGTGGCTCCCGTGCACTCGCCTCATTTTGATGAGTATGCAAGCCAGCTCTTTGCCTTGCGTCAGCGCAAAGGTACCTCCTATAGCGGCGCTCGTCAGCAGTTGCACAACTATAATTACTTTGCTGCGATGATGTTACGCTCCGGGGATGCTGATGGCATGGTGTCCGGTGTCGTGGAGCCCTATGGGGCCTCTACCCGACCTATTCTCGAAGTCGTAGGGGTGAAGACGGAACACACGCTCGCTGGGGTTTACCTAGTGATGCATGGGCAAAAGCAATACTTCTTTGCGGATTGTACCATTCATGAAAATCCAGATGCAGAAGTTCTGGCCGAAATCACGCTTTCTGCTGTAGCAATTGCTGAGCAGTATGCGAGCGATCCTATTCGAATAGCTATGCTGAGCTTTTCGAGCTTTGGTTCCACTCGCTCACCCGCAGCCAAGAAGGTGGCCGATGCGGTAGAGCTCGTCAAGGCTCGACGTCCAGGTCTTGAAATCGACGGTGAGATGCAAGTTGATGTAGCTCTGGATAGTGAGCTCCGCAGACGTGAATTTCCTTTCTGCCGCTTAGAAGGAGATCCCAATGTTCTCATTTTCCCTGACCTTGCTTCAGCTAATATTGCCTATAAACTGGTAGCTCAGTTAGGCGATGCAGCTCTTATCGGTCCTATACTCTATGGCTTGCATCAACCTGCGAATGTCTTACAAATGAGTGCGAATACCGAAGAGGTCGTCCACATGTTCTATGTGACAGCGCAGCAGGCTATGGAAAAGTGGTGAAGGGTAGGGGAATGCGAAAACTGGTGTGGGCTGCCTTTCTTCTGAGTTTTGTCGGTGTCACAGTTTTTAGTCTGTGGCTCTTCTATCGCATGTCACAGTCGGAGGGTAAGGGGCCACCTGCAGCTGCCTTGACGGAAAGTCTGCAACCAGAACGCGTGGATCCTAGCATCTTAGTGGATATGGAACCCTGTCCCAGCGATCTTTGGCAATTTGAAGCCGTCGAGGGGACTCGCTTTTCACCGGACATCCAAGAGATGAGTGGAGTCGCACTTTCGCGAACCTGGAAAGACGTGATCTATCATATCAACGATTCCGGGAATTCCCCTGATTTGTTGCTGACCGATAGCGAGGGCCAGAATCTGCGGAAGATCGCCTATGCTGAGCGAAACAGCGATCCTGAGGATTTGGGCGAAGCCGCGTGTCCTTGGGGAGGGCGCTGTCTCTACATCGCAGATACGGGTGATAATTTTCGCCTGCGTTCCGCTCATCAGCTGTGGGTCATAGAAGAGAGCCATCTTTTCGATCAAGCACGCCGGCTGCAGATCGACCTCGTTTACCCCCAGGAGCAACGCCTCGATATCGAGGCCATGGCAGTGACTCCTGAGGCAAGGGTATTTTATTTTTTTACAAAAGAAAAAGGTCGCTCGCAGGTTCTCGAGGGTCGCTGGGATGGACAGGCGACCAGCATGGAGCTCAAAGTCGTCGCTGTGCTAGAGAGAAGTATGGTGACGGGAGCTAGCATGCATCCTTCGGGTAGACGTCTCGTTTTGCTGAATGTGCAGGGAGCCTTAGAATTGAGCCAAGATCCGCAGCCAGGCTTTGTGCGGCGAGGACGAGCCTGGTTTCCTTTTGAGCGGCGTTTTTCTCTTCCCTATCTGGCGCAGCAAGAGGCGATCACCTATGCTCTCAATGGTCGCGATCTGCTCTACACAAGTGAGAGGAAGCCTTGGTCGCGCGCACCTTGGGGTTGGATGTGGGTCTTCTGTCGCTGAAGACCGGCGCACTTAATCTCGTTGACAGACGCTCATGGTCAGACAACAATCGGATAGCCCAGGCCCTCAGGCTGTGGGGATCATGTAAAAGGAGTTTCGCATGTTGTTAACAAAAGCCTTGCCTCTACTCTTAGCCTTTGCACCCATGACTTCAGCTTTTGGTAAAGCTGATGCTAAAGCAAGTGCAGCCAAGAACCCTCAGTGTTTCTTTGAAGTCTCCATCGATAATAAACCTGCAGGTCGCATCGTGATGGAACTTTTTGTAGACACCGTTCCCAAGACAGCTAAAAACTTTCTGGAGATCTGTAAGGGTGAAAAGAACGATGCAAACAAAGAAGGCCTAAGTTATAAAAATAGCGTTTTTCATCGCATCATTCCCCAGTTTATGCTGCAGGGCGGCGATATCACCAATGGTGATGGAACTGGCGGTAAGTCAATCTATGGCGAGAAGTTTGCTGATGAAAATCTCGACACGAGCGTTCATAAGCATTCAGGTCCTGGTATCCTCAGCATGGCAAATGCAGGTCCTAACACCAACGGTTCACAGTTCTTTATCACCACTGTTGCAACGCCATGGCTCGATGGTCGCCATGTGATCTTTGGCAAGGTCGTAGAAGGTCTTGATATCGTCACCAAGATAGAAGCAGTTGGCACGCAGAGTGGAACACCGACCAAGCCGGTAAAAGTCACTAATTCTGGCGAAGTCAAAGGAAGCAAGGCTCAAGCGAAAAAAGAAGCAGTGAAAAAGCCAGTTGTCGGCGATAGCAAGCCTGCTACCCCAGAAAAAGCTCCCGAAGCAAAATAACTTTCGAAGTAAAAACTTTGAGGAAGGACATCATCCCTTGATGTCCTTCGCTCTCTTCAGGTCTTCGACCTGACTCCGACTCCATGAAGCAGAGTCTAGTAGCAGGATCGATAGCGAAAGCGCAGAATGGTTTCGACCGACTGCGTTTCATCATCTACGCTCAGAGTATTGTAGCCAAAAGTTCGCCCATAAAGTCTCACTCGAGTATTGACCGAGAGGAGACGCTGACCACCACAGGGCGTGTAACTTCCCCCTAAATTTTCATGAATCACTGTATAGGGACCGACTTGGCCGCTAGTGAAGGCATAGGTACGAATGGCATCAAAGCCACCGGTTCCAGGAAGATAGTAGCGTGTCCAAAACTGTCCCTGAGCCCCTCCGCTCGTATCGGCAAAGCCGCGATGCTCTGTGCGATACCAGGAAACGGAGATTCCAGGAGGTAACGCAATTTTAAAGGAAATCGTGCAATTTCTTGTCGGTGGATGCGTGACATTGAACTGGATGGGGGCTAGCTCTGCAATAAAATTCGAATAGAGGATCTGGAGTGTTTGCTTGTCGGGCGTGAACTGATAGACAAAACTGCCAGGAGGGCAGCCGTCTCCATTGGCGATAAAATTCTCGATGTGAGTGTCTGCTAAAACTAAGTTGGGGAAGCTTAGGATGCTGCTTGCCAGTACAAAGGAGACTATCGGCGAACTACGGGACATATGCTTTTTCATAGTCGGACCTCCTTGAACTTATCGAAGAATTATTATCAAGAAATGCGAAAAGACTCAAAATCTCATCTTATGTAGGAGTGTTAGGGGGTGGGGTTATTGCTTAGATAAAGGCTTGTGCAGTATAGAGAGAAACTCATGTTTCACCGATAAAATCCGATAAATCATGAAAATCGGTTGCATGAGAAAAACTCGGATATGACTATCTTTTATTTCGGAATATGTTTAGTGATGTGGCTGCTAGGTATGACACCTGGGTGGTCTCAAAGTGCTATGCCCGTAGACGATGCATTTAGTAGTCAATCTCCTCACGAGTATCTTTGGTTTTATGAAGATAAGGCCCAAGAGTTTGACTTTCGTACCATCGAATCCGCTGCTTTTCAGCAAGATGCCAGGCATAAGTTAAATTGGGGCATCGTACCTACGCCTGTCTGGTTGAAAATACTGATCAAGGACAGCCGTCAGTCGCAAGAACCGCTCGTTCTTGTCTTTGATTATCCCCTGCTCGATGAAGTCTCCTATGTAGTCTGTTCAGGTGATCAGCCTGTGTTCAAGATGTGTTCGGATGTCCGAGAGGTCGGTCGTATGCGTCCCCAAGAGCGACATAGGCAGACGGCTGCGAGCGATGAATTGCTCATTTCCCAGCCTCGAGGCCTTCCTGAAGTTCGATACCATACGGTGTGGATTAAAGTTCAGCAGACAGCGGGTAGCCTTCAGCTCACTTCCAAGATCTTGACCCAAAGCGAGCATCTCCGTAGCCAGAGGCAGCAGGTGATGGTCAGTGGACTTTACTATGGCGGCCTGTTTGTTCTCATCGTCTATAACTTCTTTGTGTGCTTAAGCCTGCGCTCTTGGAAGTATGTATTCTACGTCACTTATATGAGCGCCTATCTTTGTTTTCAGCTCTTCGCCAGTGGATATGGCTATGGCATGTTGGGGAATCTGATAAATCCTTGGGTCTCTGGTAAGATTATTCCGACGAGTATCTTGATGTTTGGGCATTCGTCGCTTATTTTTGCTGTTCTCTTTCTGAATATTAAAGCCAGTTCTAAGTTCACCTTTTGGTCATCCATTATTTTTATCACCATTGGTCAGCTTACGATCATGGTGAGTCCTTGGTTAGGAAATCAGCTTTTTTATAGGATTGTCGTCTCCATTATAACTCCAATTTGGGTAGTGCTTGAATTTACGTGTGGTCTTGTGGCCCTGCGCTCTCCTCAGTATCGACGAGCAGCTATTCTCTATCTTCTCAGTTGGTCTGCGTTCGTTACGGGCTCATTTGTGATCATGCTTCGTATCATAGGGGTTTTACCCATTCACTTTCTTACTATGTATGCGATGCAGATTGGGTCTTGGATGGAAGGCGTTCTGATGTCCTTCGCAATGGGTGATGTGATCAACCAGCTTCGTTTTCAAACAGCTCGGCAAGCTTCAAGCTTGGCACAAACTAACGACCAGCTTAAGAAGGCTGAATCTCAGCTGCGAAATGAACTCAAGACGAGGAATATGCTAGTGAGTAACTTGTCACATAGAACCAATAATCCGCTCAACTATATAGCAGTCAGCGCGCAGGTAATGGTTGAGCTTTTGAGTGAGCAAAGAGGCATGTTGCGCACTTTGCTTGGCGGTACAGATGGCGAAGCGGATGAAGACAATAGACGCCTTCTCAGTCGCTTTGAAAGCCAATTTCAAGAACTCGATCAAGCTATCGCACAGGTGAATCTTGGCTTGAATCATTCGATTCAATCGATAGCAGATATTCGTAATATCAGCGGTGTAGATGGTTTTTCTATGCAGGATTTCACTCTTAGCGAGCTGCTGGCTAAATTACGTGAACGCTGCAAGGCAGCTACTGGGACAAGCCTGACTCAAGTTGAATTGATTTCTGAGGGTGGACACGACTTTCATGTTGTAGGAAATGTCGTCCTTTTGAGTTTGATCCTAGAAATGATCCTGTTGAGTGTTTTGAAAAGTCAACAGTCTCCTCAGGTGAGCTTTCGCATGCTCGGTTCACCTGATGGGAACCTTGCGCTTCATATCCATAGTAACGAGGTACATTTTGCATCTTCGCTTTCCTTGGGAGAAGAAGCAGATTATATTCGTTACATGCTGGAGTCTTCAGCGATCCAGTATAGCTTTCCCCATGAAGATGAGCTGGTATTGAAGCTTGGACGTCGAGAAGAACAAGCTACCATAGCAGCGTAGAAAGGAAGATAGATGCGGCGTAAGATACTTGTCAGCTTGCTATTGTTGGGAGCACAAAAACTTATGGCTCTAGAGTCGCCAGCGTTTGACGTTGAAAAATCCGAAGGGGATTTTGAACTACGGCGTTACCCGGCCTATCTCGTGGCAGAAGTTCGTGTGGATGGTCCCTTTGAAGATGCTGGAAGCAAGGGATTTCGGAAGCTCGCCGATTTTATTTTTGGTAAGAATAAAAGTCAGTCGAAGATTGCCATGACGGCTCCTGTCGGACAGGTCTCATCAGAAAGCGAAAAGATAGCGATGACAGCCCCAGTCGGTCTGCAGGAAACGGCAGGTCGCTATCTGATAAGCTTTACCATGCCCAGCTCTTATACCAGTGAGACCCTGCCTCTGCCGATTGATCCAGAGGTCCAGATTCGCGAGATCAAAGAGCATAGGGCCGCTGTTCTTCGTTACTCAGGCTTCTGGAGTCAAGAGCGCTTTCAAGCTAAAAGCCAAGAGCTTTTGTCCTGGATGGAGAGTCAAAACCTGGCGGCAGAGGGCGAACCGGTCTTTGCTCGTTACAATCCACCATGGATGCCTTGGTTTTTGCGACGGAATGAAGTGATTTGGACTGTGAACCGAATTCCCTAGGCAGATTTTTCAACTGGCGCTTGTGAAGCGGGGTGCATCGGGCAGAAAATGTACAGAGTCGTGCCTTGACCAAAGCGTGACTCGATACTGATTTGGCCTCCGAGCTCGAGGACTGCCTGCTTGAGCGCTGACATACCAACACCACGCCCTGCAACTTCACTGGCACTCTTTTGTGTCGATAGGCCATCTAAGAATACCAGTTCAAGCGCGTCCAGTTCGCTCAGGCCATCCGCCTCTCCTTGTGTTAAAAGTCCGCGTTCCACTGCCAAGGCTTTGAGCTTACTGCTGGCAATACCCTGACCATCATCCTCGAGGCGAAGGAGCAATGTGCTGTCTTTATGTTCGCTTATCTGTAGATGGAGGAGACCTTTTTCAGGCTTGCCGCGGCGTTGCGTTGGGAGTTCAATCCCATGAACGATCGCGTTGCGTAGGGCATGAATAAGATTTTTAAACAAGGGCTGTGTGTAAAGCGCGTCGATAGGGAGGCTTCCCCCACTGAGCTCGACGTGCACTTTTTTGCCAAGGCGTTCGGCTAGGCGACGGCAATCGTCCAACATGGGATCAAGAATTTGGTGGGCAGGGATTCTCATCAGAGCTTGAGCTAGCGACTCGGCTTCTGATTTTGCTTGGTCAAGGCCGCCCCAAGTGTGGCTCTCTTCGATGAAGCGAAGCAACTGACTGCGATAGACGCGAAAGCTAGGATCCCAGTAGCCATCAAAACTCAATTCTAATACTTTAAAGTGAGCTTTCAGGAAGCTAGCAATCGCAGACTCAACAGCATCAAAGTCTCGACGTTCTATCGTGTCTTGGCCCTCTATCTCATGAATAAAGCGGACGACTTCGCTAAGTCCAAACACACCGAGATTGCCTTTGATTGTATGAAGAATACGGCGAAAGTCGCGTTGTGCGGTAGGGGATTCGCGCTCAAACTTACGAGCTTTTTGGATAGAGTCGTAGGTATCTTCCAGTAAACTCTGAAAGCCATTACGATTGCGTAACATGCGTAACAAAGCTTTATTGGTGTTGTTTTCTAATTCCACTTCATCGAGGTGTGTCACGTCATGGAGAGTGCAAAGGACACCGTAAACTTCACCATTTTGTGATAGAGGTACCCAGTCGATGAGAATATGTTTCTTACTGCAACGAAAGCGGTTAGGGACTTGGTCCAGCGAGAGCTCTAGGGGTATGAGACTGTCGAAAAGCTGTTCGAGCATAGCCAAAAAATGAAGACTATCCTTTTCACTTTCATAGAGAAGTGAGGACAAAGTGAGCTTGGTGAGGTTTTCTCTCTCAAAGATTTCACATGCTGCGCGAGTTGCACCTGATTGAATCTGACTTTGCTGGTCAATGATCAAAAAGCCTGATTTCACATTCTCTAGTATGGCCCGCATGCCAGCTTGGTTTTTATCGAGGACATTCAATAAGCCATTGAAGCTATGGGCGAGGGAGCGAAGTTCATCTCGACCACTGGGACGGAGGCGAAGACCGGAGCTAGGGGTGTGACTCAACCTTTCAATCTGCAGGACTAGGTCTTGCAAACGTCCCAGGATACGATTGACAACAAGAAGTTGAAAAGCCAAGGCCAGAATACTGATGGCGATAAAAGCCCAGATCATTTGGGATATGAGAGCTTTGCCCTCTCGCATGAGGATACGTTCGATAGGAAATTGCAGAAGCAGTCTATCTTGACCCTGACAGTCTTTGGCAAGAAGGGCTGCTGTGATGGTTTGATTATTGACACGTACCCAGGCTTTTTTGGAGAGAAAGTAGGGGACGTCGAGCTCTGAAGCTCGTCGCTTAAGAAGGTTTTTGAGCTTTGCAGGCAAGGGCGTTCCTTGTGTGCTATGGAGCCCTTCATTGTCTAAGTGTCTTATCGTGAGATTTTTCTTGCTGAGTCTTTGGAGTTTGTTTTCAAAGTTCTTGTCCACTTTTTTGAAAAAAGCGATGTAGCCACTCGGAGGAAGATCTGTCTTCGAATTTCGGATAGGAAGAACAGTAAAGCGAAATAGGGTGCCATCAAGCTGGATGAGGCCTGCACGCGGCATTGTTTCGCTGGCAGGAGGAAATAGACCTGAGTTCAACTGAATGCCTTTGAGCAATTGTGTCACCGAAGTGGTATCGTTCTCTTCTTGGGGGCGGTCCAAGGCAAACTTTAGCCTCGCCTGAAGATCGTAAACACGAAAGCTATCGAGGGCAACCTGATCAAGGACTTCGGGATAAAGATTGGTCTCGATAAATTCTTGATTCGGCTTTGTCACGAATTCATACATATCATCCCACTCACCCCAGTCTTTGATGATGGGATGAAAGCTGTCGACTTCATTCTGAACGAGATCACGTATGCGTTCAATTTCGAGGCGAACTTCGTTCTGTTCAAGTTTTTGAAAGCGACGCTCTAGGACGATCACTATGCCAGCAGTCATTGTCGCAAAAGCGATGATGAGGCTCAGCGCGAGTGACCACGTGAGCTGACTTCGGATCGATCCTTCGAGGATCTTTCGCATTGCGTCTTGCCTTTCCCAGATGGCAATAAGTATAGAAATCCAAAGCTGTTTTCGGCAGATTGTGGGAAAGGAGTACTTAAAACCGGTTTCTCTCTAAAAAATTCAAGGATAATAGATATTTATGATCTTTGTCAGGTGTGGGTACCTAAGACTCAGCGTTCATTGCAGCCCAGCTCGTCACGGATCTTATCATTTTCAGACGAGTTTTTGCTTCCCAGAGTTTTTTCGAGCTGAAGGCCGGTTTTTTTGCTTAGCTCGCTTATTTTAGTAAAACGTTGGCAAATATCTGCATCTCGGTCCTCTTCTTGTTCAAAAAAGAAAGCGCCAGTAGCTAGATCACTCCCATCTTTCAGAAACAAGATTTTCCAATATCCACTCGGAACTTTATGCTTTTCGTCAGCATTAGGCAGCTCGCCAATAGTGAATTCGTAGACTGGGCCGGTCAGAACCCAAAGATTCGTGGCGCGCGCCAGTGCTATTTCACGTTCGGCATCTTCAAGGCGCTTCCACGCTCCTTTGTTGAGCGTCGATTTTTGGGGAGTGATGTTGGAAAGGTAATTCGTGGTATTCCAGAAATCTGTTCCAGCAAAGCTTGCTAGAGGTACTTGGTGACCACGGTCCACACCTAATTCTTCAAAGGCCCCATCATAGTCAGCGGGTTCAAGAGTTTCTGTATCACTGAGCATTGGATCCCTGGACCACGAACGCTCCTTTCCAGGACCTGTGCCTATTGTGTCGGGGGAGAGGCGGTAAGCAGCCCAGTCGGCAAATTTTGTTGTGGGATTATTGCTGAGGGAAAAGATCTCATGTTGAAGGAGGCGATTTCCCTTTTTTATTTCGGGACAAGCTTGCGCACAAAAGGCAGATTTACGAACACCGGTCAGCTCAGAGTCTTCTACTCGAACTCCGCAGGCCGTGATAGCTTGGATGACCAAAAAACAGAGCAACAGTGCTTTCATAGTTCTCTTTCCCGTTAGGCGGCCTTCGAGTGGGGTTCGGTGGCTGCATCTCCGGATACTGTGCAAAAGCAGAGCCACGGCTAAGGAGCTGTCTCGAGAGGAGAAAAAACTACGAAAAAAAAGCCGGCTGTCTAAGAGTTGGACAGCCGACGCGAGAGAGTTGTGCTGAGTGAAAGGTCAGAGTTTCGGTACGGTTCCGCTTTCGAGATCTCTCAGAAAGCTTTGAGCTCGTTCGAGGTGCGCTTTTACCTCTCGAATCAAAAGAATGGCATCTGCCTGGGAAAGTGCGCCCTGCTCCATCATCTGGCAGAGACGAAACTCGATAGGATCTGTAAGTGGATATACAGATTCGTGCTGCGGCCAAAGGTTTCCTACTTCATTACCGCCACCCATGCAAAGTGGGATGTAATGATCGATCTTAAAGTGTTCACGGCCGATGGATTGTACAGAGAATTGAAAGGCGGATTCGTAGAGGGAAAAAACTTTATCTTTGGTATCGCGGGAGACGTCACGGCGGCAGTACGGAATATGTTCGGGGTATCGGTATTCGTCGGGGTCGTTGCAGAGGGCTCCTGGAGTCAGTTTTGGAGCGGGAGAAGAAGGGACATTCGGAGGAGAAACAGCGCTAGTCTTCGATCCATACTTCGGCCCTCGCGAAAGCGAAGAGTCTTGCGGGTCACCACCGGGACCACAAGCGGCCAAAAAGACACACAACAGAGCGAACCGTCTCATATCTTCCTCACAGTAAAGCATTCCGGGGTGTCGGAACAATCCGAACCGAGTCTCAGCTACCTAGGAACAAGAACGTATCATTGTGCAAGCGGGGGAGGACATAACTCATCCAAGCTGGAGCTTCAAGTGTTTTTAGAGAAGTTTTGCAGGTCTTGGCAAACTTTTGCGCGCTTGCGTGAAACCTCTATCTCTGCATAGCTGTCTAGGTGTCTTTGTGGCTGCTCTGGAGAGGTTCTCTAGGTCAAGCAGACAGCATACGGGTGTACTCTACTGTCTCCTTTGCACAGGTCTCGCAGATACGCGCGACAATTGCAGCCACACAGAGATCAAGGCTTGAAAAATTTTGGAAAATTGCGCACAACCAGGAGGTTTCGTAATTTGGGTCAAACTCGACATGGCCGCGCGGCCAGGTTTCCTCCGTCACAGCGTGTGCGCTGGAAAAGTGCTCTCGCAGAAGGTCTTGGAACTTTCTCTTAGATTTCCCGGACTCTCTGTGTCACGATGTTGGATGAGTAATTGACGTAAATAGAAGTTCGCATAGCAACACTTACGGGCTTGAAGGCTCTGCTGGCCACGCTTCGAGAAAACAAGCTTGGGTTCGTTGACAAGTCTTGGAAGATGTGGTTGTTTTTCGAGCTCATTTGGCCCCTTCAACGGTGCGAAAGGAATAGCGCACATGTGGATCGATCCAGAGTCCTACCACTATCTTCCGATACTCATCCTGATGACGATAGGGTTCGTCATTGGACTTGCGATGGTCGGCATCAACTTTATCTTAGGCACGCGTGCAAGGATCAGAACGCGAGAGAAGTTCGATGTCTACGAGTGCGGTGTACCCGCTGTGGGTAACGCGCGGCAGCAGTTTTCGGTACGCTACTACGTGGTCGGTATCGTGTTCCTCTTGTTCGATGTGGAAGTCGTGTTCATGTATCCCTGGGCCGTCGTATACCGGCGTTTTTTGTCTCAGGGGGCATTCATCCTGATTGAGATGCTGACGTTTTTTGCGATTTTGTTGTTAGGTTACATCTATCTGGTCGGCCGAAAAGGCCTCGACTGGGAATAAGGGAGGATTAAGCATGTCGAAAGATGGAAGTGCGAGCTTCGTCCCTACTCGTCTAGACTTCGCAGTGAAGTGGGCGCAGAAGAACTCCTTATGGCCGATGCCCTTTGGAACGTCTTGCTGCGGTATTGAGATGATGTCCACTTTGTCCGGGACATACGACTTGGCACGTTTTGGTGCCGAAGTAGTTCGTTTCTCACCCCGCCAGGCAGATCTCTTGCTCGTTGCTGGGACCATCACGACCAAGATGGGGCCAGTTCTCCGACAGATTTACGACCAGATGTTGGAACCCAAATGGGTGATCGCCATGGGAGCCTGCTCTTCGTCCGGTGGTATTTTCAACACCTATTCAGTCTTGCAGGGAATCGACGAGATTCTGCCTGTCGATATTTACGTGCCTGGATGTCCTCCGATTCCAGAAGGATTGATCTACTCAATCTTAAGGCTCCAAGAAGTAGTCGATAAAAATTTACCTCGACCTAAGATGCATAAACTCACGCGCGAAGAAGCTCGGGATGCTCTGAGCTTTCGCACACCCCACTCGGACTCTTTGTTGGCTGCCGCAGCCAGCGAGAAGAAACCAGGAGAGGATCGATGAGTCAACTTACTCCGGAAGTCCTGCAAAGACAGGATGAAATGCACGCTTACTTGGAGCAGTCTTTTCCGGATTACCGTCTGGAGCGTGATCGTAACGCTGAGTCTATCCTCTGGGCACGGCAGACAGCTGAAGTGACGTCTCTGATAGAGCGTGCACTTCGTGACGAACGTCTTCAAATGGACAGACTTTCTGACCTCACCGCTTATGATAACGTGGACGGCCAGGATGGAGCTCAACGGTTTGTTGTCGTGTACCAACTCTATTCGATGAAACTGCATCTCCGTCTTCGCGTCAAAGTCCTTTGTGGGGAGCAGGAATCCGTGCCGACACTCACAGGTCTTTGGGCGGGAGCTAACTGGCTTGAGCGCGAGGTGTTTGATCTTTACGGCATCCGCTTTGCTGGTCACCCAGATCTGCGCCGCATCTTGATGGATGAGCGCTTTGAAGGTCATCCTTTACGCAAAGAATATCCTCTCGAAGAGAGACAGCCTTTCCCTGATTCCTTGCCGGTTCGTATCGCGGATCGCAGCAGCCCTGAGGGAACCAATCCATGAGTGATAAGCTAACGCGGTCGTCTCAGCTAAGTAACGTCGAAGAACGCCAGAATCTGGCTGATTTTTATAATCCTAATGTTTTGATCAACCTCGGACCTTCGCATCCGGCGATGCACGGAACATTGCGTGTCATGTGCCGCGTGAACGGAGAAACGATCGAAGACTCTACCTGCGAGATCGGTTATCTTCACCGCGCGATTGAAAAGCTTGCCGAGCATAGAACCTACCACCAGTGGATTGTCTACACCGATCGATTGAACTACTGCTCTGCTCTCGCCAATAACATCGCTTACGTGATGACGGTCGAAGATCTTCTTCAGATCAAAGTCACCGATCGCTGCATGTGGATCCGTGTGATCTGTATGGAGTTAGCTCGCGTTATCGATCACATCATCTGCGTTGCAATCAATGCTCTCGATATGGGAGCTTTGACTTGTTTTTGGTATCTCTACGAATGGCGTGAAGAAGCCTATACCATGATCGAAGCAATGTGTGGAATGCGTTTGACAACTTCCTACGCACGCATAGGCGGGATGAGTCACGACCTCCCTGATAACTTCGATCAGATGATGAATCGCTTTTTGAAAGGGCTGCCAAAGGCTATAGACGATGTCGAACAGCTGCTCACGACCAACCGTATCTGGGTTGATCGCACAAAAAATGTTGGGGTCCTCACCAAAGAGCAAGCCTTGGCCTTCGGCGTAACAGGTCCATGTCTCAGAGCTTCCGGCGTAGATCACGATCTGCGTAAGGACAGACCTTATTACAGCTATCCTGAGCTCGACTTCGATATTCCTATCGCACTCAATGGGGATGTTTACGATCGCTATCTCGTGCGACTGGAAGAGATGCGACAGAGTCTTAAAATTCTCAAGCAGTGTATGAAAAAACTTCCCAACGGACCGCTGTGGGTCGACGACCGTCGAGTCCGGATTCCTGATAAGAAAGATGTCTACGAAAAGATGGAAGTTTTGATCCATCACTTTAAGATCTTCATGGAAGGTATCGACGTACCTCCAGGCGAGGCCTACAACGCGATTGAAGCGCCTAACGGTGAGCTTGGTTTTTACGTCGTGAGTCGTGGGGGACCTAAAGCCTGGCGTGTCAAGATCAAGTCTCCATCTCTGATTAACTTTCAGAGCTTCGAGACCTCCGTGCGCGGAGCGAAGATCCCCGATGCGATCGCTGTCCTAGGAAGTCTAAACATCATCGCGGGCGAGCTGGATCGCTGATCCAGTCCGCGGAGGAATACGATATGACTATCATCGATTCGAACATTGCAAAAAGTATCGACGAGATGCGACCTTTCTTTCCAACCGAGCAGGCGTTGCTGATTCCACTCCTGCACCATATTCAGGCCAAAGAAGGTTGGATTTCGAAAGACGCTATGAAAGAAGCAGGAGCTTTTCTGCATCTGCCTTTGTCCAAGGTTATCGAGGTCGTGACCTTCTACACCATGTTCAACACTAGCCCTGTAGGCAAAAAGCACATTCAGGTCTGCACGAACGTGGCTTGCTTTCTCAGAGGGGCGGACCATCTTGTAGCGTGTTTAGAAAAGCGGCTCGGTATTCACGCAGGCGAGACGACTGCGGATGGGCGTTATACTCTGACGGAGGTCGAGTGTTTGGCTGCCTGTGGAACCGCTCCCGTGATGCAGGTCAACGATGATTATCACGAGAACCTGACAGAAGAGTCTGTGAATTCTCTGATGAACCAATTTGATCAGGAGCTTAAACATGTCTAAGAAGCTGCTGACTCGTTACAACAATACCCCTGGCTCTCATACTCTTGCTTTCTACCGTTCGGTGGATGGCTATCAAGCCTTAGAAAAAGCGCTGGCTATGACGCCTGACGCAGTTATCGATGAAGTGAAAAAGTCCAATCTGCGCGGCCGCGGGGGAGCAGGATTCCCTACCGGTATGAAATGGTCGTTCATGCCCAAAGCTCCTGTCGATGCGGAGGGAAAACCAAAGCCAAAGTATCTCGTTTGCAATGCAGACGAGGGTGAACCAGGTACCTTCAAAGATCGCCTGCTCATGACTCAACATCCCCATCAGTTGGTAGAAGGGATGATCATTGCGGGACATGCGATCGGCGCAAGCCGCGGGTACATCTATATTCGCGGCGAATTTGTTCACGAAATAGGTCGCGTTGAAGAAGCTATCCGCGAAGCGCGCGAAGCTGGATATCTTGGCGCTAAGGTGATGGGTAAAGACTGGAGCTTCGATATCTGTGTTTATCGAGGAGCCGGTGCGTATATCTGCGGTGAAGAGACAGCTCTCCTGAATAGTCTCGAAGGCAAGCGCGGCGAACCCCGGCTCAAGCCTCCCTTCCCTGCGCAGGTGGGTGCATTCGGAATGCCGACCTGTGTAAATAACGTGGAAACATTCTGTTCTGTACCTTCTATCTTGAGCTTCGGCGCAGAAGCCTTCGCAGCTCTGGGGACCGAGCGTTCCGGAGGGACTAGACTCTTTTGCGTATCCGGGCACATTGCAAAGCCTGGTGTTTATGAATTACCAATTAACATCAAACTGCCTGACCTCATCGCTCACTGTGGTGGGGTACTCGGAGGGCGTAAGCTGAAGGCTGTGATTCCTGGTGGAGCTTCTGCTCCGATGCTACGAGCCGATGAAATCGATGTAGCCATGGATTTTGACAGTCTCGCTAAAGCTGGAACCATGGCAGGTTCTGGGGGTGTTATCATCATAGACGAAACAGCCTGTATCGTCGAAGTTGCAGCTCGCCTCTTGAAGTTCTACGAACACGAGTCTTGTGGGCAGTGCAGTCAGTGTCGTGAGGGTAGCCACTGGCTCGCTCGCATGTATGACCGCATCGAGCGAGGCGGTGGGACACAAGCAGATCTCGATACGATTGCAGATATTTGCTCAAACATGGCAGGACAGACAATCTGTGCCTTTGCTGACGCGGTTACTGGACCTGCGCTGTCGGCGATTCGCAAGTTCCGCGCAGAATTTGAAGAGCACGTCCGCCTCGGACGCTGTCCTTCGAAGACTCACGATCATGCGTATCCGCATAGCCAGATCCATCACGCTAGCGCCAGGCTTTGAGGGGGGAAACCATGACCAAACCCAAGATTACCTTTGACGGACAAAGTTTTGAATTCGAGCCTGGCGATACGATCATGCGCGCTGCCGAGCGCGCTGGTATCGATCAGGGTATACCAAGGTTCTGTTATCACCCCGGCCTGCCTATAGCCGGGACTTGCCGCATGTGTACGGTGGAAGTGGAAAAAGCCCCCAAGCTGATGACCGCTTGTTCTACTCCTGCGGCCGATGGAATGGTCGTCCACACCCAGAGCGACAAGGTTCGTAAGAGCCGCGCTGGGGTCATGGAGTTTCTGCTGGTGAATCATCCGCTCGATTGCCCCGTCTGCGATCAGGCGGGCGAGTGTTCGCTGCAGAACTACAACTATGAGTACGGGCCTGGCACGAGCCGATTCCGTGACGATAAAAGGGTTTGGTCTGAAGCGACCACGAAAAAGCTTTCAGAAAAGCTGACACTCAACATGAACCGCTGTGTTCACTGCGAGCGCTGTATCCGTTTTACCGAAGATGTTTCCAAGACTAACGAGCTCCTCATGGAGAATCGTGGGTGGAAAAAAGAACTCGTATCCGTCGAAGACCTTGAGAGCTTTAATGAGTATCAGGGTAACATCGCCGATATCTGTCCTGTTGGAGCTATCACGTTTAACGATTTCCGCTTCAAAAAGCGCGTGTGGTTTCTAAAGTCCCATAAAACAATCTGCGATGGCTGCTCTAAAGGCTGCTCTATCTTTGCTGACGAAGAAAAACACATCGTCTATCGTTACAGAGCTCGCAGGAACGATGCTGTCAATGGACACTGGATCTGCGATGAAGGTCGGGTTTCCTACCGGACTTATATGAATCCCGATCGTATCATTCAACCGCTGCTGAAGACTCAGGGAGGAGCGCACGCCTGTTCTTGGCAGACGGCCTTGAGCTGGGTTCTCGAGCAAGCCAAGTCTGCGAAGAAGGTTCTCCTGCTCGTTGGCACCGACGCCACAAGTGAAGAGGCAGCTACTCTCGTTCAGATGCTACCCTCTCTTTGGAAAGCGGAAACGCACGTGCGTCGTTGGAACGGGACCAGCGAAGGCTTGCAAGGGTCACAAGATGATACGGGACTCGACAAGCTTCTGCGTCGTCGGGACAAAACGCCCAACACCAAGGGCATCGAGATGCTAGGCTTGACCCCCTATGATTCTGCAAAGGATCAGGGTTACGATCTCGCCATCTACTATCGCAGCGGACGTGCTACGATTCCGGCAGCTTCGCTCGCTGGAACCGAGATCGCATGGGGTGTCTTCGATAAGTCTGAGGTTCAACGGTTTGCAGCAGTTCTGCCAGGGCAGGGCGTGTTGGAAAAGGCCGGAACCTACACCAATTGTGACGGTGTCACCCAAAGTTTTGAGGCAGCTGTTCAATCGCACGGCGGCTGTGCTCCGGTGAAGAAAGTCCTCGATGCTTTGAAGACTTTGAACCAGACAGCGCATGAGGAGGTTGCTCTTGGATCTGTTTGAGTGGATAGCGCTGCTGTTGAAGATTGTTTTCATTCTTGCCTGTGTGTTGAACACAGTTCCCATCGTCGTTTGGTTTGAACGAAGAGGCTCCGCGTGGATGCAGGGTCGGGTTGGGCCTAACCGGGTCGGACCGTTCGGGCTCCTTCAGCCCGTCGCAGATGTCATCAAGTTTATCTTCAAAGAAGATTTCGTACCGGCAAATGCAGCTAAGTTTTTCTATCACGCGGCCCCAGTTTTAGCGGCCGTTGCTCCTCTTGCAGCCTTTGCGGCGATCCCTTTTGGTGGCTACCTTCTGATAGGAGACCGTCAAGTCCCCTTACAGATCGCTGAGCTAGACGTCGGAATCTTAGCGGCCTTAGCCTTTGCAGGTCTTGAAGTTTATCCTGTGATGCTGTCAGGCTGGGCCTCGAATAACAAGTACTCGACTTTTGGTGCCCTACGCGGAAGTAGTCAGATGGTGAGTTACGAGATTGGCATGGGCCTAGCTTTAGTTTCTATGCTTCTTATCTACGGCACTCTCAACATGAACGAAATGGTTCAGTATCAAGAGCAGACTCTTTGGGGATTTCTGCCCCAATGGGGCGTCTTTTTAAATCCCATAGCCTTTTTGATCTTTTTGATCGCTATATTTGCCGAAACAAACCGGCTACCGTTTGACTTGCCAGAAGGCGATGCAGAACTTGTAGGCGGCTACCACACAGAGTACGGTTCCACTAAATTTTTGATGTTTTTCTTTGCTGAGTACATTGCAATGATCATGGCCTCGGCGTTGCTGATCACCCTATTTTTCGGTGGCTACTCACTCTTGCCAGGTATGGCAACTCTCATCGATGGTGTATCCGTTATCTTGAATCTCGGTGCAGCAGGATCCCAGAACGCTTTGGCCGTTGGCCAAGTTCTTTCGATGTTTTTCAAAGTCGGCTGTGTGATGTTCTTTTTCGTTTGGGTCCGCTGGACCTTTCCTAGATTCCGCTTTGACCAGTTGATGAATCTCGGATGGAAGATTTTATTCCCACTTGCTCTCGTTAACTTACTCGTAGTGGCACTCATCATCGCGATGATAGGAGCTTAACATGGCCATCATTGTCTCGCGGAAAGAACGCTTTATTGACAAGCTTTATATCCCCGCACTCTTGGTCGGTCTGAAGGTCACACTTCGCCGATTTGTCGAAAGTTTATTTTTCGGCAAGACCATGACGATCCAGTATCCCGAGAAGAAGCGGGAGTATTCTCAGCGCTTTCGTGGGGAGCATTACATCTCAGTCGACGAGAACAAGATCGAAAACTGCACGTCCTGTTACCTTTGTCAGACCGTGTGTCCGGCAGAGTGTATCACGATTATCGCAGAGGAAAGACCTGCGGATGAGAACCCCTATGGGGTTCGCAAAGAGAAGCGTCCCGCTCGATTCGATATCGATGCCCTGCGCTGTTGCTTTTGCGGATTTTGTGAAGAAGCTTGTCCGAAAGATGCCATCAAGCTGTCTCGTAATTACGAGATGGCAGTCCAGACGAGGGCCTTGGCGCACTACGATCTCGACCATTTGAAGCGGGAGGTCAAAGGCCGTGGGTGAACTCGTTGTTGCCATACTTGCAGGACTTATCGGTATTTTGGGACTGATGGTCGTCTTTGCCAAGAGTCCTTTTACGAGCGCCTTTTCGCTCGTCGGTCTCATGGTTTGTCTGGGTGGAATTTACGGGCTCATCGGAGCCCATTTTGTAGCAGCGCTTCAGGTCATCGTTTACGCAGGTGCGATTATGGTCCTCTTCGTTTTCGCGATCATGCTGCTCAACCTCAACGAAGAATCCTCTGATCTGTCTTGGAAGGGTTGGCGTCCGTATGTAGCGATAGCAGCAAGTGTCGCTGTCTTGGTCGTTTTGGTTTCGGCTTTGCGGATGTGGATGGACGAAAAACGAGTTCCCTTGGCAGGTCCTTGGGATTTTGCCGCAGTGAAAGCAGCTGGTGGTAACGTCGTGGCACTTTCAGGAACCTTGTTTTCCAAAGCTTACGTCCAATTTGAAATCATTTCGCTGCTCCTAGTGGTCGCGATTATCGGGGCTCTGGTCCTCGCCAAAAGAAAGGTGGACTGATCTGATGGACACCGGAACCTTGCTGCATGTGCTGTCTGCGTACCTTTTTTGTCTCGGGCTTCTGGCTCTGCTCTTACGGCGTAACACCTTGATTATGCTGATGGGCATAGAGCTTATGTTGAATGCGGTCAATCTATCTTTTGTGACCTTTTCGCGAGAGCTCAACCAGCTCGACGGACAACTTCAGGTGTTTTTTATTATCACTCTGGCAGCCGCTGAATCGGCTATTGGCCTGTCGATCCTGGTGAATATTTACCGGAACTTCGGCAGTATCAAGACGGACCGGACTATGAGCTTGAGAGGGTAACGGATCATGACTTCGTCTTCTGGATCGGCTTTGCCACTTTGGATACTTATCCTTCCGCTCTTGGGGTCGCTCTTCAATGGGTTGATCTATCCATTTTTCGTCGGAGGTAATAAAGGCACCAACGCTCGTGTAGCAGGAGGTGCAGCCTCTGCTGTCATGCTAGGAAGTTTCGTGCTGGCCCTCGTCGGCTTTGGTCAGCTCGCG
>JACCDP010581136.1_pt1 | contig 20581 bp, 27 predicted proteins | sample 7445841 | NCBI WGS metagenome assembly JACCDP01 (sample SAMN15323441, study PRJNA562643) | freshwater metagenome | isolation source: river surface water | place: USA:Blue River Watershed | collected 2017-08-17
ACAAAGTCTGTGTCTGAACTAACAATCACATGCTCATCTTGCGGATGCAGTGCGATCCAACGAGCGATGATGTCATCGGCTTCAGCGTTGGGCTCACGAATAACTGAGCAGTTGGTCTTGACACTGAGATAGTCCTTGAGCGAATCAAAGGTTTCCCAAAACAGTTTATCTTCTTCTGCTTCTTTTTCTGTCAGTGCGGCACGAGCCACAGCTCGATTCTTTTTGTAAGGCTCGTAGTGGTCCTTGCGCCAGCTACGACCTTCGAGACAGAACACCACATGATCGGCTTGGAACTTGTTGAACACTTTGTTCACAGCACTCAAGGTAATGTGCAGAGCATAGCCAACCTTTTCCCAAGGGTCCTCAGCACGGAAGGCCACGTGTCGGGCACGGAAAAACATATTGGCAGTATCGATCAGTAGATATTTCATGAGCCCAAGAGTTTGTTGTTGATACAGTATTGTAACATAAAACGCGACCAAAATCTATGGGCCTCTTTACCAAAATGCCATGATTTGGGTGTGACTGTTTGGTGTCCATTTTGCCGTAATATCTGATCAAAAGTGCGATCTGGGCTGTAAGGATCTATATAACTCACGCCCCAATCATGCTTTTGCCGTTTGCCAATCCGACCAAAATGGTTGTTGCCATTAAAAAACACATGTGGTATCTTTCGATCATCGAGCTCTTGATGTAACTGCCAGATTTGGTCATGTGCTTGTTGGGTCTTGAGTTCCCAATCTGTGCCGATCACATAGTTTCTATATCGTTCTTGTAGTTCCTGCGGAACATGATCCAGCCCGCTGGATCCTACTTGATAGTAGACACCATCATGCAACCATTCTTCTCGTTCCCATGTTGACCACTGTATGATCACCATGGTACGATACCAGTCATTGGGTCGTGATTCTATCCAGGCACGGGTGGTTCGGAGTATGCGTTCATTGCTGGCCGCAGATTCAGCATCGCATACCAATACAGTTTTTAAGATATCAGCCAACTGTCGGCCCCAGCTTACAGCAAGATTATCTGGGTGAGGCAGGCGTCCTAGATGTGCCAATCTGCTGTCATCTTCAGCAAAGGCATGAGCATTTACGGCCTCGGCTGCCGCGGTGTGGCTGTCGCCGTTGACATACATTATCATTGTTGTTTGAGAGCTTTGACGGTTTCGGCTTCTACCACACGTTTGCGCAGACTAGAACTGCTAAATGAGTGATCTCTACCGTTGTAAACTATTTCAATGTCACGCTGATCGCATTCGCGTTTGCCACTGAAATCCTTGTCTGCGTATTCTATCCCCAAGATACGCACATCCAAGGGCAGGATCAACAGCAAATCTACTAGGTCCTGTTCTGTCTGATACACCACTACTTCGTCCACATAACGGCAGGCGGCCAACTGTATCTGTCGTTCCACTATGCTCTGCACAGGTCGGTTCTTGGTGTCAGGGCGATCTATTGTGGGGTCAGTTTGTAGGCCACAAATCAAGTAGTCACAATGATTTTTTGCTTCGGCCAACATGGCGATATGACCGGCATGCAACATGTCAAAGGTGCTGAAGGTGATGCCAATCTTTTTGCCTTCTTCTTTGAGTTTACGAGTATGATTGAATATCATCCTATTTCTCTCCGACCATTACCTAGGTCTCGACTCTGCATGTAACGGCTGTCGTTGTTCATGGCTTCGTACTGTTCGTATGTTTCCAGCACAACATTCCTACACACATTCTGGAACCATTGGTCCACCAGATCCGCATCTGTTTTGCCTTGATAACCGGCACGTACGAGATTAGCGATGAACTTTTCGTTCCAATCAAACTCAAACGCACCGGTGTTGATGTCGTTGGGATCTACATCCATGCTCAGTATGGCGATATAAGGCTCGCCACGTTCTGTGGCCAAGTCTTTGTCAGACTTTTTCTTACCTTTGGGGGATTCTGCAGACTTTTTTGTACCTTCTGCAACATTTTCTTTAGCGACAGCAGTTTCACTAACTTTTTCTTTTCTTTTGAACAAATCAAATATTCCCATTTTCTTTCCTCTTCAGTGCCAATAGTATTTGTAATTTATCGTGAGCGTCTTTCAGCGTTGGATCTTCTTGTATCATACGGATGTCTTGTACCCAGCTGGCTGTGCTTGCCCATCCATCGTCGCCACCGTTGTTACGGTACACAGCATCGGCTTCGGCAAGATAGCTTTCGTAATGATCAGGATCGATACCAAAAAAAGCATTACCATCCATCATGGCCAGAGTTTCTGCTATGGGACGTAGTTTTTGCTTTTCTTCATCGGTGAATATCCTGCGCCAGCCTCCTGAAGGCTCTTCGATTTCGTAAGCAATCTTAGCCCGGTGATCTGGTGGTTCTATATAAACTTTGCTCACTCTATGATATTTCCTTGATCGTCTATTTCGCACCAGGTATAATCGCCCATCCACTTGACTCTGGCGATATACTGATAGTTATCCGGTGCCGCAGTAGTCCAGTCGCTGGGTCCAAGGTGCGTGAGTATGATCCTGTTGTGCCTTGTGTCTTGTGCCAGCCAATAGGGCTGTCCGTGATAGGTCTGGAACTGATAGTGAGCCGAATGCACCATGTCTGTGATATCAAGCCGTCGTTTGATACCAGCGGCCTGACGTTGCAACACTGTGACTAGTTCTAGTATACGATCGTACTCTTGCTGGGCATGCATCCTAGCCACATTGACCATGATGTCTTTTTGTTTTTCTACAGCAATAAGTTCAAACTTGGGTCCACCAGCTTCAGTAGGATATGGAGTGATATTCCTGTTGAAAAACTCCACCACCACATTGCCGGTAGTGACATCAAAACTATTTCGACCTTTGGAGTTATTATTTTCCACGTTGTAACATCATCATGATGGCTTCGTGCTTATGGTACCAGCGATCTTCGATCACGGGTTCGCCTGGACCAGTTATGATCCTGCGGCCTCGCATGGCCACTCCCCATACCCAACGCCCAGTGTTGTAACAACGACGCGGCCAAAAACTGTGTTTGTATTCAAAACTAGCACGATCGTTGAAATAATCGTAGGACTGCTCCTCGGGTGCCTGACCTACTCCGTAGTTGGTACCTAGCATCAGGTACCCCAGGCATTGCGCCAGATGTCTACTTGCAGTCGAGGACTGTATCTCCATCCACGCTCAAGGGCCAGTTTGGTGACTTCCTGGGTATTAAGATTATACACTTGAGGCACTCCGCCCACAGGCATCAAGTATACAGGACCACCAAAACCTGCTTCGCGGTATTCGGCTACAGCACGTTCAGCATCTTCAACGTCTTGTTTTGTGGCCACCACAAACTTGAGATAAGTCATACCAACCATTTCGTAGCTTTTGACGATCTTGGGATTGATAGCTGATTCCCAGGCTTCGCCGGAACATGGCAGTTTTGGACTCACAGAGAATGTGAGTCGATCGTAGTCACGTCCGTGTCGTGTAAACTCTTCAAACAGATATTCGTAGACTTCTGGGTAGAGTTCCTGGCTGCCATTGGTCTCAAATGTAAGATCTCGTAATCCTACATGTCGGCAATAATCCAACAGTTCAGGATACAGTCGTTGATAACCCAGCAATGGTTCTCCTCCCGTGATCACGAGATGCACCGAGTCACCAATACCCTGATCCCATCGTCGATTAGGGATTAGCTCATGCATTTTATCTGCAATGACATCTACATGATCTTGCTCATTAAAACGCTTGAACTCGGGATAGATTGATGCGTAAGTGTCACAGCCCGATGTCACCAGCGGCAGATCTTCAAACTTGTTGTACCGGTCGATGTTCTTGATAATCTCTACTACTTCAGGATTATGTCCTTCAATGACCTCATCACGCGGTCGACCAAACTTTTTACAACGGAAGTTGCAGCCATATGTGCGGAAGAATACCGATGGTACGCCGGCCCAGCGTCCTTCTCCCTGCAGGCTATAAAATATTTCTGTATATGTTATTTTTTCCATGATTATATTTAGATCTCTGTAAAAATTTCGTCTTGCAAATATCTTTTTAATTCTTTGTCTGTAGGATCAACTGTGTAGTTGTTCTTGAAAAAGATTTCATAACTGTCAGACCCATATTTGCCAATGCCATATAACATTGTAGCATCTTCATGTTGCCAAGTCAAGAAATCTTCGGTCATTCTGCGTAGCCTTTTATACCTTACATTGACCATACCCAGGGGCCAGATCACGTCTCGGACTTCTTGCTCAGTAGCTTTCAGGAACTTGCGTGGTGTGTTCCAACGATACATGAATATAGGAAAAACTGTTTTCACAGGTTTGCGACCAGTTTGGTTAAGCATGATCACTGCTACCATATGTTGCCAGGCACCATTTACTGTGCGGCCAGCAGGCAACTGCTGTTGCACCATGAGATCATCTCGCAAAGGTTGGATCATTTGTCAGTATCCCGAAACACGGCTGCCAGTGTTTCTTTGTATGAATAACTGAGGCGATTACTGATAAAATACTCTCTGTCCAAAGTGAAGATTCCTTTCATTGTTGCGTTGACACATCTGTCACTGTGTAATCCACCAAGCATCACTATTTCAGGATCGAGATAATCAACAATCATTTTGGTTTGTATGTCACTGGTCGAAAGCCAATCATCGCTGTTCCACTTGATTCCTGGGTGATATGTTTTTCCATCGCGTTCAAGAAGTTTGGCATTGTTCCATTGAGCCATATCAATGTTTTTGAGTTTTTGTGATTGTATATCCATCATCGTCGAGTAGACCGTAGAGTCTAGGTAATCAAACTGCCATATCTTAGGCCTATGGTCGATTCTGTTGGCATCTTCGACAATCCTGTCAGAATACTCTTTCCATCTCATGTTCCAAACTTCTGGCATGTCAGAATAGACATGGACCATGACTATAAGGATATCAAGTCTTGATGTGTTCTTCATTGGGATGCCACTTCTTCCACCACTCTTCCCAAGGGAATACGATCCACTGTGGATCATTGTGTTTGTTCACAGTTTCTGCGGTGTAGTTCACATAAATTTCTGCGGCACTGGTTTCGTTGTCGTACAGTGTGGCTAGGCGTACATTGTTACCCCATATCTCGGCCCAACGTTCGTCATTGGGAAAGCAACTCTGTTGCCAATCCTGCCGGATCCAGTTTATGGTAGCGCCCGAATCGTTGATATCATCTACGATCAGTATGTTTTTACGACCATCATCTGATGCCATCGGATCGTGTATTTCATGCCCAAAGGCATCTTCAGCCATCCAAAGATTACTTTCACACTCGTCGTCTGCGCCGTCACGCAAGCGAACCTGTAGTGCGTACATGGGAACGTCAAGGTATTGGCTGATAAGATTGGCCGGTACTAGCCCACCGCGAGTGATACCTACGATGTAATCAGGGCGCCATTGATCCAAATACATCTGGCGTATGACCTCTTGGGTTTGTCTTTGTACATCAGTCCAGCTTACATAAACTTTTTTCATTTTTCTAAATATCCAATAATGGTTTCACGACTCCATAGACACATAGACCTTGGTGCAAATCCTGGTATCCAATCTTCGATACTGTCAATGGGTGCTTCAAAAACATATGGAGCTTGACGAAAGTTAACCCCACGGAATCCTCCAGTGGCAATATCGACATTGTGTGATTGAGTATAACTGGTCATCATCACATATTTTATGTTGCTACGAGCGATGTTTTCAAATACTCTACGTATGTCTGCATGACTAAAGTGTATCAAGCAATCACGACAAAACAACAAATCTACTGCAGGAAGATCGTCCTGGGCAATGTCAACCACACGGAAATCTACGCCTGGGTGCATGGATCGATTTTTTTCAATCAAGCTGTCAACAATATCTCCACCCATGTACTGTAGACCTGATGGCAGTTGCGTTTGACTCATCCAGGTGTAATCACCACAGGGTGCATCAAACATAGAGATGATATTGTGTTTGATTAGAAAAGATCCAAGATGTTGACGCAGATAGTCAGTGTACTGCATGGTACTACCGTTGCCGCACACTGTGGACCCGGCACGCCAATCTCCACGGGTGACTATGTTTGTGAATATATCTTTCATGCTTGACCCGACAGTTGTTTCATGAATGCTAGTTTTTCATCGATGCCTCTACTGCTGTGAGTATGTAGGATCATAGCTCTATTGACGTCAACACCGTTCCAAACATCTTGCAACCACAGCGGCGCCTGATTGGGTAGCCACTGTGCCTGGTAAGCCCACTCAGGGCGCAGTACCTGATCCAAAGTAACACCTTGATCCCATAGCATGGCATTGAGTATGGTTTGTTCTGTGTTGTAGGTACCTTCCTCCCAATGATCCAGCATTTCCAACCCAATGTCCCAGATACGTTGTTCCATTGTGGCCGGAAAGAATCTCACACCAGCATTGAAAAAGTATGGAAACTTTCGACCGTAGTGATTTGCAGTATCCAAGCTCTTGGGATCTGTAAAGTTAAACATCATAAACTTGTCGGAAATTTGCCAGGGGTCAATGTCTTTGATGGCAATGGTGTCGGGATCTGTGTAGAAGATATTGGTATTGCCTTGACGCCACAACTCGTAGATTTCACGGAAGGTGCGCTTGAACGCATCGTTGATGTTGTTGACAGTGCCTTGTAAGAACTTTAGTTCCCAATCACCTTTGAGATGACGGGAGAAACTACCTACACTGATCTGATGCATTTCAACATATTTTTTGTGTAGATCTTGTTCGTCACTGCGATCCTTGAAATGCCAGTTGGAATCCTGGACCTGGAATAGACTTTTGACTAGATAGTTTTTCATTTTTTAGGCACCATATATAGCCAACTCATTGTGCTGGGACGTCCTTCGTGTACCAAGGCCCACTTGTCGCAGTCGCTGAGATGTTGTAGAAAATCAAACTGATAAGAATCTTTGTAAGTTTGCGATACTTGCTGGATGTCGTGTGTAGACTGAAATCTTGAAACCAAGGTGTCAGTGATCACAGGATTCATGCAATCATGACACTCTACCATGACTGAACATTTTGACAGTGAGTTGACTTTGGCAGGATCTAGCAAATCTAGTTCAGCACCTTCACAATCAAATATCAACAAAGGTTTGGTAGGTTGTTGACATTGCTGTTCTAGCCAAGCATGATCTACCATGTGTGTGATTGCCTCAAGATTTGTGAGCTGGTTGGCAGTGGCAGTATCTCGCACGATGCCAGCGGCTCTGGGGTCAATGTCTACTGCGATGACTTTGACAGTGGGCAATCGACGTGCAAATCCTACACTATAATAACCTTCGGCACTGCCAACATTGATCACAAGGTCAGGTTCTTGTGCGATAGCTTGCTCAACAAAGTCGTGTAGTTCATCTTCATATACACCCATGAGCTTGGCCGCTGTGTCACCATCACCCCACATGTATCGAGGAATCAGCATGATTCCAGCGAAAGGTCCTGTTTGTACCTGCGCACCTGTGACATGGAATATGTAAGGCAACAGTTCGTGCCTGCGGGCATTGGCCACATCTTGGAGATAACGTTGTAGATTTCTCATTGTATTTTCTTGGCTTTGACTAACAAATGCCATCCTAAGTATTCTTTTACCGCAGACCTCACATCTTCGGGCATGGCTTCAAACCAGGGCTCTAGTTCATACTCCCCGCGTTTGTAAGCAGGAACATTGTACATGAAGCAGTGATCCTGTCGCAATCGTTCGATATGGAACTGTCCGTCCAGCATACGATAGATGTCTTCTCTGGAATAAGCCTGTGCATATGGGCACCCGCTTTGAGCTTCGAACTGGTCCAGTCCTTTTTGTATCATGGCATACTTCCAAGAGTTCTTGGCATAGACCATGAAACGAAACTCGCCATCAGGATTCAGCACTTGATGTACATTACGGATGATAGTATCTATAGCAGGAAAATGATGTATCACTCCGTAACTGTAAACAAGATCAAACTGTCCTAGGGCTGTAAGTGCATCGGTGTCACTGGCATCAATGTTGTAAAAATCACCTTCGAGTTCAAGTACTTTAAACCGTTGTCTAGCGATTTCTACACTTTGATCACTGTAGTCAATACCCACATACTCAGCGCCACGCTTGGCAAATTCTTCAGCATCACTACCTATGCCTGACCCTATCTCCAGCACACGCTTGCCGGCCCAGAGATGGAATCCGGCAAATTCTCTAATGTGTGGCTCTACACGATATCTACGTTCTGAAACTTCTTGGTAGAATTCTGGAGTGCCTAGTTCACTGCGACCATGTAGGATGTTGCAAGGTTGGCGATTCCAGTATGCTTTGATTTTTTCTAGTAGATGTTGATCGGTGTTATTCATGTATCCTTACCTGTCCGTTGGGGTCTTGTTCTTTGCTGAGCATGCGTTCCCAGGGATCCTTGCCTCCTTGCACAACTTGATCAAACCACTCACTGCGTTGCCCAATGCGATCGAGATGCCAAGCGATCTTATTAGCGTCTACCAGTCGTTTATTACGGAATATTGTGTGATTAAAATCTGCTGGGTGATTGTGATTACCTTCCAGCATGGGTCGATTTTTAAAGGTCGCATCTTGATTATTGCCAGTGATGTCAAATCTATCATGTAATACCTCAACATCAATGTTCTGCATGATACCCAAAATATAGGATATCTGACTGATAGTAGCGTCTGTAAGCTGATGATTGCTTAGATGCCCTAGGAGATAGAACCAATCTCTTGGTACTATGGGAAAAATAGCATAAGGATGTTGATTGTGTGTGGGCATTCGCAAACACAAAAACTTTCCATTGTGTTCAGTGATGCGTTGATCCCAATCTTTGGTCTGCATCACAGCGTCATCATTCCAAAACATCAACCAATGACCATTGGCCAACCCTGCCAGGGCATTGAGATATTCGTGTAGTTTGAGATACCCCAAAGGAGTAAACTCGACTACTATGGCATCAACACCACGACTTTCCAGTTCAGGAAAAACATTCTGCTGACACCACTCCAACGACTCTTTGTCGTCGTTGTCAAATGCCAACAGCAGTTCGATATCTGTCGGGTCGTGAGCTTGATCAAACAAACTCAACAAACTTCTTTTCAACATGTCAGTTCTGCCACGAGTAGGAAGCAATACTGATATGCTATGACTGGGTTTTTGACTCCAAACTTTATTGAGACCAACTGCTGGCATCTTGCTCATCATTATCTTTCGTATATGGCTGAGTTTCCTGCGTGTTCGAACACTTCTGCTGATTTAATCCTTACAGTGGGATTCAAAGGATAACGATGGTTGCCGTTCTTTAGTAGCCAATCCATCTTATCATAACACATCTTAGCAAATAGTTCGCAACCAACACCTTCTACTATGCGTAGATCACATACCCCACTGCGGCGGAACGGTTCAGTTTGCACACGGTCTGGGTTGCCATCGTGTTCGGGATCACTGCTCCACCCAGCCATTGCTTTGAACCTGTCCAGCAAGGGATCATCTTCAGCGATCACAGTGGTATGATCAAACATGTGATCAGCCCATGCTTTGAAATCTTTTAGCCCGCCAAAGTCCATACCCCAGTTCTTTTCATCAAGCGTGTCGCATTCGAACACAAGTCTGATACCGATTGAGTAGCCATGTAGCAGTGAACAATGGCTGTGTGTGGCACGCCATTGGCGAAAACAGCAACTCAGTCCTCTGTCGTTGCCGTATGTTTTTGTAGAAAGGTATTTTGCCATGTCAATTCTCCTATGTTAGATTATAGCATAGGCCTGCAGAATTTGTATAGCGGGATGAAGAGCCAGGAAGGCCGCTGTCGAGATCATTATTTAGTAGGGTTTTTATAGGTCCCAGTTTTATAGTTTCCCTGGCCTGCAATCACGTTTCGTACACCGCCCACAGGATCTTCACAATCACCATTGCGTCTCGGAATCATGTGTACATGTGGATACATCACTGTCTGACCGCCAGCTGACCCAGAGTTGATGCCTACGTTGTATCCATCGGCATCACCTTTGAGTACTACCCATTCGCCGTATCTACGAGCCAACCGAAAACAGGCCATGACGCCATCATCGTTGTTGACTTTGGGAACGAAGAGCAAGTGTCCTTCTGACACTGGATACCGATCTCGAAAGATCCAGACCTCTTTGTCCTCAAAATACACATCATCCCAGGGTGCAATACCTTGTTGTTGTGCCTGTTTTAGCGTAGCTGTCATTTTAAAAACTCCATAATAGTTCATTCATGATTCGATGTTGCCCCACTGAGCTCACAGCGGCATTGAATCTAAACTGTGTGCGTCGATCGATTTGTTTGCTGTACACTCCACGCACATAGTAAGTGGCTGTTCGCATGATATCGAGGTTCTGTTTAGTATAAACTAGTTGGCCTGAACTGTCAAATGAAGTGGGCACATTGGCTTCAACGCGGCCACTGAGAACCCTGGGTGCTTGACCAAAATAGATACCTACATCGTCTTTTTTGGTTGCCCAGCGATACCCAGTTTCGGCCCAAGTTCCCACTGTGGGTGTTACTTTAGTAATCAACCCTGGAACGATGTCAGTGGCCACATACATCAAACTGGCCCTGGCTACAAATCCTCCTTGACGATATGAAATCACATTGTCAAAAACCGACGATGATCGTACTGATCCCCACACTCCGCTGAACGATACCCAGGGGTTAAAGTTCAGCCGGGTGTACTGTGCGCCAAAACTCCATGAGTCGTTTTTCCAAACAGCTGGAATACCGATGCTATATTGACCTCCGTTGACCTGTTGATCTCCGGTAAAACGAACACCATTGGCCATATATGCACGGCTGCCCAGCAATGACTCTGACTGACTGGTCATGTCATGATCTGATCCATAGGCATTGTTGCGTTGGAAAGCATTGAGACTGTTGACGTTCATCGGCCGGGCATTGATCATGAATGGTCTCTGCAGTGTATCATGAGCTATCATCTGCCCGCCCCCAATGTCGACGCCGCTGACATGTCCAGATAATAGCTTGGCACCGATGGAAAGAGCACCGATGGGTCTCAGCGCGGCTTCTATATCAATCACACTACCATTCCAATACGTGGCCGCGGTCTGTGCCAGCACAGCATTGGCCTGCGGAACACTCATGTACGGCCATTTTTGTCGGATCAGGTCAACAGCCGCTTGTGCTGTCAGCGTGGTTTGTGTCCCCATTTGACTCATGTACACAGCCATTTTTTTATCATTGTTGGTTTCGTATACGATCATAGTAACAAGATATAGTTTGCCATTGGGTGCTTGGAAAATGTTTACTGTACTGTTGGCTTCGTTGGCCCCTGTTCCAAGATTGGTGGTCATGGCCGCGGCTTGTTTCAAAAAGTCAGTAAAGATTTTTTGATGTGCCGCAACATATTTGCCATCAGAGCTTTTTAATAAGATCTGTGTACTGCTATGATTGCCAGAAAAATCCCAGGCGCTGACTAAGATGTCTGTGCGCCCATCGCCGTTGACATCCAAAAACTTAGGATTGTAAGTAGAATATGTGTTGGTGTCGTAGTTGACCAAAGTAGTCGACGTTACGTCGGTAAATGTACCACCACCTTGATTGCTTAAAAACTGAATGGCACTTTGTTTGAGAGTATAGTTACCTGGTCGACTGAATACAATGACATCAGGTCTGCCATCAGTGTTAAAATCATGAGACACCACTCGCACATTATGATCTAGTAGCGGAGCGGGTAGATCTCCTACATATTGATAGTTGAGTTGCCCACCGGTAATGGTGTAAGAATACATCTTGGTAGTTCTAGCAATACTACACGCAGGGTTGACTACATTGCATGAGTTATCTGTGACAATGATTTGTTTTTGACCGTTGCTGAGAAAATCGTCGGCCACGATACTGGAACCACCCCACCGTAGATCGCCTGAGGTGCCTCTGCTGTCAGTATAGGTAGTAAAGTTATTGACACGATTATTGATAGCCAAGGTAGTGTTAGGACCGTAGTCTACAAATAGCAGATCTTTAAACCCATCACCGTCCATGTCTGCTATGGCGCTGTCATGTGCCCACACATTGGTCAACGGAATGGATATACGGTTGAAATGATTACCTTGGTTAGAGAACACATAGCCCGGACCGTAATGTCGCATGTCCGTGCTGGGTGCTACCAACATGTCTTGTCGACCTGTATTAAACAGATCTGCAAACTTGACACTGGGTTCGGTACCGAGTATCTCATTGATACCACCTGGGAACCATTGCGCTGTACGATCGACCAAGCTCCCGCTTTCCCAAGCCAACAAGCTAAGTCGACTGTAACTCCATGTTTCGGGCGTGGCATACTGCGTCTGTCGCCCGGCCAGTATGATGTCGTTGCCACTGCCAGTGATGTTGGCATTGAATGTGTCAAACACTGGGGCCGCACCATCTGTCTTTACCAGTGGATCAAGTCCACTGGTGACAAGGACTGGAGTATGAAAAGGGACTTCACTACGAACAAAAGCACCCAAGGTCGAACTGCCGCTACCGCCACCGCCACCTCCGCCACACCCAGATAAGTTTAGAGCCATGGCCGCGATGCTTAATGATAACACAGTTTTTTTGAACTGCATAGAAAAATCCAGAAGAGTTACAATAATAGCATTGTAACTGATTCTGGATTTCTAGTCTAGTTGGTAAGTAACCACTTACCTATTGAACTGATAAATGGGCAAATGATATTGAGGGTCGGTCCAGCATTTCTGTTTGAGTTTGATCTCTAGCCGGGTTTTGCTGTTGTAGTAGTGTATGTCCGCAAACTCTGGATCCACTAGATTTTGGAACTTGACTGTGGTTTTGGTATATCTGTGCTCGTCTAGCAAGGCTGTGGTATTGGCTACTCGAAATCCACAGAGAGAACAGTCCAACGTGGTCTTATCTCTGATGATGTTCAGCATATAGTATTTCTTGATGGTCGAAATCTTATCAAGCCAACCCTGCACATGGATCCCCCACACACCTTGACTGTCCTGTTGTGAGAAATAGGTTTTTGCATCTTGATTGAAGTTTTGAAAAATGCTGGCTTCAGTAGTGAGCTTGCTCTTTTCTTGTTTACTCACACTTTTTACATCAATGCCTATGTTCTTACCAATCTTGACGTCAATCATGCTGTGCCCTGCACCATTCCATACAGCGCCAGGAATACTGTCACTCACTGCGTACTCCCAAATCTCTTTGCCAAGACTCAATGGACGTCCCATGGTGATGTATTTGCGCAATGGTGACAGAATGTAATCCATCTCTGTTTGGAAGTTAGTGACAAAATCAACACCCACAAGAGCGTTGATTTGTTTTACTGTCATTGGAACTAAACAGTACGTCATCGAGGTGCAAACTCCTGTTGCAGTTTGATATTGTCCATGAACTCTTTTTTGACACTTGGGTCAGTTTTGAACGCACCTGTGAGCACAGTGGTCTGAGTTAACGAACTATGCGCCATGATACCACGATTTTCACAGCAACCGTGTGTGGCCTGGATGTAAACTCCTACGTTTTTACTTCCTGTGGCCTTGCTGATCTCCCGAGCAATGTCATTGCAAAGCTCCTCCTGGAGAGTGCCACGTCGGGCGCACCACTGTGCGATGCGTGTGTACTTCGAAAGTCCGATGAGTTTCTCGGCAGCAATAATACCAATATAAGCAACGCCACTAACGGGTTGGTGATGATGGCTACACATACTGCGAAGCTCACTGCGTACAACCAACATACCTTCGTAACGGTCCGCCGAATCGTTGGGAAATGCTGTTGCATCTGGTGCTGGTTCATATCTGCCTGCCATTATTTCATTGAAGTACATCTTAGCAAGGCGTCTTGCTGTACCCTTGCTATTAGGATCGCTTTCGCGATCAATCAGCAATCTATCTAGCACCATTTCAAATGCTTCTGTTGCTTCGTCAATGAGTTGATTTTTATGTTCTTCGCTGACGTAGTCGCTGATGTTATCTCCAGCCCAAAAACGTTTATTATCACGTTTCATCTTAAAGCGGATTGCATCTGCCAGATAGGCTTCTTGGTATTCTTTGTCGTCGTCACCTTGTTGTTCTGCTCCAGCAAGGATGTTGTCTATCACTGCATCTTCGTAGCCTGGGTGGTACGGTGCTTCTGCCACTAGTTTCTTTGAGTTTTCTAGATCTTCTGATGTAAATGTTGTCAAAATATTTCTCCGAGTTATGGTCGAGGATGACCAGTCTTGTTACTATTGTAAAGACTATTTAGGTTTATGTCAACAAAAATCCAGATATTTGTAGGGTCAGTTTGTCCTGCATGCCTGCATTGGCACCTAGATGTAGCACTTCTGAATCCCATAGCAGTCCTTCGCCTTGTTTCCAATGCGTGACTACAGTATCATCATACTGCAAAAAATGTCCCATTTTCCAATCTTCCATGAAGACATTGGCTCGTACCTTGGGCTCTTGACGATCAGGATATCGTTGATTGATTTGGAAAAAAGTGTCTCTATGCCAAGGTATTACACAACCAGGATGTTGTCTTATACTGCTTATCGTGACAACCTCCATACCTAACTGTCGACCTATCTCATCAAAATCTAGCTGATCCCGAGTCCACCAAAGTTGATTGATTCTTGTATTTTCATACACATAGGACTTAGGAAATCCACCATACTGGTCGTGTATGTCCGTGAGTTCGTAGACTTGATGCTTGATACAGCTACCTTCGTGTGACTCATAGTCGACCGCCAGTAGCGTAGAATAGTCTATGTCTAGTTTGACTTTTTTGTGCATGATCTACTTATCCAAAAGGGTAGCCACAGTCTTTAAAAGTCCTTTACGACGCAGGGCATAAAACTGTTCTGTAAAAGATTGCTGGTCAATGATTTGTGTTTTACGATCAATCTTGTAGTGCCTAGTTCCACTGTCAAAGGTAGAGAGATCAAACTCTAGTTTGATTTCTACAGGATACTGTGTCAATAAGTCAATGACCATTAGTCGTTGAGCTTGATCTAAATACTCATCTTTGTATCCAACCACCTCTGCATGGGTTTTTGTTACTAAATCAAAGATACTATTTTTAACTTTGTAAAGTTCGTCTGCCAGATTAAACAAGAGATTGTGCCCTGACTGTCCTGGATCAAGCTGTCCTTTTTTCAACAGATTAGTGATGCTGTTTCTCATTTTAAGATACACCGACCCCACTGTTTGATCTTTGATAATAAATGATAATAGCGTATCATAAAACTTTCGGAAAGTGATATCGTGTTGTTGCCGGCACAACCTACTGGTCAACTGGCTGTACCCTTGCAGATGGAAGTTTACTATCATCCAGGCATAGACATAACTGTCGATCATTTCTTCTGTGGTCATGCTGTTGGTGGCGCACACCAACTCCACTTCTTCAGGATACAGTTCATCCTGTCCTTGATCCAACAGTGCAAGATAGTTGGCAGTTTTTACGGATCGTAATCCGTAGTTGAAACGGTCCATAGGAGAAGCAAGTTCGCTGTTGGTCAGCAAGTCTGTGAACCAAACTTCTATTTGACTATGCTGACCTAGTTCTAGTAGTTCACATATACCATCGATAAAAGAATCTTTGGTTTCGTGTGGCAATCCCAGTATTAGTTCGCTGTAAGAGCTGATATTGTTTTTGTTGCAAAGATCAAATATGTGTCGGAGATCGTTGATACCAAGATTGTCTCTTTTGATTGCTTTGAGTGTGGGTTGGTATAGGCTTTGCACACTCACTGTGAATCCTTTGTTGAGATCTCCCAAGATCTTGAGTATTTCAAAACTCCATTCATTATTATTTTTGTTAAATGTAGCGTTGAAAACTTCTAGATCTCGGCTTCGGCGTCCTGCATCAGCGACCAGGTGTGCTATTTCAAGATCTCGATCTTTGAGTATGCCAAAGTTTGCATCAGCACAGAAAATATAACTGATGGGATTTCTAGCGATCCAGTCAATGTCCTGGGCCACTCTCTCGAGATTAAACTTCTTGACCTTGCTGTAAGTAACACTGCCCCAGTCACAAAAGGTACAACTAAAAGGACATCCCCGGTTGGTTTCTAGAGTCGTGGCCCACTTCACGTTGGGGTTGGCCTGTATCAAAGGATCAAATAACCCCAATGCATAGGGACTAGGATAATCGTCAATCTCTAGTCGTTGTTTTTGATATACCTCTTGAGGCTGTGTACCTTGTTGGATTTTTCTAAGTATATCCAGCCAGGCTAGTTCGCCCTCACCCAGCACTACCACATCAACAAACTCTTCCAGTTGATAGGCTACTGTGACTTCGGGACCACCAAACACGATCGTACAATCGGGCCAACGCTGTTTGATCTTCTTGGCCAAGGAAAGATTGTAGTTACGATTCCATTGATAACAACTGAATCCACAGACTCTAGGATTGTGCAGTCGATTTAATAACTGTTCCTGATCTTCTCTTTTAAACACAATGTCTGCCAGACGGAAAGATTGTCGGACATCATCAAACTGTTGGCAGTAACTCCATACACAGGCCGCGCTGTAGGGAAGCCAATAGTTTTTTTCTTTCCTATAGTCAACAGAGTATTGAGGTTGTAAAAGATATACGTTGTGCATTAGTCAATGATGGTTATGTTGCGTAGGTCTGGATACTCAACATATTTAGGCCGTTCATTGACATTGGGTAACAATTCAAGAGCTTGTCTTGCTTCTTCTATTGTGGGTTTGTAGTGATAACCGACATGGAAAGTTTTTTGATTTTGCCATGGTGTTATGGAAAGATCTCTGCCGTCATATCGTTGCGCCAGTATGGTACGGTACGCTTGCTCGTCGTCTAAGAGGATAGCACCACCTCTGCCGATCTGCAAAGGTTTTCCGTAGCCAAAACTCAAACACTGCATACTGCCCGGTCGATACATACCACGTTCCAGTCTGCGAGCCGAATCCCAGACTCTAGAGTTGATAAAATGATATTCTCCAGTCCAAGTTTGGTCAATCAACTCGTAGTCAATCCCTAGCTTGCGCATGGTCATTGGAACACTGAGATAGGTATAGGCTGTGAACTGGCATTCTTTTATCCTATCATATCTCAGGCAAAGTTCGATGGCATGAGTACAGCAGTCAGTCATGACAGCATAGGGAGCACCTGTGTACTCCGCCAATGCTCGTTCAAACTGACGGATAACATCAAAGGTCATTTATTATACCAGGCCCAAGCATGAGTGATTATTTGTTCAAGATCGTATTTGGGTTTCCATCCTGTCAGACGTGTAAACTTGTCTGCACTGGCAGTTAAAACAGCTGGATCTCCTGGACGTATCGGACCTTCAATGACATTCAATGGTTGCTGTGTTATTTCCAATGCGGCATCTATGATTTGTTTGTTACTGGTGCCCATGTTAGAACCAAGATTGTAGATATCTGCAGGAACCAGATCGCGATCCAATGCCAGGATGTGTGCATCAGCAATGTCTTCTACGTGGATATAGTCTCGGACGCAGGTGCCATCAATGGTAGGATAGTTAGTTCCATTCAATACAAAATCATTCTTACGACGGATACCTTGTAACACTTTGGCGATAATGTGTGTGGCATGGCTATTTTGTCCGTGTCGTTTTTGGCTATCGGCGCCACAGGCGTTGAAATATCGAAATGCCACATAATCGATACCGTAGGCCGCATGATAACTCTTTAACATACTTTCAATCATCCATTTGCTCTCACCATAGGGACTGATAGGCAATGGTGGGTCTTCCTCAGTGCATGGAGTCATCACTGGGTCTCCGTATACGGCCGCACTGGAACTAAAAATCAAACGGGTATTGGTCATGCCGTTGTCGATCATGAAGTCCAATAGTTTTTTGGTTTTTACGAAGTTGTTGTCGTAGTAGTTTCTAGGTTTGGTCATGCTAGGACCAACCAAACTTGTGCCAGCACAATGAATAATAGCAGTTGGTCTGTAGCTCTTGATTAACTCCAAACTGTCTTGACTGGCAAAATCGTCCTGATGAAAATAGGTAGAGTTATTTAAAACTTCCATCCAAGGAGTGTCAATGTCGATAGCAATGACTTCGTGTCCTTTGTCTGCTAACTTTAGCAGAGTTTCTCCTCCGATGAATCCACTGGATCCTGTGACTACAATAGTGCTCATATTATTCCTCTATTTTTACAACGGAATATTTATCGTGCGGTACATGGTCACGATAACGATTACCAGATCGATTCCATTGTTCGCCTTGCCCCTGGATGATATCGACAATACGATCCACAGTACCGTTGTTCCAGTCTGAGATCAACCCCATGTTGTGATGAGGCTCATTCAACAACATTCCTAACTTGATAAATGCATCATCGATACTCCAGGGAACGTACATGCGATTGGGGTCGTTGGCAAATGTTTCTGGAAAACTGCGATACGCAGGATATAGCACATTGGCACCCAAGGTATCTGCTTCGCTGACAGTGTTGGACACCCAGTCTTGCAAGGCACAGTTGAACAACACACGACTATCGTTGAGCAAGGCATAGTAGTCGTTCTTTGAAAGATTTTCGTAGATCTCTAATCGACCTTGAGCTGCCATCGCTCTGGCACGAGCCACATATTCGGGATTGTTTGATCGCAGTGGGCCACCTTGGAAGATGGCAAACTCCACTGGTTGGTTACCTTGTTGGTGCCACATGTCAATGAGATCCATGAAGAAGCCTGGCTGTTTTTCCTGGTCAAAACGTGCGGCAAAGCCCACACGCACCCGACGCTGATCAAAAGGTTTAATGTTGTTTCGTCCGCCGATGCGCTCTAGCACTTCTTCCTTGCCAAATGCTAGGCCACTAATATTGTATATAGGAGCAGTCCATCCAGCAATCCGCATATGAGCAACCATCTCTTCGTTAGTGGCGAGAACTCCTGTAACAAACTCGTTAACCATTTGTTCGTAGAGTCCCATCCATTTCGCCATACCCCAAACATGTACGAAATCATCAGGATCAATGGATTGAGCAAGACAGCGAACGTAAATGCGAGGACGATCATTTGCAGGGATCTGATCCATAATGTAAGGTAAACTCTCGATACCGGGCTGGAACATATCTTCGAAATAAATGACATCTTCATTTGTGACCTCTCCGTTGCGCATCATTTGCACAAGATTCATCATCTGGCTCATCGAAAAATAACTGCGACCATGCGCATCCAGCACCTGCCCCACTGAGATACTTTTAGTATTGTCAATGGTTGATCCGGGCACATAAACAACGTCCAGACCGCGACGGTCAAACACACGACGATTCCACTCTGTGAGTTGTAGTGTATAACGGGCTTCGTAGCTTTCGAGCCCCATGTAAAAAAGTTTTCTCATTATTTTCCTTCGGGTAGTATTACTAAACTAAAAGTCACAGTGCCTTGCGGTATGCTAGTTCCACGGCGAAAGGCATGTACAGTTTCTATATTATAATAATCGTAGGCTTCGATGTCAAGTGGTTGCTCCCATTGGTACATGTTACCTATGCCATTTTTATCTGTGTTGATTGAGTAGTTGGCCGGTGGCATACCAGCAAAACTGAACCAATCCGGCGACCAATCCAAATGATAGGCGGCGGTCATCATTTGCCAACCTTTGGTCAATCTGGCTCGCCAGGGCCAGAAGATTATGGTAAGATCCCACATGTGGTCACCATTGGCATCTTTTTCATTCCACATCGTACCATATAACATTTCGGGCACTGCTATACGACGGCTGATGACGTTTTGCTCGTGCGTGATATCAACAGGTAAAGGAATGGTCCACCCTACATTACGCAGACCTTGTAGACCTTTGCAATATCTAGCAGTATGATTATATCTCCAGCTATCGTTGCGATAGGTAGAGAGATCGCCTTTGAGTTCTCGATACCACCGCGGTACAAAATCTCTTATGGGCTCAGGAGGCCCGCAGTCAAAGTCTTGCAGAAAACTGTCTACTCGGGCAGATTGCCAAGTCAAGTTTTCTGAGACGGTGATTTCTGCGGGTTGATCTTTCATTGATTACTGTGAGCGTGGACCACGATATGGTCTACGGTCTTCGCGTTTGAAGTCCGGGCGCCAGCCAGCAAACCGTCGAGCATCCTCTGACCACATGTCTTTGGGTTCTTTACCAGCTTCCAACTTACGGTACTGCTGGAACGGATAGCTCTTGTTGTTGTAGAGATCTGCAGGATCATAGCGATAGCCATAATCCACACAGAAGCTGAGATAGCGATCCAAATCCTCCCACACAGCGCGGCTACGGGGATTGGGTTTGAACAGTTGCTTACCCATTTTAGTTTCCTTTAGATTTTGATTAGTTGATAAGGACGGTGAGTATGATATTTGATGAGGCAGCCGTTCTCACCATCTTCGGCCACTTCAATCCACACAGCACGACCAGGATATCGGCCGGCTATTTGCAGATACAGATCGTCCGCGATCATCTCGCAGGACTTATAATCTAACGACAGTACACCTTGGTCGCTATGATACAGTCGTTCGAGCCAACGCTTGAACTGTATAAACTCCACATCTCGGTCGTTGTGGAATACGTCAATCCATACCCTAAAATGAAAGATATGGCGATGGGGATAGCCCAAAAACGAAACGTCATATTCATCTCCTGTTGCCAATGCGAGATCAGTTGCGGCT
>JACCDP010144468.1_pt1 | contig 20579 bp, 16 predicted proteins | sample 7445841 | NCBI WGS metagenome assembly JACCDP01 (sample SAMN15323441, study PRJNA562643) | freshwater metagenome | isolation source: river surface water | place: USA:Blue River Watershed | collected 2017-08-17
CAATAAAATAACTGAGGTGATCTTTGAATTTATCAAGTGAAATCCTGGCCGGGCTGTTTGGTCCCTGGTCTTGCCAGGAGTCGTTGATGCCAAATGATATAATTACCCAGTCAGGGTTTTTTGCCATCACTGCAGTATCAAACCGATCAAGGGCATGGGCCACCTTGTGGAAACTGTTTTCCGATTTTGATCCGGCATGGCTTCCAGGAACGCCAGCGTTGAATAGGGTTGCCTCTTTCCCGTTCAGTTGCAGTTTTTCTTCCAACTGAAAAGGATAAGCCTTGTTGAGGCCTTTTCTCGGAGCGGTTGTTGAGTTGCCAAAGCAAACAATTTTTACCGTATCTCTCTCCGTTGCATAAGATGTTGCACAGCTGCAAACAACCATCAGCAGTCCAACCAGTGCAGTTGAGTAGAAGGTTTTATTCATGCCGATCTCAATTGATCAGAAATGGAGAGGTGACATGGTCATGTGCAATGACTCCCTGACGGACCAGTTCACGTTTGATGTTGAACAGCCAGTTCCTTTGTGGGTTGGGAAGCAGTACATCCATCAATTTTTTTGAAAATGCTACTTGCAGTTTGATGGAAGCATCCAGCTCTTTTGAAAGGCCAGCATTGCAGAGTTCCTTCAACAGTTTCACGTACATCACGCCACCGCCTGATACAACACCATCTGCCCCCAGCATCAGGCTCGCATCAAATACAGACTCATCGCCTTGCATGATGGTGCCTGGCCGGGTATCCTTGTTGGGATAACGCCTGAGCAGTTCTGCAAACATGCTGAAATTACAGCTGGAATCTTTGATGCCGGCGACTCTTTCAATGTTCAGGATTTTGTCTATCGTGTCAGCATCCAAAGGATTGTTGGTGAAACCTGGCGCATTATAAAAAACCAGTGGAATGGATGTTGCGTCAGCAATGCGATGGATATGGTCCACATGGCTTTGTGGGTCTGGGAATTTGTTGTAGAAAGCAGGTGTTGATACCAGAAAATCAACACCAGATTTTTCCAATGATTTGGCATGCTCAATGGTCTTGCGCGTAGAAGCGGCTGAGACAGTTGCCAGGACAGGAGCCCTGCCAGCAGTATGTGATACAGTTGTTTCTACCAGTAAATTTCTTTGGGCATCAATCAAGGCAACCCCTTCTCCAATGGTGCCCAACATCATGATGGCATCTGCGCCATTGTCAATGGTATTGTCTATCAAGGCACACAAGGAGGCAGTATCAACATCTTCATTTTCCAACAAGGGGGTGGGCATGGCAATCACCACGCCTTTGAGTTTTTTGTATGTCATGGCCTTTGTTTAGAAAATAAAGATATATGTATTACATATATAAATTATATTTTCTGCAGGTAGTAGAGGAGGTGGGTATGCATTTTGGTCCTGAACCCTTCTGGGCTTCCGGTTCTCAGTTCATCCAAGAGATCACGGTGCGAAATACTCCCGGCTTTTTTCATGTTGCGTTGCCTCGAGCTCAGACCACTGTCAACATAGTCGAAAATGGGCAATAGCATTTTTTGAAAACGGAGGATGGTCTTGTTTCCTGAGATTTTATACAGCATGGAATGAAACTCCACATCGTACTTCAGTCTGTCAATCCGGTTGTTGGTTTTCTCTTCGTTGAGCACGATTTCTTCAAGTTTCATCAGGCTCTCTTCAGTTTTTCTTAAAAACAGAAGATCTCCAATGCCCATTTCAATCACCAGCCGCATTTCAAATATCTCTTTCATCGTTTCACCATCGAGCAATTTAGGATCCATCACCCGGTGCATGTTGCCCAGAAAATCAGGCCTGGTGATGATCATGCCCCTGTTTTTCCTTGATTCGATGATGCCCAACATCCTGAACCTTGAAATCGCCTCCCTGATCGCCGTCCTGCTTACGCCCATTGCTTCCGCAAGGTCCATTTCCTTGGGAATTGAATCACCGGGCTCAAAGTTTTCGTTTCGGAAAAACTCTTGCAGCTGCCTTTCTATCTTGTCTACCTGGGTTAACGCACTGGCCGGATTCAGTTTGGAAATGGACATTCTTGTTTTGGGTTTGAATAATCAATGCCTGCTTTCTTAATAAGAAATGGGCAATAATAATTTATTTGAAAAAAAGTTAAATTTTAATATTAATCCTTAATATTGTTATATGTATGACATATCAAATGTCTTGTCGTACAAAGCTAGGATAAAGTTCAATTTAAATTTTAAATATGAGAAAATCCCTTTCGTTCCTCTTTTTTTACGTGATGCTTGTTGCTTCAGCAGCTGCACAGTCCAGCAAAATTTCAGGACGTGTGGTAGCTTCAGAAGACAAGTTGCCACTCTCTGGAGTAAGCGTTTCCATCAAAGGCAAAACTGCCGGAACCCAAACAGCTGCCAATGGTTCTTTTTCCATTGACGCTGCCAAGGGTGAGACCATCGTCATTTCATTTGTCGGCTATCAGTCGCAAGAAATCAAGGTTGGATCTTCAACAAATCTGGACATTCAATTGAGCTCTGATGCAGCAAAATTGGGTGAGGTTGTTGTGGTTGGATATGGAACTCAGTCAAGGAAAAATGTAACCAGCTCCATTGCCAAACTGAACCAGGAAGTACTTGCCACTACACCGCGTTCCAACGTGGGTGCTGCTTTGCAGGGCACAATATCTGGTTTGCAGGTGGTCAATTCAACAGGTTCACCTGGTGCATCTCCATTGATTTTGCTCAGGGGCGGTGCTTCCATCAACAACCCAGGTTCTCCTTTGGTTGTGGTAGATGGAATCATCAGGGCATACAATGATATTGCTTCCCAAGACATCGAGTCTATTGAATTGTTGAAGGATGCTGCTGCAACTGCCATTTATGGAGCCCGTGCCAACAATGGTGTAATCCTGATCACCACCAAACAAGGCAAGGCAGGGACTTCTCAAATTTCATACAAATATACTGCCGGATACAACAGGAACAGGCAAGGGTATGAATACATGGGTGCAAAGGATTTCATCTATTACAACAGGTTGGGTAACCTGAACTCAGGAAGAACCCTTGCGCAGGTGAATGCAACAAGGGGATATGGATTGCTTACAGGAGTTGCAGACCTTGCCAGTTTTGACATCAGGAAATATGATGCCACAACGGCATACCTGATGAGCAATGGATGGGATACTGTTTCTGATCCTTATGGTGGAACCATCATCTTCAAGGATCATGGTGGTGAGATGAATGATGTGGTTTTCAGGAACACCAAAACAAATGATCATTTCGTCAACATGTCTGGAGGAAATGACAAGGGAAAATATTACGCCAGCTTCAATTATTACAATGAAGACGGTGTGGTCATTGGATCCAGCTACAAACGCTTTGCTGCAGACCTGAACGGATCCTACAAGGTAAAACCGAATGTGGAAGTCAGCTCAGCGGTCAACATGTCAACTTCTGCACAATACGGAACGATCACAGCAGAGAGCAGTACTTTCTACAGGTCACTCGCCATGTGGCCAACCTTCAATCCCTGGATTGATTCAGCCAAAACAGTTCCCAATCCGGGAAACTCTGTATCGGACGGTAATCCGGTTTACTGGCTAGGCAAGACCAAGAGGACCAATGAAGTCAACAGGATCACTGCATCTGCTGCTGTCAAGTGGGACCTTACCAAAAATCTTTATATCAAGGCAACCGGTGCGGCTTATTTGTATGAAAACCTGGACGAATCATTCACAAAGGCAACCCAGTTGTATACCAACATCTTTGCAACGCCTGCTACCTACAACAATACAACCAGGCCTTCTTCTGCCAACTTCTCCAGGGCTTTCCAAACGCAGTACAATGCCATCATCAACTATACCAAAACATTTGGCAAGGCGCACAATGTAAATGCCATGTTGGGAAGTGAGTTCTTTGATACCAAGGCATTTGACATGCAGGCAGCAGGAACCCTGGCTCCTACAGATGAAGTTGCCACTGTTAATGCCGCAACCGTCTTTGCTGCAGGAAGCAATTATTCCACAAGGTCTGAATATGCCATTGCGTCTACTTTTGGAAGGTTGACCTATGACTATGACCAACGTTTTCTGCTCTCTGCCGTATTCCGCCGTGATGGTGTTTCAAGTCTTGCAGAAAAGAACAGGTTCGGCTTTTTCCCAGGGATGAGTGCAGGATGGAACCTTCACCGTGAAAAGTTCTTCAAGAACAGTTCCTTGTCCAATGTGATTTCCTCCATCAAGCCACGCATCAGCTATGGACAGAATGGAAACGTTGCAGGACTGGGCCGTTATGAGGTTCAGGGTGCTTATGGTGCACAAACCTTGTACAACAACAATGGTGGATTTCTTTACACAGGCATCACCAATCAGGACCTCAGGTGGGAGAAAAGCAAGACAACAGACATCGGACTTGATCTTGGACTTTTTGGCAACAGGGTGACTTTCTTGTTTGATTATTTTGATCGTGTAACCAGTGATTTGCTGACCAACCTGGCATTGCCCAGCTATACCGGATTCAGTTCAGTGAAAACCAATCTTGGATCCTACCAAAATAAGGGATATGAGTTTACTGTCAATGGAAATGTACTCAATGCTCCAGGCGGACTTAAACTGGATTTGAGTGCCAATGCATCATTTGTAAAAAACAAAATCCTCAAGCTTCCTTTTAATGGAAATGAGTTGAACCGTCAGGGCGGTTTACAAATTTATGAACCTGCTTCCGGAAAAGTGATCTGGGTTGGTGGATTGCAGGAAGGCAAGCAATTGGGTGACCTCTATGCCTTCAAACAAATTTCCATCTTCAAGGATGATGCAGACATTGCAAAAAATGCATCCAACAGGTGGGATCAGGTTGCCCTGATTGGTGGCCCAAGCCGTCCAGGTACCAACAAAATTGCACCAGGAGATGTGAACTGGATGGATGTTGACAAGAACGATACGATTGACTCAAGGGATCAGGTAAAAGTTGGAAACATTTATCCCAAATGGACAGGTGGTTTCTCCATCAACCTGAGCTACAAAGGGTTCTCCTTGTATACACGGTTTGAATTCGCAACTGGTCATACCATCTACAATGACCTGTTTGCCAGAACATTGGGCAACTTCCAGGGAACGTTCAATTATTTTGTTGACCAGAAAAGGGCATGGTCTCCAACCAACAGGAATACAGATATACCCAGGGTATATTATGCAGACCAGGTTGCTGCCCCAATTGGAAAGAAGAACTATACCCGCATCAACAATGCCGGAACCGCCATCAACAGCAACAACTCCATGCTGTATGAAAAGGGAGATTATCTGGCTGGAAGGGAGTTTACCCTCTCTTATGAGCTTCCCAAAAACCTCCTCTCCAAAACCAAATTCCTCAGCAAAGGAAGGGTGTACATGAGCGGTTCCAACCTTTTCTACATGACCAAATTTACAGGACCAACTCCTGAGCCCCCTGTTTCTGGTGGCTCTATTACAGGATATTACAATGGATTATATCCAGTTCCAAGGTCTTTTGTTCTTGGCGTAGAGGTGGCATTCTAATTAAGGCAAACAAAACAAAAACAATGTTTAAAAGATATAACATGAAAAATAAAATCAATTTGCTGTCGATAGCAATTGGAATGTTGATCCTCATCAGTTCATGCAGCAAACAGCTGGACCTTTCGCCCATCAGTAGTGTTGGAGAGGGTAATTTTTGGAAAACTCCCGAACAGGTGGATGCCTTTGTCAATGGTATACATACCCGCTTCAGGACCCATGTGCAGCGATTTTTGTTTTTGGGTGAGCTCAGGGCAGACATCCAGGGAACCGATCCTGGAACCAGTTCAACTTTTACTGGTGAATCAACTGCCGGCAATGAAAGGATGTGGAACAATACCCTGGGCTTGGATGCACCCGGTGTTGCTGACTTTGGTGGTTTCTACTCTAACATCAACCAGCTGAATTTGTTGATCTCAAAGCTGAACACAACCAATATCACCACAGCCGCCAACAAGGGATATTACCTTGGCATTGCACATGGTATGAGGGCATTCTATTATTTCCAGATGCACATGGCCTGGGGTAAGGCAATCGTTCAAACTGAACCAACCGCATCCATTGACATTTCAAACCTGGCAAAAGCAGCCTCTCCAGAAGCAGAAGTATTAAAGCTCATCAAGGATGATATTGAAAAATCATTGACTGCCTTTGGTACCAATTATACCTACAGGAATGCCAAGGGATTTTGGTCCAAGAATGCATCATTGATGTTGAAAGGAAATGTTTACCTCTGGACGGCCCAAAAAGGTGGCGGTACTGCGGATGCAACAGTTGCCAAAACAGCCCTGCTTGATGTGCAGACCAATGGTGCACTTTCCCTGCAGTCTTCCTTCGCCAATGTTTTCGCCACCACCTCAAAGGGCAATAGTGAAGTGATTTTCGCGAGCCGCCATTTGTTGAATGAGGCAACCTTACCCATTGTCAATTTTGTGCCACAGACAGGATTGATCATCAATTTCCACGACTCCATTGCCAAGCGAAAATTTGATGTCGTAACTGACAACTGGGGCGGTACCTATTATTTTCCCATGATGATGTCAACATTCAGAAGGTTCAATAACCGGGATACCAGGAAATGGGCCTCTATTCAGCCCTGTTATAGGTTGACAGGTACTACTTACACCCTGGCTGGTGTCTTTGGTAGCAAATACAAGGGTGAACAAAATGCTGGCTTGAGGGCTTTTACAAACGACTACATCATTTACCGGTATGCTGACCTGCTGCTCTTGTTGGCAGAGGCAAAAGTATTGCTGGGAGAAAGCCCTGCAACCGAGATCAATCTTGTAAGGGCTCGTGCATATGGCGCAGCCTATTCAGCTGCAACCGACGCCTTCACAAAACAAGCCGGTGATACAGATGCAAAAGAAGCCATCCTCAGGGAGCGTTATTTTGAATTCATCATGGAGGGCAAGCGCTGGCTGGACCTGAGGCGTTTTGGCGATGCCTATGTTTTCAAGTATACCAACATAAAAGCGACTGAAGCCTACAAGGTACTTTGGCCCATCGACAGGGCTACATTGACCAACAACAAATTGCTTGAGCAAACGCCAGGATATCCTGCATTCTAATGATTATCTTCAAGGCACGACAGGCATGTCCTGTCGTGCCTTTATATTTCCGCCAACACCCCACCAACAATGCAATCTCCCCACACCATTGATTCTGGCTGCGCAGGACCTTCGGTCTTGATAACTGCTGGTGTGCACGGAGACGAGCATGAACCCATCCTTGCTGCGAATAACCTGATCAGGATTCTATCACCGTTATTGAAAAAGGGTATGGTGACAATTGTACCCATTGTCAATTCAACTGCTGTTGCCAACGGTACACGTTGTGGTTCAGATGGCCTGGACCTTGCAAGGGTATGCCCTGGAAACAGCCAAGGATCTGTAACCGAAATGGATGCGGCAAAAATCAGTGCGCTCATCAGCCAATCGGATTACCTGATAGACTTGCATACAGGTGGCAAATTGTTTGACATCTATCCGCTTGCGGGTTACATGCTCCATCCCAACAACAATGTGCTGGAGCAGCAAAGGGGAATGGCCAGGGCATTTGGACTCCCCATCATCTGGGGTACTGACCATGAACCCAATGGCAGGACCTTGTCTGTTGCCAGGGATCACAACATACCCGCCATCTATGTTGAATACGGAGGAGGAATTTCAGCAAGGAATGAAATAATTGTATCTTATGCCCATGGTTGTTTGGGCGTCTTGGCGCAATTAGGGATGGTGGAAGCAAACCAATCCACAGCATTTGCGCCTGAACATGTTGTTGAAGATCCAACGCCTCAACAAGGACATCTTCAAACCAAGATGCCAGCGCCCGCCAAAGGAATTTTTGTGCCGGCAGTAAAGCTGGGACAGATGATCCTGAAAGGGGCGCATTGGGGTGATATTGTGGACCTGGAGACAGGCAGCCAGACAAATGCTTTCGCTGATTTGTCGGGAATGGTCCTTTTTCTGCGTGTTGATGCTCAAGTCAACACAGGAGAATCACTGGGAGGCATCTTGCCCGTTAACACAAAAACCAATGCCTGAAATGCATTCAAATAAAATAGTCATTGTCACTGGAGCAGGAAATGGAATAGGCAGGGCCACTGCCATTCGCTTTGCGCAGGAGGGCTACCATCTGGTATTGGTAGACATCGACCCGCAGGCACTTGCGGTCGTTGCATCAACAATTGCCTCTTCATATGAAGTTGAACAGCTGATTCTTGCCGGGGACCTTGCTGAACCATCATTTTTAAGTCGGGTAGTTGAAGCTGCCATGGAAAAGTTTGAAAGGATCGATGTATTGGTCAACAATGCTGCCTGGAGAACCATCGGCACCATGCGCAACATGGACCATGAAACCTGGGAAAAAACCATCAGGGTCTGTCTTACCGCTCCTGCATTTTTAGCCAAACATGTTGCTGCTGCTATGGAACGAATCAACCAGCCCGGTGTTATCGTCAACATATCCAGCATGATGTCTGACAGGCCAGCAGGCACCAGTCCTGCTTATATCGCCGCAAAAGGGGCCATTGAAGCACTGACACGCGAACTCGCCATTACGTATGGAAGAAGCGGCATAAGGGTCCTCACTGTTAAGCCTGGATTCATTGACACTGAGTTGAGCAAAGACTATACAACCACTGCGGGAGAAAGCATAGCAGACCAGCTGGGCAACTATTTGAACGATGCTACACCGCTGAAAAGTCCTGGCGCTCCTGAAGACATCGCCAATGGTATTTATTGGCTTACAACTGATCAGGCATCCTTCATGACGGGAACAGCCATGACCATCGATGGGGGCTTTACCACCAGCATGAACAGTTATCAATTGAAGAAAGCACAATTCCCCAAAGAATTTTGATATGTGGCAGTTTGATGAATTGTTGAATCCGGTGGCTGAAAAATTCAGGGTCTCTCTGGGAGAGGGCAATACCCCTTTGGTGAAATCGAAATCCATAGGACCAGCCATGGGTTTGAAGAACCTCTATTTCAAACTGGAAAACCTTAATCCTTCAGGCTCATACAAAGACAGGTTTGCTTCCGCATTCATCTCGCACATGAAAAGCAGGGGGCAAAACCTCTGCATTGCCACATCCAGTGGAAACACAGGAGCAGCCTTGTCTGCCTATTCAGCTGCAGCAGGTATGCAATGTGTCTTGGTGATTGTTGATGGGGCTCCTGTTCCCAAGATCAGGCAGATGCAACTCTATGGTGCAACTACCATCATGATTGAAGGCTTTGGAAAAAATACAGCAGTGACCAATGCGGTCTTTGGAGAGTTGGATGAACTTACTCAATCGCTTGGTATTCCATTGCCGGTAAGTGCTTTTTTATATTGTCCGGAAGGCATGCAGGGTGTTCAAACCATCATGTATGAATTGATGCAAGCAATGGATGTTGATCATGTTTTTTCACCAGCAGGTGGTGGTGGCCTAACATTGGCCCTGGCCAGGGGTGCGAACACCTATGCTGAGAAAAATAACCTTACAAAGAAGCCAAGCGTGCATTGTGTCCAACCGGAGGGTAATGATACCATTGCCACTTCCTTGAGAAACGGAAGTCAATTTGCGGCCAATATTCCTGGCGCTACTACAAAAATAAGTGGCTTGCAGGTTCCAAATATTTTAGACGGCAATGAGGTGATCAAGGAATGCAGGGCATTGGGAGGTAATGGATATGCTGTTACAGACAAGACTGTTTTTGAATTACAGAAAAAACTAGCACAACAGGAAGGAATTTTTTCTGAACCTGCCGGAGCTGTTGCATTGGCCGGATTGGCTGCTGCTGTTGAGTTGCATGAAGTCAATCCAGAAGACAAGATTGTCTGCCTCATCACCGGAAGCGGCTTCAAGGATATGCTGTCCGTAGAAACCTATTTTGATATTCCTGAAATAGAAACCATTCCTGCAAACAAAATGAAAATCGCAATCGAAAAAATACAATCATAAAATCAACTACCATGTCAACAACAACCGGATCTGTAGATCTGAAAGGCCTTTGGCCAGCGCTATTGACACCTGTGACCAGTGAGGGAAAGGTGAATGAAAAGGAATTGGAAAAAATCATTGAACTCATCGTTGCGCAACAACTTGATGGCATCTATCTCTTGGGTTCAACAGGACAGGGTTTTCTTTATCCAGAGGAGGAAAGAAAGCACATCGCAAAACTTTCACTTGAGATAACCAACAGGCGTTTGCCTGTCATCGTTCAGGTTGGTGCATTGAGCACTGACGAGTCTGTGCGTTTGGCACAACATGCTGCAGCCCATGGCGCTGATGGTATTTCTTCTGTAGGTCCTATTTATTATGCAACATCACCTGCAATGGGGCTTGAGCATTACAAGAAAATTGCCAATGCAACGAACCTTCCATTTTTCCCTTATCAGATTGGGAACTCTCCGATGACCGATGACATGATCAAGCAACTCCTGGAGATACCCAATGTAAAAGGCTTGAAATTGACAACTGGAAATCTGTTGGAGATCAGTGCCATCAACATCAAATCTAAGGGTGTGTGGAAACTGTTCAGCGGTGCTGATGAACTCATGTGTCATGCAGCGGTCTGTGGTACAGTGGGTGCCATTGGTTCAACATACAATTTGTTTGGTCCAGTTTGTCAATATGTAAGAAGGGAATTCCTGAACGGCAATGTAAAACTTGGGATGGATTTCATGATTGAATTCCAGGAACTGATTCTTGAAATTCTTCCTTGTATCTGGACGTTCTTTCAACGTGGCATGCAGTTGAGGTATGGTGTTGACATCGGAACTGCAAAAGCGCCCCTGCTTTCACCAGAGCTGTCATGGTCTGATGAGGAATTGATGAGAAGGATTACCAGAATTGAAAGCTTCATGCCCAGTAAATAACAACAATCAAACAAATGAACAAAATTGAAGTGATAACAGGTTCAGGTGTGCCCAAAAGCCATCTGCCTTTTTCGCCCGCACTTAGGGCGGGTGATTATGTATTCATCTCCGGACAGGCCTCTGTGGATGATGAGGGAAAGATTGTGGAAGGTAGTTTCGCAGAAGAGTGCAGAAGGTCTTTTGACAACCTGGGAAAGATTTTGGCTGGTGCAGGACTGGGTTTTGCTGATGTGGTGCAAGTGAGAAATTATGTCAACAAGCAGGAAGACCTTGCGGAGTTCAATCAGATTTACCGTGAATATTTCAAAGAACCCTTTCCCGCGAGAACAACGATAATGGGCTGTCTGGGCACTTTGCTGAAATTTGAAGTGGAAGCCATCGCTTATTCTCCAAATCCCTGATCATGAGGGTGGCATTGCTGGGCATAGTGCATGAATCCAATACCTTTGCAGAAGGGGTAACCGGACTGAATCAGTTCCGCAATGGCCATTGGCATTTTGGCCAGGATATCATTACAGAATACAAGAATGCATTCCATGAAGTTGGAGGCATGATTGAGGCAATGCGAGATGCAGATATCCAGATCGTTCCCATTATGTATGCAGAGGCAACGCCTGGAGGCACCGTAACCAAAGAAGCATTTGAACACCTGATGCGGGAGATGTTCGGTGAATTGAAAAAGCATTTGCCTGTTGATGGTTGCCTTGTAGTACCGCATGGTGCAGGTGTATGTGAAGCATATCCTGATATGGATGGACACTGGCTTGGACAGCTTAGGGAAATTGTTGGTAAGGATGATCCCATCATTGGAACCATTGACCCTCATGCAAATGTCAGCAAGGCGATGATTGATGCGACCAATGCTTTGGTCGCCTATAAAACCAATCCACACGTCGACCAGCGCACAGTTGGCAAGGAAGCAGGAAAGATCATGGCAGATACCTTGTCTGGCAAGATAAAACCTGTTCAATTTTTCGCCTCACTTCCATTGGCCATCAGCATTGAACAACAGTTGACAGAAAAAAATCCCTGCAAAGAATTGCATCAAATGGCCAAAACTGCTTTGAACAGGGAAGGCATTGTTTCAACAAGCATTGTATTGGGTTTTCCCTACGCAGATGTCAAAGAGATGGGATCTTCCATCATCGTGATTGCCAATGGTGATGGTTCTGCAGGCCAAGCCGTCCTCAAAGAACTCAGCGACCATGTTGTCTGCAACAGGTCTGACTTCAATGGTATAAAACAAAATATTGGCACGATAGTCGCTGCATGGGAGCAGACGCCGAAACCATTGTTGTTGCTCGACATGGGCGACAATGTTGGTGGAGGTTCACCTGGCAACAGTGTTTACCTGCTTGATCAACTTGAAGATGAAACAATGGAGAATGTGTTCCATTGTATTCATGATCCCGCTGCAGTTCAGCTGTCGAATACACACGAAACAGGTGACAGGTTTGAATTGCAGATTGGTCAGCGTCCTGATCGCATTCCTGCCCGCAAAAGGTGGGTAACACTTGTTTCCAAAGGTCCGGGTTCGTTTGACGAAACCACACCAAGACATGGAGGACAGGTTCATTTTGATATGGGCCCTATTGCAATTGTAAAAACAGAAAGTAATCATGTAGTCATGCTCACAACCTTGCGTGTGCCACCCTATAGTCTCAGGCAACTCACGGCATTCGGTATCAATCCTTTGGATTTTGATGCCATTGTTGCCAAAGGGGTCAATGCCCCCATTGCTGCATACAAGGATGTTTGTCCTGCCATTGTGCAGGTGAATACACCGGGTGTGACAGCTGCTGACATGACCTTGTTCCATTTTGATAACCGGAGGGTCCCCCTTTATCCCTTTGAAGAAATCAATTATACATGCTGAAAAGGGAACATGAATTGACCAGGCTTGCCTCACTGGACTTCTATACGGAAGGTCCGGCGGTTGATCAGTTCGGCAACCTTTATTTTACGATGCTTTCCGGAGAAAACATCATGCAATTGAAACCCGATGGACAATTGACGCTCTGGGGACAATCAGCCTGTCCCAACGGTCAGATCATTCTTGCCAATGGAGAACACCTTGTGTGTGACAGCAAGCTGGGCAAGGTATTGCGCTTTTCTTCCGATGGACAATTGATGGGCGCAGTCTCCGGTGAAACCTGCGCAGGCATCAAGGTGAATGTGCCCAATGATCTGTTGATGGATGAAAATGGAAATCTTTATTTCACCGATTCAATAAGGCATGAAGGTGCCGTTTTTTGCATCACTAAAAATGGAGAAGAGCGGCTGATTGCTTCTGGTTTGGACTATCCCAATGGGCTGGTACTTTCAAATGACAAGAAAACTTTGTTTGTTGCAGAAAGTTACCAGAACAGGATCATCAGTATTCCACTGAACGATGACGCACAGCCTGATGGTGATGTGAAGGTATTCATTGATCTTCCCCAGCATCCATCCGGAAATCCAATTGACAATTTACCGGATGGCATTGCCACGAACAGCCAGGACATGATGGCCATTGCGCATTATGGCATGGCGGCTGTTCACCTGGTATCGACCACAGGAAATCTTATCGAAACCATTGATACGGGGCTTACCTGTACAAGCAATGTTTATTTTATAGATGATCAGACCCTGATGGTTACAGGTGGATCAGGTGAACCCGGTCCAGGTGCTGTTTTAAAAATCAAACTATAAAGCAGTAATCATGAAGAAAGAAATAGTTCAACAATCATACAATTTACTGCTGCTGTTCATGCTGTTTTCATCAACTTCAAAATCACAACAGATGCCTGATATCAAAGCATTTCCTTCACTGCCAAATACCGAAGGAATGGCAGGGATGTTCGCTGGCCAGAGTAACGGACAATTGTTTTGTATGGGCGGAGCAAATTTTCCTGAGAAAAAACCCTGGGAAGGCGGAAAGAAAAAATGGTATGATGAAATTTATTGGTTCGCCGAAGACCGGGAATGGATAAAACTTGCTACCAAAATGCCCAGCCCTCTTGCCTATGGCATATCCATTGAGTATAAAAATGAAATCATTCTTGTTGGAGGAAATGATGAAAAAGATTTTCATGCAGCAGTCACGGGCATGAAATGGAATGGAAAAGATTTTGACTACAAGCCTTATCCAGCCTTGCCTGTACCGCTTGCCAACATGGCGGGTGCATTGGTGGATCACATGATCATTGTAGCAGGCGGAACCAGCGCATTCACAGGCGCTCCATTGAACACCATTTATTTGCTGGATCTTGAAGACCTCTCATCAGGCTGGATTGCCATGCCTACCTGGCCTGGTTCCGGAAGAACCCAGCCCGTAGGAGGATCATTCGGTGGTAGTTTTTATTTGTTCAGTGGAGAGATGGCTGGTGTCGACCATCTTGGAAAGCCGGAAAGGAAAATGTTGCAGGATGCTTTTCGGTTTACCCCAGTCAAAAAAAATGGACAATGGTCGGGTAATTGGGATGCATTGCCCTTGATGCCTCGTGCAGCGACTGCTTCAGCCAATCCTGTTCCGGTAAGCAAGGAGGGCAGTTTCATTTTTTGGGGTGGGGTGGATGCAGAGAAAGCTTTGCACAAGGATCCGACGACTCATCCTGGCATTGATCGAAAAATATTCTCCTACTCAACTGGTACAAAAACTTGGTCTTTTCTGGGCAGTGAAATGCAATTTGATGCAAGGGTAACCTTGCCTGCTGTGCTCTGGAAAGGCTATTGGTTGTACATCAGTGGAGAGATCAAGCCCGGCATTCGGACACATAAAATTGTAGGCATAAAAAATTAATGAGACCCATGACGAACAAAAAACAAAATCTGGCAAGGGCCTGGATGACAGTTACACTGCTTTGTGTGGTGGCTTCATTGAATTATCTCGACAGGACCATGATCACGACCATGCGGTCATCTATCCTGCAGGAAATTCCGATGACCGAGGCGCAGTTTGGATTGCTTTCCTCTGTTTTTTTGTGGGTATACGGATTGCTCAGCCCCTTTGCAGGGTACATTGCTGACAAGTTCAACAGGAGCAGGGTGATTCTTGTCAGCCTGTTTGTATGGTCGGCTGTTACCTGGCTCACTGCGCATGCAACAACATTTAACCAACTCTTGCTGACCCGAGCACTGATGGGAATCAGTGAGGCCTGCTATATTCCTGCAGCCCTTGCCTTGATTGCAGACTACCACGGAACAAAAACAAGATCACTCGCAACGGGCATTCACATGGCAGGCATCATGGCTGGTCAAAGCCTTGGTTTTGTTGGTGGTTGGATTGCTGAGGAGTTTACATGGAACACATCATTTACAGCATTGGGGGTTTTTGGTATTCTATATTCCCTCACTTTGGTTGCCCTGCTGAAGGACCCCAAACAAGCAACCATTGAAGTAAATTCAACTGCCAAAAAAGAAGTCAATTTCAGGGAAGCGGTAGGAAGGATGTTTGGCAACCGTTCGTTCAACATGGCATTGATCTATTGGAGTTTGTTGGGAGTGGTGAGTTGGCTGGTGATGGGTTGGTTGCCCACGTATTACAAGGAGCATTTTAACCTGTCACAGACAGTAGCCGGACTCTATGCAACAGGGTATCTCTACCCCGCATCACTGGCAGGCGTGATTGTGGGTGGAATTCTTGCAGATCGATGGAGCAAAAAAAATGAAAGGGCAAGGGTGTTGGTTCCAGTGATTGGACTTGTAGTAGCGGCACCATTTATCTTTATGGCTAGCACAACTTCTATGCTGCCGGCAGCCATTGCATTTTTTGTGGTCTATGCATTTACCAGGGCGTTTTCAGATTCCAACATGATGCCCATTCTGTGCACGATTGTTGATGAACGATACAGGGCAACGGGGTATGGTATTCTGAACATGTTCAGCTGCATTGTAGGCGGCTTGGCACTATATGCCGGGGGCATTATGCGGGACGCAAAGTTTGACCTCTCGCACATCTATCAATTTGCAGGCATCACCATGTTGCTCTGTGCTTTTATTCTTTACAAGGTAAAGCCCAAAATCCAAGGATAATGGTTGCTGACAATACATATCGTTTCAAATCAAGCAAGACAACTATACCAGTCCAATGGTATCTGCTGTTGGGCATTGTTTTCTTTTTGATGATGGATGCCGGTATTGCGCAAACCCAAAAAACAACTGTTGATTTCGGAGTGGTTTTCAATGAGGATGGTGATTTTGCTTTTCTGAGTCCTGATCCCATCAAAGCCAAACAATTGCTGGAGCTGAATGTGGCTGCTCATGCGGCGCTTGGCATCAATACTTATACGTTCAGTATCGGCGCTGGCAGTGATGTGCTCTATTACAATACAAAAGTTGCCAGCCCTTACGGATGGAGGCAGACCAGCTATGAGCTGAAAGACTCCAACTGGGCGGCAAGGATCAGGAGTGCCCGATCTTGTATCGCTGCTGGGATGAATGCTGTGATGGTGGCAGGGAGAGAGGCAAAACGAAACAGGATGCGTTTTATACCCAGCCTGCGGATGAACGACAGCCACTTCATGACCGATCCTTACAACTATCCTCTCACCGGAAAATTCTGGATAGAGAACGGAGCGCAACTCAGGCTTGGTAAAAGTCCGCTTGCCTTCAGCAAGGATTATGGAAATCTTTTTGACTACAGCCACAAGGAGGTGCGCGATTTTCGCTTTGCGGTTTTCGAAGAGGCGATTCTACTTCACCAGGACATCATCGATGGATTTGAGCTTGACTTCAACCGGGTTCAGGTTTTTTTTCCAAGGGAGAAGAATGAGGAGGGAATGAAATTGATGACAGCGCTGTTGCGCAAAATGCGCAATAGACTGAATCTTTTGGCAAAACAAAAGGGAAGGCCCATGCATCTTTTCGTGCGTGTGCCACCTTCTACTGCTGCTTGTAATCTGGCCGGGCTCGACATCCAAACATGGATCAAAGAAGGATTGGTTGACCTGGTTACACCCTCACAACTCATGACATTGGCACACGACATGCCGATTCAAGACATGATTGAACTGGGAAAACAACATGGTGTGCAGGTTTATCCGTCCTTATTTCCCAGAACGAGTTTCAGGAAAGCCTTGCTGCCTGCTGCAAATGGATACGGCATGGATTTGCCATATGGAAGAATTGCAAACCTCGCTGAGTTGTTAGGGGCAGCTGCCAATTACAAGATGATGGGCGCACAAGGGTTTTATCTTTTTAATTTTAAGGGTGGTGACAAGGATGAGGGCTTCAGGCCACATCCAGACTGGATGTATGCCTTGGTGGCTGGTTTGAAAAACGAAAAACTCAATACAGGTGACAAGGTATATGCTGTCACCAAATCCTATTACAACGATGAAAAACAACCCTCCTATGCCTATGTCAAACAAGTTCCCCGCCAGCTGCAGGGAGAGGAAAGTTTTCAGTTGATGGTTGGTGAAAACCCAGCTGCTGTTCCTTTTCCACTCAAGTCTTGTCTGCTGAGGGTTGGTGCAAAGGACAGCCTGCCCATCAACATCAAACTCAATGGGGTGACCTTGGCTCCCTATAAAATATTCACCGAAGAAGCCTTCGCATCAGGAAAAAAACTACCCCCAGATCTTGCAAGCTTTACATGGATCTACCTGGTCAATGATCCCGGCATCTTGAAAAAAGGCAACAACATATTGCAACTTAGTGGAGCAAAAACAACCATCACAGATATAGAATTGGGCTTTGCCTATTTCAACCAGCTGGACCTGTTCATGCTGGGTAAAAAACTACCGGCAATCAATCAGCAGAACAACAAATAATTCAATCATATTCAAAAGAAAATCATGTCAGGAATTAGTTACACAAAATCGGCCGCATTGCTGGAAAGGGCAAAGAAAGTGATTGCAGGAGGAGTGTCATCGGAGTTCAGGAAATATGGCCATCCGCATGCCATTTTCTATACACATGGCCAGGGCAGCAGGTTGTATGATGTTGATGGTAACGAATACCTCGACTTCACCCTGAGCCAGGGACCCATGATTGTTGGCCATTCACATCCAAGGGTATTGAAAGCGGTTGAGGAATACTCTGCATTGGGACAGATGTTTGCCGGGCAGCACATCCAGGAAATTGAACTCGCTGAAAAGTTGAATGAAATCATTCCTTCAGCTGAAATGATGCGCTTTTGTTTAGATGGTTCTGAAGCTGTCCAAACTGCTTTCCGCGTAGCAAGGGCCAAGACCGGAAGAAAGAAATTCCTTCGTTTTGAAGGACATTACCATGGATGGTTGGACAATGTTGCCTGGGGACTTTCTACCCCATCTGCTGAAGCTCTCGGAGAAAGAGAACACCCCAACGTTTATCCCTGGAGCCAGGGACTTTCTGCAAATGCTGCAGATGAGTTCATCATTCTTCCATGGAATAATCTGGCCTTGTTGAAAAAGACAATGGAAGAAAGGCATGAAGAAATCGCTGCCATCATTACTGAGCCGGTGATGTGCAACAATGGATGCATTGTTCCCCAGGAAGGATTCCTGCAAGGGGTTCGCAGCCTTTGTGACCAGTATGGGTCTGCTTTTATCCTGGATGAAGTGATCTGTGGCTTCAGGTTAAGCCTGGGTGGTGCACAGCGCTACTTTGGCATCACACCAGACATTTCCATTTTTGCAAAAGCCATGGGTAGTGGGTATCCCATCAGTGCAGTGGTAGGCAAGAAAGAGTGGATGAGCCTGATTGAAGCATCAAAAGTCATTCATGCCGGCACCATGAATTCCAGCAATCCGACAGTCGCTGCTGCTTTGGCAACCATCAGGATTTTGGAAGAGGAAAATCCTTACGAGCGCATGTTTGCCCTTGGGCAAAAACTGATGAATGGATTGAAGGAAGCTGCTGCAGCTGCCAATCAAAACATGCTGGTACAAGGCCCCGGCCCCATGTTTACCATCGCCTTTACTGACTTGCCTGTCATCAATGATTTCCGTGATACACTGACAGGAGATAAGGCAAAGTTGGGTAAATTTATAGCAGGCATGCATGACAGGAAAGTGAGGGTAATCGGTCGTGGACTCTGGTACATCAGTGCTGTTCATACCGAAGCGGAAATTGATCATGCGATACAAGTGGCAGCGGAAGTATTGCAAACCATTTAAACCAATCAAATCAGCTGGTATGAAACAAGTTTATTTTCTGTTCTTATCTGTCATTCTGCTTCAGGGATGCAAGGTGTCTTCATCTGCGAAAAAAAATCAGCCAGGTGCTGGAAAGGAATTGGTGATGAAAATTTCTCCAGGTGCAGACAATCCCCGGAACAGCGAAGGAGACTTCATTTCGTTGAAAGACGGCAGCATCCTGTTTGTTTACAGCCGTTACACAGGAACATCTTCCAGCGATCATGCTTCAGCCTTTCTGGCAGCAAGAAAATCTTTTGATCAAGGAAAAACCTGGACCACTGATGATCAGGTAGTAGTTGCAAAAGAGGGATTGATGAACGTGATGTCTGTTTCATTGCTGCGTTTGAACAATGGAAGCATTGCCCTTTTTTACCTGAAAAAAAATTCTACCAGTGATTGCATTCCGATGATGCGCATTTCAGTTGATGAAGCAAAGACCTGGAGCGATCCAATACCTTGTATCACAGATAAGAAAGGATATTTTGTTTTGAACAATGACAGGGTCATTCAATTGAAAGACGGCCGGTTGTTGCTGGCGGTGGCTTTGCATCAAGTGCCCGGTGAGAAATGGTCTAACAATGGCACCTTGTTCAGTTATTTTTCTGACGACAATGGGCTTACCTGGAAGACCAGTCCTGCACTGCAAAATCCTGACAATGTAACACTCCAGGAACCTGGTGTTGTAGAATTGAAAAACGGCGACATCATGATGATCATCCGTGCTAGCCCTGGTTTTCAATACAAGTCCATTTCAAAAGACCGTGGACAGACCTGGTCTCCAGCCGAGAAAACAACCATCAAATCGCCCTTGTCGCCTGCCACCATCCAGCGAATACCTTCCACTGGTGACCTGCTCATGGTATGGAACAACAACGGAGGGGAAGATGCCTCGTTGAGAGGCAAGCGAACGCCACAGACCATCGCTGTTTCAAAAGACGATGGGCTTTCATGGGAGTATATAAAAAATATTGAAGACAATAAGGATGGTTGGTATTGTTATACCGCCATGCATTTTGTCGGTAAAAATGTTCTCTTAAGTTATTGCGCCGGATCCCAATCTCAAAAGACCCACTTGAGTGTAACAGATATCACGAGATTAAGCCTAAATTGGATCTACAATAAACAATGATGGCTACCTCCAAAAAATACCCCTGGATCCTTGTTGCACTGCTTTTCGGCGTTGCACTGCTGAACTATATGGACAGGCAGATGATTGCCACCATGCGTCCAGCCATGCAGATGGATATTGATGAACTGAAGCAGGCCACCAATTTCGGCAGGCTGATGGCGGTATTTCTTTGGGTATATGGCGCCATGAGTGCTTTCTCTGGCATCATCGCCGATCGCATCAGCAGAAAATGGCTGATCATTGGCAGCCTCTTTGTTTGGTCTGCCGTCACCTTTTCTATGGGCTATGCCCAAACCTTCAACCAGCTTTATGTACTGCGTGCCATCATGGGCTTCAGTGAAGCCCTTTACATACCTGCCGGCCTTTCATTGATCGCAGATTTCCACAGCGACAAGACAAGGTCCCTTGCCATTGGCATTCACATGTCTGGCATCTACATGGGACAGGCCCTGGGTGGGTTTGGTTCAACCGTATCCAAATATTATTCCTGGCAAAAC
>JACCDP010195220.1_pt1 | contig 20567 bp, 19 predicted proteins | sample 7445841 | NCBI WGS metagenome assembly JACCDP01 (sample SAMN15323441, study PRJNA562643) | freshwater metagenome | isolation source: river surface water | place: USA:Blue River Watershed | collected 2017-08-17
AGGATTAATCCAAAGATTAAAGATCCCGGAATCCCTATCAACCAAATCGGCATTAAAAACAACACGAACCAAAGAATGGTTGCACCCACTCCAAGTAAGACTAAAATCGTCCATGCAGGGATCGAAAAAACTAAAATTGGAAACAGTAAAAAACGTGCTTTAGAAATATGCTGGAAGTGCACACTGATGTTAAATAATAGGTAAATAAAACCAGGAGCCATAAGCGCAAAATGTAAGATCGTCATCCAAGTCTCCGGTGTAGAAGCTTCACTAAACGTTATCAATGGCATCGTAATCAATAAGACAAGGATGGTATAAATCCATGTTAAGCCTATCGAAAAAAATAAATTGGTTGTATGAGATCGAAAAGGATTCATCAATTTATTGAATAAGGGGTTTAATTTTGAGGTTTTTTCCATATATTTATTAAAAGTATCATAACCCCATTTATAACTTAATGCAAACCTGCTTATGAAGTTACTTTAAGGTAATCAAACTTAAAAAAGAAAACCCGCCAAAGCGGGTTAAATAAAGTGGTGGCCCAAGCCGGGATCGAACCGGCGACACACGGATTTTCAGTCCGTTGCTCTACCGACTGAGCTATCGGGCCATACCTAAATACATTACCCTAAAATTAAAATTTTTACAATAAATATAGGAGTTTATTCCTTGTTGATTTCGCTTTCAAATAAATTAAGTGCCTTTTCAATGGTAATATGAGTGTCGTAATATTTGTATTCGGCCAATCGACCACCAAATAAATATTTATCTTGTCCAAGACTTAGGGCTTTATACTTTTCATAAAGTGCATTATTAACAGAATCATTGATCGGATAATAGCGTTCATCACCTTTTTTCCATGATATTGAGTATTCTCGAGTAATCACAGTATCGGGTTGTTTAGAGAACTCAAAATGTTTATGCTCTAATATTCTAGTAAAGGGTTCATTCAAAGAAGTATAATTAACAACAGCGTTACCTTGATAATTATCCACCCCCTTTAAAATTTCATGTTCAAACCGAAGGCTTCTATATTCTAATGTACCAAATTTATAATCATAGAATTCATCAATTGCACCAGTGTAAAGCACTTTTTTAGCAAGCGAATCAAAATAAGTTCTATTAGAAAAGTAATCAGTATTTAATCTAACCTCAATACCTTCAAGCATTTTTTCAACAATAGCGGTATAACCATCAACAGGAATACCTTGGTACTTGTCATTAAAATAGTTATTATCATAAATAAATCTTACTGGTAATCTTTTAATTATAGCTGCAGGTAAATCCTTACAAGGTCGTTCCCATTGTTTTTCTGTATATCCTTTAATTAACTTAAAATAAATATCAGTTCCTACCATTGATATAGCTGCTTCTTCTAAATTTTGAGGATTGGTAATTCCACTTGCCTTAACTTGTTCCTCTATTCTCTTTTTTGCTTGCTCAGGAGTAGTAACTCCCCATAATTTATTAAATGTATTCATATTAAAAGGAAGGTTATAAATTTCACCATTATAATTAGCTATTGGGGAATTAATATAGTTATTAAACTTTGTGAATTGATTAACAAAATTCCAAACTTTCTCATTAGAAGTGTGGAAAATATGAGCGCCATAATAATGAATATTAATATTATTAATCTTTTTGGTATAAATATTACCGGAAATATGATTTCTTTTTTCAATAATTAAAACTTTTTTTCCAATTTTATTCATATTAAAAGCAAAAGAAGAGCCAAATGGACCAGAGCCAACAATAAGGTAATCATAATTAAATGATTTATTTTTACTCATACTTCTTATTATAAACCACTTAATAAATTTATGTAATTTTTTAAAAAAATAGAGTTTGTAAAAAATTTTTTAAAAACAGAAAAATTTTCATTTTCAAGTAATTTTTTTTCTTCATTCGATAACTTTTGGATTTTTAATATCAAATTGCAAGCATCATTGATGTCATCATATATGAATATACCCCGTGAAAGGTTTTTAAAAAATTTATTACCACCCGTATTTGAAATTAAAACAATTTTCCCAAATGAAAGTGCTTCTAATAAGACTAAATCAAAATAAGTCTCACGGTTTGGTAAAATAAATAAATCTGATGCATTAATATAAGAATTTGAATTTTTAGTCCAGCCAATCTCAATCCAATTATTATGATTAAGAGGCTTAATTGTTGAAATTTTACCTGTTAAAAGAAACTTAATATTATTATTAGTATTAAATAAATTTAAGGCTATTTTTTTCAACAAATCATACCCCTTAACAAAATTATGTCTTCCAGAGTATGAAACTAAAAAATCATTACGATTAATTTTTAATTCTTTTTTAATATCAAATTTACTAATTTTTACTACCTTTTTATGAGTACCAGTCAAAAGAAACCTAACCTTACTTTTATTTACTTTTTTGGAATAATTTTTCCAATTCTTTTGATATGATTCCTCAGAATAAGTTGTAGGAAAAATAATAATATTAGCTTTATTAAATGAGAATAGATCAATATATTCAATTATTCTATAAAGAGGTCCAAAGAGAAATTTTTCAAAAGTAGAGAGGCTTTCCGCTTTAAATTCCTGAAAAAAAGGGACGGGCGAATGACTAGTTAGTAAGACTTTACCTTTGAAATTTTTAAGAGATTGTCTGCATGCAAACAGACTTGTTGTGTTATGGAAATGAACAATGTCGTATTTTTGAAAATCAACGTAATTATTAGGTTTGAATAACTTAACTAAATAAATTAAGTTATATAGCCATTTAATATTACTTTTCAAATAGTTTATAAGTTTATGTTTGATACTTATATCTTCTTCAATTTTATTATTTAGAAAAGTAATATTACTATTTGCTTTTTTTAAAGCTAGAAATAAACTATAGTTGTATCCTGCAGGTCCACCAGTTGGTGCAAGTTTACTTTGCTCCATATATATAAGAACATTTTTGTTAAATGTGGCATTCATAATTAACTTTTGCTCCCTTTGAGTAAGTGATATATGTTATTTTTAAATTCAATTAATTCTTTTTCCCTAGTTAATAATAAACTAAAAAAGTAAATTAATGAACCAGCACATAATGACAATATTAATCTTATATAAGTATTCACTTGAACTAATTGAATCAATAGTAAAACAAAAACCATAATAATAACTGAACCTATAATATTCTTAATAGTTGATTTAATTATGTGAGGTTTAATTCCAATTGGAATTTGTTTAAAAATAAAATAAAAAATAAAGAACTCAATCAGAACTGAAACAATTGCTGTTCCGTTAATTCCATAGAAAATTGTAAATATAGGATAAAAAAGAAAGCTTATTATCAAAGTAAAAATCCTGCCCTTTAATAATATTTTTTCTAAATCTAAAGAAATAACAAGTTGAAAAGAGAACAAGTCACCAAAAGTTTTGAAAAACAATAAAAATGCATGAACTCTAAAGACATTAATACTTTCGATATAATTTTCACCAAATACAAAAATAATAAGGTCTTTTGAAATAACAATTAATCCGAAAAATGCAGGAATAATAAGTATAAGCAACAAATTAGTAATTTTGGTCATTAGAAAATTAATTTCAAGTTTTTTTGTAGAATAGATTTTCGATAAAAAAGGAAGCAAAACAGATGTTAAAGATAATAAAACTGCCATTATCATTGTAATTAATCTATGGGATGTGTAGTAAATAGCAAGATAATAAGTACTTAAAAAAATCTGAATTGAAAAAATATCAAGTCTCAAGTATAAATCTGATAATAAGTTGGTAATGAAAATGATCGCTAATGGTCTAAAAATTTCATGAAAATTAACGAAAAAATTATTAAAATCAAAGCTAAGATATCTCAAAACATGAAAAAAAGAAATAAGGTTGTTAATTAGAGCTAAAAAAGATAACAGTAATAAATAAGTTACAAAATCATTTTCAGTTCTTATTAGTAAAATTAAGAAAATAAAAAATAAAATTTTCATAAGAATTATTCTTAGATTAAATCCAAAAAACTTAAGTAATCCTTTTATTGCCCAATCAACGTTCATAAAGTTTGAAAATAATGGTATAAGTCCAATAAAATAAAAATAATTATTTTCAATAGGTAATAGATAAATTATAACGCAAAAATAAATAACTGAAAAAAAAGAAGTGGATATAAAATTTATAGTAATCAATTTTGTAAAGACTTGATTTAAGTCTTGCTTGGTTTCACACTTAGCAATTAATTTCGAACCAATTATATTCACACCTAAGGGAGCTAGAAACAAAAAGAATGTATTCAAAGTATTAAAGAGTCCTAATTCGCCAATGCTTAATGGAGTAAATATTCTATAAATAATGATTGAGATTAAAAAGGATATAATTAGATTTACGATATTTGTAATTATATTCAGGAAAGAACTGAGAATTAAATTATTTTTCATTAAAGATTTTTATAAAGTTAAATCTATGGCGGACCAGACGGGAATCGAACCCGCGATCTTCTCCGTGACAGGGAGACATGTTAACCGCTACACCACTGGTCCAGCATTACAAATTATCATATATTTATTTAAATTATGCAACCAATTGATTGTTATTTATGCTCTGTCTTTATAAAAAAAATGGAAATGCCACTAGAATTGTAAGAATCCTTACTTTAATTTTAAAAAATTTAAAATTGCATTCTTATTAAAATAATTGACTCTTAGAGTGTAAAGTTGGTAAAAAAGGCTTGGAAATCTTTTTATTATCTGGAAGTAAAATAAATTTGTAAAGGTCAATCTTATATTAAATTCCTTTAATGATAAAATACTAGGAAAACTTTTTTGGAATTTTCTAAATAAAAAAAAGTTGTGGAATAATAAAGAAATTGATTTGTTTAAAACAAGTATTCGAGTAGTTTTTTTCAAGTTAGGAAATTTATAAGATAACAAGAAATTTACTATAAAAATTGTGTCTTCAAACCTTTTTGAAATATTTTTAGTATTATTAGTAATCGAACCTTTTCTAAAGAAGTTTTTATAAAAAGGATCGTTAAAACATAGGATAAGGTTGGCTTTAGATAAAATATAAGGGGTCCAAATTTCGTCTTCATGAAAAATACCTTCTTTGAATAGAAAATTATTACTCTTTATGAAATCCTTGTTATAAACATACCTACACGAAGAAACAAAAAATGATCTATTTCTGATTTGGAAAGAGAGAAAATTATCGCCATTAATAACTTTCTTGAATGGTTTATTATGTAAGTGAATTACTTTATCATTATAAATTCTATCCAAATTACAAGAAACAACTTCAACAAATTTATTTTTATCGAGAATAGCTGCCAAATTAACAAGAACATTATTATAAAGAGCATCATCACTATCCAAAAAAATCAGGAATGAACCTTTTGCTAAATTTATACCGAAATTTCTAGTAAAGGATAATCCTTGATTCTTTTGGTTTTGATAAAGATGGAAATTAGAATAAAGTTGTGAGTATTTTTTGGCGATTTTATAGCTATTATCGGTGGATTTATCATCTATCATAATTACTTCGTAATTATTAAAATCTTGATTTAAAATGCTATTTAATGCCATTTCCAAATAAGTTTCGACATTAAAGATTGGAACAATTATCGTAAAAAAGGGTTTATAAAACATTCAATTGTTTACTTTCTTGATTCGAAAATAATAACAAAATTACCATAATTTCAAACCCACCAGAAGAAAATAGGAATTGCATTTTGACTTCAATTATTAAACTTAAAAGAATAAAAGTAATTAAATAGTAATAAAACTTATTCTTTTTGGAGAAGACTGTAAAAAAATAAATTACCAAATATTGAGTAAAAGTGCCTATTAATCCAATAGAGTAAATTGATTTAATATAACCTATATCCGAACCACTTACTCTTAATCCTTTACCAAAAACAAATTCAATAAGATTAAGTTTAAATAGGGGCTCAATATGTTGACCAATTATGTAATTATATATTCCATAATCGCTGTAAGATGATGAAATACTTAAGAATGCATTCTCAAGAGGAGGAACAATTTCAAAAAGAATCTCCCTAAAACCTTTTGGATAATCGATTGTAATTGAAATCATAGTGATTAATAAAAATAAAACAAAAGTCATCGTTAGCGGGTAAAAAATCGACCTCTTTTTAAGATAAAAAAATTCATAAAATATTTTTACGAGGAAAACTACAAAAAGAATACCCATATTAAACCTTGATGTAAAAAAGACTGCAATAATAAGAACAAGATTATTAAAATTAAAAAAAGACTTTTTTTTATTTATAAAATCAATTATTTGAAATGAAATTAACAAAATAATAATAAAACCTGCATCATCATAACCAGATGAAAAACCAGTAGATCTTAAAGGTAATTGTTCTTTTGAGTAATTATTGAATGATACAAGAAGATTCTCAAATTCTGGAGAGAAAATACTAATTATAATAGACAATGCATGAAGAAAAATTAAGAATTTGAATGTTTGTATAATTATTAATGTTTTGTTTTTAAAACTATCATAAATGTAGGTTAGTGATAGTAGTGATAATAATGATCTAATGCTTCTGAGGACTTCAAAAAGATTATTTGTTCTAAGTAATAACTGAATCAGAAATGAATAAAAAATTATAAAAAGTAAGTAAATTAAAAGAATAAAAAAGGTTCTTGAAAATTGTTTTTGAGGTTTACTAGTAATATAAAATAAAACAAGAATTGGTAGGAGAATTATTTTTATATCAAAACCCAAAATAGAAAAATCAAAAATAGTTATTAAAAGAATCAAGAAGGAATAAATATAATATAAGGAATTTTTCAATTAAAAACCCCAAAATAAATTCTAGACCAAGAATAATTATCGTTTAGTAACTTTATTAATTTATCCTTATTTATTGTTTTAAAGTATTCATCAGAAAAGGAAATCAAATCTTCTAATTTTGTAAATTTATTTAAAGTAATATAGTAATTTGAAAAAATATCATGTCTTGATAATTTTCCACTCGAAACAAAAGGAACATTATTACATAAAAATTCAATATTTTTAATAGCTGAATCTATGTTGGCTAGTCTATACTTCAACTTGAGAGTTCCTAATCCTAAATTAGCTCTACTATAGATTTCCATTAACCGATTTCTATCAAACATACCCATAAAAAAAATATGATCCTCAATGTTTAACTTATGTGAAAGCCGTTTTAATTTATTAATTTCTGGACCGTTACCAATAATATATAAATTTACACATAAATTATTGATTGATAGGATGTATTTATGAATCATTCTAATCATTAAATCATATCCATGATACTTATGAATTGAACCAACACCAACAATATTAAAAACATTTTTATCAAGTGATTTGTCATTAAAATTGTCTAAAGTATTAAAACCATTCAAAATTTCATGAAAATTTCGAAATTTTAGTACAGACTTTCTTGATTTAATATAAAAAACTTTTGTAAAAAAAGTATGAAATAAAATAATAAAAAGGTTTTCAAAACTGTATTTAATGATAGCAAAAAAGAAATATTTGGAATTAAAAATTTGTTCAAATAGATAAGGCCAGGTAGGAATTTCCAAATATATTTTCTTTCCTTGTTTCTTTAGTAGATTAAAGAGTAATAAAATCTTTAACCAAGGAAAAAAATTTCGAATATATAGACTACTACATAATGTTGAGCTTGTCTTAATTTCTTCAATTATTTTTTTTCTTCTTTTTTGAAGATTAATTAAATAACTTTTTGAAGAAGATGCTGAATAACTAAAACTAAATTTTTTCTTTAAAAAACCTCCTTCAAAAATTAATTTTGAAAAAGATTTTCTTCCAAAAAAGTATGTTACACATGTGTCAAATTTTTGACTAAAAAAGATAGATTGAGAAATTACTTTTTTTGTGATTCCCTCAACTTCGTTAAATTCAATAAAAGTTAAATATATGTTCATGTTAATATTTTAATAGAATTTCTTTAGTACATAAATTAAAGATATTACATAATTTTTAAAAATAAAAGAAAACTTACTTTTTGAAATTGAAGTATGTTCTTCATGAGATAGCTTTAAAGATGGATCATAAAAAATTCTAAAATTATTAAGAAATGAAATTTCAGAAATTATACTTTCTTCAGAAAATAAAAGAGGAAATGTGTCAAAATTGGCTAGAATTTTAAAAAATGTTGGATTTAGAATAAAAATTGCTCCATGAACCTGATAATAAAAACCTTCTTCATAATTCTTTTTAAAAAATGAATTCTTGTAATTAGAAAAAAAGTAATATAAAAAATTTATCAAGGGGGTTGAAAATATAATAATTAAGAATTTAATTTTAAGCTTTGAAATTCTATTCTTATATGAGGGATTTGAACTATTTTTTGTTAATTTAGAAAAAATATATGGGCCAATTACGCTTATTTCATCACTATAATTTTTCATATATAAAATATCCAAAAAATCTTGTTTAAAAATCAAATCTGTATTTGAAAAGATAATGTTCTTAATTGAGTCATAGCGAATATTAAAGTAAGAAATTAAATTAATAGTACCTTGAATTAAACCATTTAAGTAACCAATATTAGTTTTTGGATTATGAAATAAAAAATTCAATTTCCTTAAAGACAAATTATCATTTAATTTAATTAGATTTTTATCTTCTGAATTTACAGTAATTGAAAAATATATTTGTGAAATTGGTACATTTGATTTATTCAAGAGTGAATCCAAATAATTTATGATTTCATTTGAATTATTAAAGTAAATAATTGAGACAATAAGATATTTTTTCATAATTTTGATAAATTAATTATATTATATAAAAATTTATGAATATAGTTAAATAAATGAGCTAATTTTACTATTAATGGCGGAAGCTGAGAGATTCGAACTCTCGCGGGCCTTGCGACCCCTACCAGTTTTCAAGACTGGTCCCTTCAGCCACTTGGGTAAGCTTCCACTTCTAAAATATATCATAAATAAACGAACAAAATTAGACTTTAATTTTGCCAACCTTAGTTAAACAAGAAATATTGTATTTATATAATGTTTGTTGCTATTTTGTGTATAATTAAGTAAATATTAAAGATATTAGAGATCGGGGGGTCTTAAACATGAATAAATATATACAATGCGTTAATTGTGTAATGGATTCAACAGATTCAAAGATAAAATTTGACAAAAATGGAGTCTGTGACTATTGTAAAAATTATAAGAAAAAACTTATGATTGATTTGTCTAAAAATAATGCAGATTTATTAAAAAGATTTGTTTCAAAAATAAAGAAGTATGGTAAGAAAAGGAAATATGACTGCGTTATCGGATTGAGTGGCGGCGCTGATAGCTCATATTTACTTTATTACGCTGTTAGAGTCTTAAAATTAAAACCATTAGTGTATTCTGTTGATACAGGTTGGAATTTAAATGTAGCAATTGAAAACATTGAAAAACTGGTAAAAGGCTTGGGTGTAGATTTATATACTGAAGTAATTAATTGGCAAGAAATGAAGGATTTACAACGCTCATTCTTCTTGTCTAATGTTCCATACCAGGACTTACCACAAGATCATGTCATTTTTGCTGGAATATATAATTTTGCAATTAAAAATAGAATTAAATATGTGTTAACTGGAGCAAATTTATCTACTGAAGGAGTTAGGCCTCCTATTGAGTGGGTTTATTTAAACGATTTAAAACTCATTAAGAGTATTCACAAAAAATTCGGAAATGTTAAACTTAAAACGTTACCCTTAGCAGGGATGTTAAAATATAAACTCTTTTATGAATACTTATTAGGAATGAAAAGAGTTTACTTACTTGATCTAATAGAATATAAAAAGGATAAAGTTGAAAGTCTCTTAAAGGATTTATTTAATTGGCAAAAATATGAAAATAAACATTACGAAAATATTTTTACTCGTTTTTACGAAGGTTATTTTCTACCAAAAAAATTTAACTTTGACAAACGAAAATGCTACTTATCTAATTTAATTTTATCTAATCAAATTTCAAAAAATGATGCTTTAATTTCTTTAAAAAATAACCCATATGATGAAAACCTAATTTATAAGGATATGGCTTATATTGCAAAGAAGTTAAACTTTTCTATAGATGAGTTTAAAAGAATTATTGATTCGCCAGGAAAATCTTATAAGGATTACCCAAATTCATTCAATCTTTTAAGTGGTTTAATTCGTTTATCTCAATTACTTAAATTAGAGAAAAGAGAATTTAGATAGTGATTGGAATTTTGGATTATGGGGTTGGTAATATTGCTTCCATAGCAAACATGCTTGATTATTTAAATATATCATATGTTTTTGTAAGAGAAAAATCTGATTTTAACAAGACTACAAAATTAATCCTTCCAGGTGTTGGTTCTTTTGATTTTGCAATGAAAAAACTTTATGAAAAGGAATTTATTAATTCAATAATATCATTTGCCAACGAAAATAAAATTTTAATTGGAATTTGTCTTGGTATGCAATTATTAGGTAATAGATCAGAAGAAGGAATCGAATTAGGTCTTAAATTAATTGATTTTGATGTGAAATCTTTAAAGGACAAAACAACTTTAAATGTACCAAACATGGGTTGGTCAGAGGTTTCTAAAAATCCTATCTACTTTGACACAACAGTTAAAGACAAATATTACTTTGTTCATTCCTTTTATGTTCCCGAATCAACTAATTCAGAAAAATACGAAACTATTATGAAATGTAATTATGGTTTTAACTTTTCAGCGGCTATAAAAAAGAATAATATTTATGGATTCCAATTCCACCCAGAGAAAAGTCATAAATATGGAATGAACTTATTTAACTATATAGATAAATTATAGAAATTGAAAATATGAGAATTTTTCCTACTTTAACAATTTTAAATGATGATTTAGTGAAGACTACAAATTTTAAGAATCCAAAATATTTAGGCGACCCATTAAATGCAATAAAACTTTTTAATAATAAACACATTGATGAAATTTGTATTATCGATATATCACCTAGGTTTAATAAAAACTATATTTTTAATAAAAAACTCCTGGTTGAAATGGCCAGGGAGGCATTTTTACCTTTATCTTATGGCGGTAATATTTTAAATTCAAAAAATGCAAAAGAGATAATTGATATTGGGTTTGAAAAAATAATAATTAATTCTATTTTTCATAATAATCCAGGAGCTATTTTACCAATAGTTAAGGAATTAGGTTCACAAGCTGTAGTACTAAAAGTTGATTATACTTGTATCAATAATTCTTATTATTATTATTCTGAGGGAAAAGTAAAAAATTTAATAAATGTAAATGAATTAATTTGTAAAATAAATGAATTTCAAATTGGTGAATTAATCCTTTCAAGAATAGATTATGATGGACAAATGTGTGGCTTTGATTTTGAGTTTCCACTAAAAGTTAAGAATCAACTTAAGATTCCTGTAGTCTTGTGCCATGGTGCAAAAGACAAATTCTCATTCTTAGAAGCCGAGAAGAAAATGTTCCAAAACTTTACAGCCAGTAGTGTATTTGTTTTTGTTGGAAATTTAAATGCCGTGCTAATTAATAACCCTTTTGAGAATTAATTAAATATATTCTTTTACTTTTTTAATTTTTATGCTAATTCTATATTGTTGTATATTTTTTAATAAATCAAATTACTAATAAATTAATAGATAGATTAAGTATATGTCAAAAATTCTAGATAAGTAATTTATCTTGTTTTCAGTTTGGTAACGATTCGGGTTTGATTAGGTTAAGTATTATGTTAATAAATCGGATTGATTAATTGATTTGTTTTTGATACTTCTAATCCATTCTTTACAAGTTCTGTTTTTTCATTTTTCAAAGAAACCTTCTGTAGGTAAATTGTCTTGACAGTTTCCTGATCGAAACATGAATTATATGAATTTTTTTGTTTTGAGAATTTTAATTTAATCATCATTTTGGATTGAGATCCTTTATTCGATTTGAGAATCGTCCCTGTCGCTATAATGCCTATAATCACTTGAGCATGTTGTGTATTTAACTTGGTTAGTATTACTATTGATTTATAAGTTTTAAAATCGTTTCTAAACTCATAGACAAGTACCTCCGAGGTAAGAAAATACATAAAAGCAGAAAAGAAATTTTTATTTATCGAGTAGAAAAATCGTATTGTGTCTAGATACTTTTTGATACTTTCTAGTGGTCTAGAAGTCTTTGGTAATGAAAAAAGTATGATACTAACTAAATCACCTATAAGGGAGTTATATTCTTGCCTATTTTGAATTAAAACTGTAACAATTTTAATTGAACAGTCAATAATCCAACTTTATTCTTTACAATCGAAAGGTCAAGTTTCTTATGTTCAATATAAATAAGTTAATAACGCGCTTTATGAAAATGCTTCTTAACATAAAGCACTTGAAACTATTAAATTACAAATTTGTAATTAAAGTATTTAGGTATATCTTGTTTATGATGATAATATTCAAAGGCCTACATGTAGTTAAATGATAGGAGTAAGTCGAGGGGGTATTGGTTTCTTAGATTTATCATGATCTTACTTTTTTTAGCGGTAAGCCTTTCGAGATTCAGGTATTAAGAATAGGTTTTTTAGGTAAAATATCTCTTTTTCTAAACGCAGGAACTTCTCTTTTGACTGGTCAATTGTCTCTATATATCGCTCATCTTCATTTGGAAATTTTCGCCTAGCATTTGTGTCCGAGATAGAACTTTCAACTTAAGTTCAAACTAATCTGTGAGAATCTCTAAATCGAGTAAAACAAAGTATGCTGCGACTGCTCTTATCAATTTTCCTTTTTCAACTAGGGATATCGTTAGTAACTTTGTTTATAATCAACGAGATAACTTTCTTCGTTCTTAAAAAGATTGCTACTCAATGAAAAGAGAAATCTTGATAATATATTTTAAATTAGGCATATCAAATTAATGTTTTTCCCTAGATAACAATAATATTTTCCTACGTGAGATACAATTAAATCATCTCAAGTCTTTACTTTAATGTAATTCTAATGAAATTGGATTCAAAGTTTTTAAGTGAGTATATTTGTATAATACCTTACCTTAAAGTTATAGAAGCCAAATCAATATACTTTGGTGGACCCTGCAGGACTCGAACCTGCAACCAACCAGTTATGAGCCGGTAGCTCTAACCATTGAGCTAAGGGTCCGTATTTACAATTATATATAAATAAACAATATATGTGGTTGATTTATTTTTTAAAATAACTTAACAAGTTCATCCATTAATAAATTTGGTTTGAAATGATCGAAAGATAAAGTTACTTTATTTTTAATTTCATTAAAATTTCCAACAAAAAATAAAAGTTTATTATATATATTAGCAAAAACATAATTATCCGTTGCTAAACCATAATTATTCTCTACAATGAATGAACCTAATGGATTATTAACAATAGCAAAAATAGGAACCTTGCATCCAACATATGATGGAACTTTAGCAGGTAAGACCTTACTCAGATGTGGGTGTTTTCCCATCAAAAGTAAAGCACCATTGGAATTAGATAGATATTGAGGAACATCTTGTGCTTTTATAGGTTGAATAAATCGGACAAGGTGATCAATTTTATTATTTAATACAAAATTAATTAAGTTATTTCTTTCCTTTCCATCACCCATAAAATTAAACATCAAATTAAGCTTATTCAGTTCCTTTTTATATTCGTTTATGAACTCAAGAAAAAAAATAATCCCTTGACCCGCACCCATATTTCCAGTAAAAATGAAATTAAATTTATGAGGAATTAATTCAGGTGTTGCTGAAAAATTTCTTTCTAATGGTACATAAAATTCCTCATGATATTGAGGCCAATAAATAATTTTTTTATTTTCTATTCCCATGGAAATTAAATCCTCTTTGTATCCTTTTGAGGAAATTAAAATTAAACTAGATTTTTTGTAAATCCATTTTGAAATTTTGGATATAAAATTAAATAAAAGTTTATTTTTAATGCCATCAACTGCAACAATACTAAAAGGCCATAAATCCATTAAGTATAAATAAGATTTAATTTTTTTCCTATTTGAATAAATTATTCCCGGTATTGCTTGAAGTATCGGAGAAATTCCATATGTAAAAACCAAATCAAATTTATTTCGCGTAAAAATAACAAATAAAGACCCTAAGAATGAAAAAGAAAAATAGTTTAAAATCAATTTAATTTTATTCTTTCCTCTTGAAAAAATTGGTAATCTAATAATTGAAATACCATTCAATCTTTCTTTACGCCTTTTAAACCAATTATAACCTTTGAAAAATCTACCTTCTGGGTAATTTGGAATACCTGTTAAAACAGTTACCTTATAACCTCTTTGAACTAATTGAAAAGCTAAATCATTTACTCTAAAGCGCTCTGGATGAAAATATTGTGAGATTAGAAGAATATGTTTCATTTAGAATCAATATACGATAAAAAATCAACTTTTTGATAATCAATTCCAGGTACAGTAGAAACTTCATTTAAAAAAAACTTATTTCCGAAAATTTTATTAATAGATTTAAAAGGGATTCCAATTAAATAAAGAGGTACTTTTGTAAAGGGGATTAGAATAGAATTCTTTTTTAAACTATTTCGATATGATTTAATGTAGTCTATTGTACAGAAATATTTTTTATCTTGTGGATAAAATACGCCAAATTTGGAATTCAAAATTAAACCGAAAATTAACCTATTAAGATTGCCTATATGTATTACACTTCTACGATTGATGATATTTGGGTAAATAGCCAATTTATTAGCAATTTTTTCTAATTTTGGAAAGTTACCTTTTGAATTTGGTCCGTATACCATAGGAATCCTTAGAATTACAGTTTTAAAAGTTTGACCACTTAACTTTTGAATTTCTAAATCTGCCTCTAACTTACTTTGACCATAAGCATTTTTTGGTATAGGGTTATTTATATCTATTGGCTTTATTTCACCAATTGGTAAATCATTACCATAAATCGCAATAGAACTAGTAAATACAAATTGCCTTACTCCCTCTTTCTTTGCTTTTTTTGCTACTTCTATTGCCAAGTCACGATTTACTCTAAAATATTCAGGAATAAGTTTTTTATTGGAAGTTATATGGGCGATACCAGCAACATGAAAAATTACATCATATTCTTTAAAACTTATTTTGTTTAAATTTATATTCCTTAATGAAATTTGATCAACTTTAAATTTAGAATCATATGTTTTCACCCATTCAAAAAATGAGTTTCCAATATAGCTATTTTTGCCTGTAATTAAAATTTTCATTTATCTTTACCTAAGTTTCCAGTTCCACCTTCTACTACCGAATCATCTCTAAACAACTTTAATCCAGTTATTAAAATAATATAAATATCAAACCAAAAGGATTGCCTTTTTAAATAATCTCCATCAAGTTTAGCTTTTATTGAAATTGGTAATTTATCTCTGCCATTAATTTGAGCCCATCCGGATACTCCTGGTCTTAATGTATTCACACCGTACTTATCTCGTTCTTGAATAAGGTCATCTTGATTCCATAAAGCAGGACGAGGACCAACTATACTCATTTCACCTCTAAGAATGTTAATTAGTTGAGGTATTTCATCTAATGATGATTTTCTTAAAAACTTTCCTAATGGCGTAATCCATTTTTGAGGATCTTTTAATTGATGGGTAGGGACGTCTTTAGGGGTGTCGATTCTCATTGTTCTAAACTTGAATAAGTAAAAATATTTCTTATTCTGCCCAATACGTTTTTGTTTAAATATGACAGGTCCTTTAGATGTAAACTTTATCAATACTGCAATTGGAAGAAATAAAATCGGCAAAAATACTAACGTTGCAATAAATGCAGTAAGCCAATCAAAAGAATATTTAAATATTTTCTTCATTAATCTTTGTTAAATATATCTCTGGTATAGACTTTCACTTTTACATCTTCTAGTTCTGGAGAGTTTCGATTTGACAAAATAATATTTGATTTTAATTTAAAGGATTCAATGTTCTTAATAACTTTGAATCCAAAAAAAGTATCTTCATTTAAAACAGGTTCATAGATTATAATCTCAATTCCTTTAGCACTTAATCTTTTCATGACACCTTGAATGGCAGAGTAACGAAAATTATCCGAATCATTTTTCATAACCAAACGGTAAATCCCAACAACTTTTGGTTTTCTCTTAAAAATCATTTCTGCAATGTGATCTTTTCTTGTCCGATTAGCATTCACTATAGCTGACATCATATTTTGAGGGACATCCTTAAAGTTTGCCAATAATTGCTTGCTATCCTTAGGTAAACAATACCCTCCATATCCAAAAGAAGGATTATTGTAATAATTCCCAATTCTAGGATCCAACGAAACACCCTGAATGATTTGTTTAGTATCTAATTCTCTGATTTCTGAGTAGGTATCTAACTCATTAAAGAAAGCTACACGCATTGCAAGATATGTATTTGAAAATAATTTTATTGCTTCTGCCTCTGTAGAATTGACATGAAGAACTGTTACCTCATCTTTTAAGCTTGCTTCCTTAAGTAAAGTTGCAAACGTCTTAGCTTGTTTATGATGATCCCCTACAATAATTCTCGAAGGATATAAATTATCATATAAAGCTTTTCCTTCTCTTAAGAATTCAGGAGAAAAAACAATATTTTGATAGTTAAATTTTATACGTAAATCTAGCGTATAACCTACAGGTACTGTAGACTTGATAATTATTAATGCCTTACTATTTATTTTCAAAAAAGTTTGGATTACTCTTTCAATACTACTTGTATCAAAGTAGTTTAGTTCAGCATCATAGTTGGTAGGAGTAGCGATAATCAAAAATTCAGAATCTTGAAATGCTAAGTCTGAATCATTTGTTAGATATAAGTTAAGTTTTTTTGATGTTAAGTATTCTTGAATTTCTTTATCCATAATGGGAGATTTTTTATTTTTTAATAAATTTAAGCGTTCCTTATTTATATCAAATCCAATAACATTATGCTTTTGTGAAAGAAGCACAGCTAATGATAAACCGACATAACCTAACCCTGCAACAGTAATATTCATAATTCTTCTCCCAAAAAATGTTTTAATGCTAATTTCCAATTTTTTAGTTGTGGGAAATTACTATTAAGAATTCTTGAATTTAGACCCCTTTTAGCAGCAGTTTTATATTCTTCACTCTTTATAGGATAAATACGAATATTTTTCTTACTTAAATTAATAATTTCATTTGCAAATTCATACCAAGAAATATATCCTTCATTCGTTAAGTGATGAATTCCATATTCTATTCGAATTTTTTTTGTTAAAAATTCAGCTACATCCAATGTATATGTTGGAGATCCTATTTGATCACTTACTACATTTATCGATTCTTTTTCTTTAGATAATCGTAAAATTGTGTTCACAAAATTCTTCCCATTTGGACCAAAAACCCAAGAGATACGAAAGATATAAAATTTAGTTAATAATGTTCGAACAATCTCCTCGCCCAAATACTTTGTTAAGCCATAATAATTTATGGGGTTTGGAATATCAGTTGTTTCATAGGGTTCTAACTTCGTCCCATCAAATACATAGTCGGTACTAAAATAAATAAATTCAATATCAAGATCTTTAGATATTTGAGCTAGGTTACGTGTACCATTCACATTTGTGTTATAGCAATTTACTCTATCTGATTCAGCTTTATCAACTGCAGTATATGCTGCACAATGAATAATCACATCTGGTTTAATCGAGATTATTAATTTGTTTACTTGTTCCTTTTTAGTGATGTCTAAAACACTTCGATCTGTTCCAATTACATCAATTCCATGCAGCTTGAAAATGGTGACAATGGCATATCCTAATTGTCCATTAGCACCTGTTACTAGTATTTTTTTATTTCGTAAGTCCATAATGTTTTTCGAAAAAAAATTGGTAATCGCCGGTTAAGACTGATTCTACCCACTTAGAGTTTTCCAAATACCATTGAATGGTTTTTTTAATTCCGACTTCAAATTTCGTTTTGGGCAACCATCCTAGTTCATGATTCATTTTAGTTGGATCAATAGCATAACGTAAATCATGGCCTGGTCGATCAGTAACAAACTTAATGAGTGTTTCTGGCTTCTTTAAATAAGCAAGAATAAGCTGAACAACTTCAAGATTCGTCTTTTCATTATGACCACCAATGTTATATACCTCTCCCACTTTACCTTTTCGAATAATTAGATCAATAGCTTCACAGTGATCTTCTACATATAACCAATCTCTTACATTTTCCCCTTTACCATAAACGGGAATAGGTTCGTTCTTTAATGCCCGACTAATGACTAAAGGTATAAGTTTTTCAGGAAAATGATAAAGGCCATAATTATTTGAACATCGAGAAATAGTAATGGGCAACTTATAGGTTCGATAATATGATTGTACAAGCAAGTCCGCTGCTGCTTTTGAGGCAGAATAAGGGGAAGATGTATGTAATGGAGTAGATTCTGTAAAAAATAAATCTTTACGATCTAATGGTAATTCACCATAAACTTCATCCGTAGATACTTGGTGATATCTTTTCACTTCATATTTTCTTGCCATATCAAGTAGGACTTGTGTTCCAAAAACATTTGTTACTAAGAAAATACCTGGATTATGGATGGATCGATCGACATGCGATTCTGCGGCAAAGTTGACTACAATATCAGGTCTTTCATTTTTAAAAATAGGTTCTGTTTCTTCTCTCGAAGCAATATCTGCTTTATAAAATTTAAAGTTAGGTAGCTTTAAGACACTTTCTAACGTCGCTAAGTTACCAGCGTATGTCAGTTTATCGACACAGATAATCGTATCCTCAGGATGCTTTTTTAGTTGAAGAAAAATAAAATTCGCACCAATGAAACCAGCACCACCAGTGATCAGTATTTTCATAATTGATATTTAAAATTCACATCACAATCTTTAAGTAAGGGTGCGGCAGAATCTTTATAAGATAATATCGGTGTAAACCCTCTCCAATTAATCTTTAAAATAGGATCATCAAATCGAATACTACGATCATGTTCTTTAGAGTAATATTGATCAACCTTGTAAGCAACAATCGTATTATCTTCTAAAGTAATGAATGCATGGCCGAAACCTTGAGGGACTAAAAGTTGCAACTTATTACTTTCAGTTAATTCAACACTGAATACTTTAAAATACGTAGGAGATCCAACACGTAAATCCACCGCCACATCAAGAATAGAACCTTTAATGCAACGAACGAGTTTTGTTTGAGCTTTTGGATAGTTTTGAAAGTGTATCCCACGTAATGTTCCCATTTTTAATGAAAAGGATTGATTATCTTGAATAAATTGAATTTTTTTAAATTTTTCAGGTAATTTTATTTGTGAAAAAGATTCAAAAAAATAACCTCGATTATCTTCAAAGACTTTTGGTTTCAAAATAAACAAATCTATTAACGAAGTTTGAACGATGTCCATTATTGAATAATGCTTCCTTTTGCAATATGACGTAAATGCTCACCATATGGAGATTTACCATAACGATCTGCCGATTTAAGCAATTGTTCTTGAGTTATCCATGTTTGGTAATAGGCAATTTCTTCTGGAGCCGATATTTTTATACCTTGACGGTCTTCAATCATTTTGACGTAATTAGACGCTTCATTTAGCGAAGAGAAAGTTCCAGCGTCAAGCCAAGAAAATCCTCTTCCGAGAATAATGGCATCTAATGAACGATTTTTTAAATATAGGTTATTTAAATCAGTGATTTCAAGCTCACCACGTTTAGATGGTTTCACTTGCTTCGCTAATTTTACAACTTCTTTATCATAAAAATATAATCCAGTCACACAATAATTACTTTTTGGATTCAAAGGTTTTTCTTCAATAGATAGCACTTTTCTATGTTTATCAAATTCAACAATGCCAAACCTCTCAGGGTCTTGTACATGATAAGCAAAAATAGATGAAAATCCTTGTTCTGCTTTTATTCGCGTTTGATTAAGGATTTTTCTAAATCCATTCCCGTAAAAAATATTGTCGCCAAGAATCATCGCACATGCATCATTACTTATAAACTTTTCACCAATTAGAAACGCTTGTGCTAAACCATCTGGTGAAAGTTGTTCAGCATAAGTTAAAGCAATTCCAAATTGTACACCATCACCTAATAATTTTTTAAAGTTTGGTAAATCAGACGGTGTAGAAATAATTAATATTTCGCGAATGCCAGCTAACATTAATGTTGATAAAGGATAATAAATCATTGGTTTATCATAAACCGGTAATAGTTGTTTACTCGTCACTAAAGTTAAAGGATATAACCTAGTTCCTGATCCACCAGCTAAAATAATACCTTTCATAAAAAATCCCCGTTAATATTATTATATAGGAATTAAGATTTGAAAAGCAATTTCCCATTATTATTATTTTAAGTAAAACCAGATTTATATTTATGCTCTTAGGAAGCATACTTAAATGTTGAATCAAACACACGGAGAGCGCCTCCGTTTCAATATGCCCTCTATAAAAAATAGATACCCAATCTACCTTAGCCTTAAATGAACCTAACAAAAGTATTAAAAAGATGTTTTTACAAGAAAAAATAGGTATAATTTAAGAAAATTTAGGGGTTAAAACAAATGGCCAAAAAAATTGATTTA
>JACCDP010235298.1_pt1 | contig 20560 bp, 18 predicted proteins | sample 7445841 | NCBI WGS metagenome assembly JACCDP01 (sample SAMN15323441, study PRJNA562643) | freshwater metagenome | isolation source: river surface water | place: USA:Blue River Watershed | collected 2017-08-17
GTTTTTTCATGGCTGCTGTAGTGGAAAATGCCGATTGATTTTCCAACTGCCTTAGCGCTAGCGACATGATCCTTTAAGAAGTTCCAGGTCTTAAGAAGTAACTGATACTCGCCTTCTTCAGTATTTGAGTAATCAGCAAATGAATCAAAGGTAGCGCTGCGCCAATCTTTATTTACAGAACGGTCATGAATGCCATACCCATATAAGTAAACGCGATCCTTGCCCTCGACTTCAGTTAATCCACTATCCTGAAAAACCGCCATGCTATTTTCGAGATCGATATCTATTTCAATTTCAAATTCGGGGATGACTAAGTTTTTATCTGGATCTAACAAAATTGGCTTATTACTTAACCAGGCTTGGGCCTGAATCTGCAGCTTTTCAGCTGGTTTGGGCAAACCCGCAGTTGAAGCGAGTTCGCGAATGCTAGTGATATTCGGGAAATATTTAGCTTGTGAATTCTTAGTAACCCCAGCTAGCAGCGTCACATGCCCATTGCCATTATCGTGACTCTTAAGTTCGCGTTCACAAATTATCTGGAATGGACAAGCTGGGCAACCAAACTTGGCATTGCTTTCAAGTGCAGAATATGCAGCTGGCGGAAGAGAAGGATCTTGCAGTCGGGCTTTGGCGGCTAAGACAACTTGTTTGGCTTTATCAAAATTAAAGAGGTAGTCGGTGCCAGCATTGCCATCTTTGCCGCCCAGCCCAAGTACTGTTTCAGTTAGCTTGGCCCAAACAATTGTTTCGATATCGCGGCCAACAACACCTACAAAACCTTCATCGGTTGCTAAACCTAATGTTCGCAAATGTTCGTGATAATGCGCAAGCTGAGCTGCATCTTCCAGATCAATACGGGCCGTAGATTCGGTTCCTTGTGAAGGTAGTAGCGAATTCCAGTTAGTTAAATATATTTTGCTTGATTTATTCTCTTTGATTGGTTCGTGGCTCTTTATATCTACAGGCGCCCACCGCGGTTTTCCATCAGCGCCTTCACCGATGCGAACTAGCAAATCGGGACGACTAACACGTACCGAATCTGCGATTTTTAGTCCGGTCATCCTTGCAATCTCGTCTTCGCAAACTGAACTAATACAAGCTCCGAGAATTATTTGAGCTGTTGATTCAAGCAAAGCGCTGGCAGTTTCTCGCTCTTTTTCGATCTCGCCTTGCTCTTTATTAATAGTCAAGATGTTTAGATCAAGAGTTCTCAAATACTCAATTACCCGAGCTTCATGGAGATCTCCTTGCCGCTTGAGCTCTAGCATCATCGCGGAATCTGGCACCCGGTCGGTTAAATCAAAGCACGTGGGAGCAAAAGATTTATGCAAGTATTCATGGCACTGCAGAGCGGCGCGGGCATCTAATCTCATTGCCCCGATCTTACGGGCGCTAAGTGATAAAAAGCCTTAATGCCGCAATACAGTGCGATAAACGCCTAACGGATTGGCGTTCGTGGCTTTAATAACTGCCTCAAGATTTTCGATTGAATCTCGATGGGAGATTAATTCGCCGACTGGAATCGATCCGTTGGCCACTAATTCAATGGCTTTCTCATATCGTCTGGCCCCACCACGAATTCCAATCAAAGTTTGATCTCTTAGAACTGCTTGCGCAAAAGTTAACGGAAGATCGGCCGCACCGACAGCCACGATCACTCCACCTGTTCCTACCCAATCCATGGCTAACTCAGCGCCACTCTTGGCCGAAGAAGTTTCAATCGCCACTGCGCGTTCAGAATTATTTGTGGGTAGCTTCAAATCTGTCGGGTCTATTGCGACAATCCCCCATGCAATCGCTTTATCGCGTCTAGCTGAGAGCGGTTCAACTAATTGCACCTTAAAACCAGTCAACTGCAGAAGTTTGGCAGCGACTAAACCGATTGGCCCACCCCCGATCACAATTACTTGAGCCTCGGTGGTTACCACTTTAAGTAATCGCTCGACCATATGCAGTGCAACCGTTATTGGCTCTAAAACAGTGCCAGCCTCGTCACTTACCGAATCAGGCAGTGTATGTAGATTTTCATTGGGCAAAGTTAAATACGATGCGAATGTTCCGGGAGCGGTCAAACCCAAAAATTTATATTCAGGACAGGCACTTGGTCGTCCCGCTAAGCAAAGATTGCAGCTGCGACAACTAATAGCCGGATCGATGGCTACGCGTTGACCCGTTGAAACAATTTCACCTACTGCATCATGGCCTAACACAACGGGCATGAATCCCCAGTCGGCTTCATAAAGATGTAGATCAGTCCCGCACACTCCTGCAGTAACAATTTTTACTAACACTTCGCCGGCTGCAGCAGCTGGAATATCCGAACTCGAGATCGTGATCTCACCTAATTTTCCTAAGGTAGGAATTGTTCCACCTGCAGTAACAGTCATAGCGCTGATTTTATTGGGTAATTGACCCACTTGGCTATGAGGTTTACTCTTTAAAAATATATCAACCATGGGAGAAATCATGATCGAGATCGGTGTCGTCAACGAACCATCAGCAGGATTTACTGCGCCAAATGCAAAACGATTAGAAGACATGGGCTTTGATTATTTGTTGACCCCAGATACTCAGAATTTATCCGCAGATCCATATGGCCAACTATCTTTGGCAGCTGCTGCAACTAAAACGATTAAACTTGGTACTGGTGTCACCAATCCAGTTACTCGCGACGTTGCAGTTACCGCAAGCGCGTTGGCAACTTTGCAAATTGAATCAAATGGTCGTGCAGTCTGTGGCATTGGACGCGGAGATTCATCTGCTGCACATATTGGCAAGAAGCAAGCAACAGGCGAGCAATTAGCTTTTTACGCAAACTCAATCCGTACCTACATTGCAGGCGGCACAGTTGATCGCGACGGAACTCAATCTGCCATGCGCTGGATTAAACCGGGTGATGTTCCACCCGTGCCTATCGATATTGCGTGTACTGGCCCCAAGACAATTGAACTCGCTGCCGATGTAGCCGATCGAGTTTCTTTCGCAGTAGGTAGTGCCCCAGAACGTTTGCAATGGGCAATGGATATCTTTAACGCGCGCATGGCGGTAAACGGTCGCGATCGCAGTACCGTAAATGTTGGCGCATACATCAACTTAGTTTGCGACCCAGACGAACAGCGCGCAGTTAATTTGGCGCGCATGGTTACTGGCATGGTTTCACACTTTGCCGGCATGAAAGCATCTCCTACGGAACATTTGCCTGATCAGATTAAAGGCATCGCCGAAAAGATGAAATCTGATTACGACATGAAACATCATGCTCAAGACGCTGGATCTCACCTAAATATGATTGATGATGAATTTGTGCGCTGGATGGCTATCTGTGGCCCAGTTGATTTATGCGTTGAAAAGTTAAGCAGATTAATTGATATGGGATTAGAACATGTATATCTATTGGGCGGTTCGCCATATGCCGAACCTCATGGCAAGCGAATTACCGGTGTTGTAGATATGTCTGAACTATTCGCAGCTGAAGCAATGCCTCAGATTCGAAAGGCTTACGCTCACGTTTAATTCCTAAATTAAAAAGCGGGAGTGACCAATTGGCCACTCCCGCTTTTCTCTTTACTTTTCCTTATTCACCAAAATACTTGGCCATTACTTGGCGTTATTTGTGCACCAAGTCGCCCAAGTTAGATCGGCTCCGGCTGTGCCTTTACCCTTGAGTTGGCTATTAAAGAAGGCAGACCAAGAAGTCTGGTTCTTCCATAGTGGTATGAAGCGATCGGCTGAAGAGCCAGCCATCACTGGAGCTGTTGATGGTGCATTGATGTATTGCGCATCAGTAGCTACAACGGCATCGCGTAACCACTTCTCAACCTTGTTCCAGGTTGAAAGAGTCCATGCACGTGCGTGATAGATCGCATGGATTCCAGTTGCTGCTTCTCCAATACAAGTAAATGGTGGCATTGGTGAAACACGTGCCCAAGAGTTGTAGAACGGAGCTGGACCAGATGGAACTCTTGCTTCACCTGCTGCATTCTTTGGCAACATACGCATCTGTCCTGGCTTTGCAATCCAGAAATCGAATGCTTCTAGACCGGTATATCGAGCAGTTGTTCCTGTGAACTTATCTGAGGCACGTGATGTGTATCCGGTTGCAAAACCAAATGGATCCTTGATTCCATAACGACCATCATCATCAAGACCATAATTTAGTGGAATATCAGATACGAATACTTTGGTGCCATCACCAAGTGTGGTTGGTGGACCCACCGGTGCTTCAACTTGTGCAGGTGTACCGATAGCCGCAGGAACTCCATATAGAACACCGTTCTTAACGCGATAAACGCTATTTACAGTGTCATTCAAAATTGGAACTACTGGATAAGTCTTTCCATCGTATGTGCTCTTCCAAGTTGTGAGAATCTTGGTTGGATCTGCTGGATCTGTGTAATAGAGAATTTCTCGCGAAACTAAATAGATGTACTCACCATTTCGAACGAGTTTGCGTACGTTGTAACCTTCTAGGTTCCATAATTTTGCGCCTTGACGCATAGCTGGCGCAGCTGGGCCACCACCAGGAACTTGCGCGTAAACAGTGCCACTGATTCGGAAATACATCTCTTTGCCATCAGGACGACCGGCATATTGCAGAGCTAACTTCTGATCATCACTCTTAATAGTTAGATAAAGTGCGCCGACAGAACCGTCATCCGCGCTTGCCTGTGCAGGTATTGAAATTAAGCCAGCAACCAGGGCTGCGCTTAATCCAATTACTTTGATCTTCTTCATTAAGTCTCCTCCTCGAGAGAACGCCTTAAGTAAGCGTTTAACAAGGAAACTCTTATTGTTCGCTGAAAGCAACAACCGAGTGGTAACGAATTTATTACGCGCTCAGTTTTGTTCCACTCTGCGAAAAAACTTAGGCTCGCGCTGGTACCCCAAAGTGATAGCCAGTCGCCTCGTTTAAGTGAAGTTCGCGAAGCTTCAAATCTCCAGCCATCTGCTTAATAGCAGCGTTTGATTTCTTGAGCACAAACGCCCGATTCTCATCGGCGCCCATTTCCATCTCCATCGCTGCGGAATGGTTGCGAGCAATAATTCGATCGTTGAGCGGCTTTTGAATTCGATGGAACTCAGCTAGCGCTAATTTAACGGCTTCGGGATTACTGATCTCATCTGGTGCTGGAATCAACGGAATTAGCGCTTTTAGGCTAGCTATTCCCATGTTTAAGCCTTGTCCACGAGCCGGATGAATGGCATGTGCTGCATCTCCAATTAGAACAACATTTCCAATTGCATAATCAATCGCATGAATCATACGAACTGGATAGAAGCCTGCTAATTCAAGTTCGCTATCTGATAATTCAGGTGCAATGCCGCCCACAATCTTCTGACGATCTTCATTTGTGGATTTCTTCCACCAAGGAATTCCTTCATCGGCAACTGGCATAGTAACTTTAATTGTGCCATCCATACGTTGTTGAATAACTAACTGTCCATTGTCGCCGGCATATCTAAAGAAGTAGTTATCTGGGGCAAGTGAGGCAGGACGATCGGTAAAGAAAGCAACCATTGGATGGTTGTACGGATGCTCAAAACAAGGAACTCGTAACTTCTCGCGAACTGTAGATGACGCACCATCGCAAGCAATAATCATGTGAGCGCTAATCTGGACTTCATCGCCTTCACGATTAGTAGCTAGAACATTTGTGACGTTGCCATCTGTAACTTCAAGATCTTTAACTGAATAGGGTTGCAAGAGCACAAAACCTGGATCAGTTTTGGCAAAATTCATAAAAGTTGGCGTGATTTTTTCATGATTAATCACCAAGAAATATGGGTATGGAATTCCCATTTCGGTGTACTCAGCCGATAACAAAGTTTCGCCATCGGATGATCTAAATTGATGACCAATTCGCTTAGTTGCACCTGCTGCAAAGAAATGTTCTAAAACTCCCCATTCAGCAATTGCTTCAACGTTGACTGGTGAAATGTGATCGCCACGCGCTGTGTCTAGAGGACCGCCAGTGCCTTGATCGATACAGATAACTCGATGGCCAGAGTTAACGAGGGCTGCACCCATGGCGGATCCGGAGACACCGCCACCGATAATTAGGATATCTGCGTACATTTTCATGTATTTATTTAAGCGGAAAAGTCAGGCAAGGCAACAGTTGAAAACTGTGCCAACACTCACGCAAGCGTTGAGAATGGAACGCTATCTCTCATTCTTGCCATCTTCGAAGCCGCGTAAATATCCACGTCGCTCGGCCAATTCAGCGCCTAACCCGAACATATCTTCTTCAGGTGGGCGAACTACCGACCTAGCACCTGGGCCATTTTCGATAGTTACATATTGCGCTAGCCCGCGCACCAAAACTACTGGAATCTGAGCTAACTTACCTTTTACTAATTCAGCAGTGCTTGCAATTTCATCAGCTACGGCAGTTACTGATTGTTCAAGAGTTCGTCCGGCGGCATCTTTCTGGCCGCGGTAATCAAGCAGTGTTGTAACCCCTGCTACCCCAATTGCATTATCTGTTAAACCCAGGCGCCAAGCTCTGCCCATAGTGTCAGTAATTATCACGCCGATCGGTTTTGCCACTTTTTCAAATTCCGCACGTAAGTTGCGCGCACTTAAATCACTATCAATTGGCAACTTAAGGATCATTCCTTTGGGTGCATTAGATGCATCGACCCCTGCTGCGGCCATGATCAGACCATGTTTGGTTTCGACAATTTTAGTTGTTCCGCGTTGGGCAATAACTCGAACAGTTTCTTCATCAATGATCGCTTCCCGAGTATCGCTCGAAACCAGCTGCCCTTCAGCCTTGCTAACGACTTTACTAGTGATGACCAAGATGTCATTTACTTGCAGAGTAGGACCAGCTTGAACTGCTTCGAGAATTAGTGCGGCGAGATCATCACCAGGGTTAATTTCAGGAATGCCCGCAATCGGATGGACGCTAAATTCTTTTGTCATCTGATCATTGCAATCGCTCTGGCTGCAATTTCTTTGGCAGCTAGATCATCGACCATCAACAAGGGTGCGCTCTCGCAATTAATACCCAGCTTGGTGATTGCATCTATTTGTTCTGCATCGCTATCAGCAATTAACCAAGCATCGAGTAGATCGCCATATTGTGCTGCAACGCTTGTAGCGCTGGTCTCAAGCCCCAAGGCAGTTAAACACTTATCGGCCATTCCCAGAACTGGATTGCCTCCGATAATTGGTGATACTCCAACTACCGGCGCTTTAGCGCTTTCGATCGCTTCGCGGATTCCTGGAATCTGCAGAATCATTCCTATTGAAACAATTGGATTACTTGGTGGCAGAATTATTAAATCAGCATCGCTAATAGCTGCAAGTACATCTGGTGCTGGCTTTGCCTTGGCGAGACCACTTAACTCAAAACCAGTCGCTGGCAATGAGGCTCGGTGCTTAACCCACCATTCTTGGAAATGAATAGGTTCTGAATCTACCAATTGCACTTGAGTTTCAACGTAATCATTAGTCGCAGGCATGATCTTCATGCCGATACCCCACTTGGCGCATTGCATCTTCACGATTTCACTAAGCAAGACCCCACTATTTAATAAGTTGGTGCGCCAAATATGAGTTGCGTAATCCTTGTCACCTAAGTTAAACCATTGCGCTTGACCTAGATAACTTGCGAGTTGTTCTTGCACAACCCAAGTTTCATCTTTGCGGCCCCAGCCACGAAGTAAATCTGATTCGCCAGCTAAGTTATAAATCACCGAATCTAAATCAGGGCAGATTCGCAGTCCATGCATAGTGATGTCATCACCATTATTAACCACAACTGAGATCTCTAAATTCTCAATTAAACGTAATCCCTTAAGGAAACGAGCGCCCCCGATTCCACCAGCTAATGCGACTACTTTTAAGGGCGCTCTCACGGGTACGATAATACGGTGACCAGTGCCAGCAACCCCAATGAACTATGGTCGGTATTCCTGCCCCTGAAACACTTTGCTTCTGGAAAGTCTCGACTGAGCACAATTTCGGCAGATTTTAGGATTTCTCTGATTAAGGCGATGGCAAGTGACTTAATTGATGCGCTGCTCCAAGTTTCAGATATTGCTTCAGTAACAGTAGTTGGCGTTGATCATCGCCTGATTACCGATGCAGCTAACCCGCGACTTACATCTTTTCAAATCGCCGAACCAATAGATATAAATTCCGACCTAAATATTGCAATCGGTGAGGTTAATAGAATTGCCATCTTCTTGCCCGATCTGCCGAGCATCACACCAATTGAGATTCACGCCGCGTTGGAAATGGCTGGCCAAAACCGAACTTCATTTATCGCTGATCAAAATACCATCGGTAGTACCGCTTTCTTTAGCTCAGTTGGAAAAGTAAGTACCAGGTTCGGGGCAAATTCGGCTGCCGCACATCGTGCTTCCGGCGCAATAGAACTAGTGCACCCAACATTTCGGGGCATCAAGGCTGATTGCGACGACTGGTCAGATCTGCTTGCACTAGATACTTCTGATTTAGGCCACGCTACTCGATCGTTAATGGAACATCATCTGCAGAAATAGTTACTTGCATTTAGACTGCAGCCATGACTGAAACTACTGAGCAATATCGTGGCAAAGAGCTAAAAGATTTAACTATTGGCATCGTTGGCGGAACTGGTGCTCAAGGCACGGGTCTTGGCTATCGACTAGCAAAAGCTGGTTTCAAAGTGATTCTTGGTTCACGCGATGGCGCGAAAGCTGTTGCGACTGCGGCAGAACTTGGCCACGGTATTACCGGCGCTGGAAATTCTGAATGTGCCGCACAATCTGATTTAGTTATTGTTGCGGTGCCTTGGGATAGCCATAAAGATACCTTGGCATCTCTAACTGCAGAGCTTGCTGGCAAAATTGTGATCGATTGTGTTAATCCCATGGGCTTTGATGCAGGTGGCGCTTTTCCATTACAAGTTGCCGAAGGAAGTGCTTGCGCGCAGGCACAAGGAATTTTGCCTGATAGCCATGTGGTCACGGCTTTTAATCACGTTTCAGCAGTCCTGCTTTCAGATCAATCTCTGGCCGAAGTTGATATCGACATTATGGTCGTCGGCGATCACAAACCAGCTACTGATTTAGTACAGCTAGTTGTTGATGAGATCGCTGGCATGCGCGGAATCTATGCTGGCAAAATGAGAAATGCCGGCCAAGTTGAAGCTCTTACAGCAAACTTAATCTCGATGAACCGCCGCTATAAAACACATGCTGGCGTTCGGGTAATCGGAGTTAATTAAGCGGTAATTTCGCCGCTCTTAGCTTTCGGGAAGTAGTTCTGCCCGATACCTGATGAGCGCTTTGCAATCATCACGGTGCGCTTGTAAGACATGATTTCTTCGCCATCTTGATTCAAGCCACGTGTCTTCATGCTGATAATTCCGACATTTGGTCGTGAAGCTGATTCACGCACATCGGTACAGATTGACTCGGCATAAATTGTGTCGCCCTCGTAAAGCGGGTGAGTTAATTTAATATCGGTCCAACCAAGATTTGATACAGCGTTCTGACTCATATCCATAACCGAAATTCCCAGAACCATCGCAACAGTTAGACCAGAGTTTACGATGACTCGGCCAGCTGTGATCGGGTTAGATTTAGCAAACTCCACATTGAAGTGATTTTGATTGGTATTGCAAGTAAGCAGTGTGAACCAGGTGTTATCTGCTTGGCTGATAGTGCGCCCAAAAGGATGTTGATAAATATCGCCGACCACATAATCTTCAAAGAACCGACCTAGGACTGCCTCGTGCTTTGTCATCACTAAAATCCTTTACAAATCTGGCGGAAATGAACTGTTCCACTATCAGGAACGTCATCTAATATGGTGAAATCATACTGGATGCATCCACGGCTAGAAAGGTTGCTCATAGTTGCGCTTGGCTACCTGAAGGTGAAAACTAGGGCTATGGCAATTAATAAAGGTGGCGCCCCGCTTAATATCGCAAATGGTATTCGTGAGTTTGCAATCGCATCACCAAACTTAACTGCCATTATTGATGGTGATCGTTCTATTACCTATCGTGAATTATTTGAGCGAGCATGTCGCTTGGCTAATGCCCTTCTGGCAGCAAATTTAAAACGCGGTGTTGCTGTTGGAGTATTGATGGGCAATCGCATGGAATATTCCGAAGTTGCAGCCGGTTGCGCTATGGCCGGCTTTCCAATAGTGCCGATTAATCCACGTCAGACCGCTGATGAAAATGCATATGTACTCGAGCATTCCGAAGCGCAAGCCTTGATTTATGACGTTGCTCTTTCTGCTGTACTACCGACTAATTTACCGGCAACTGTTTGGGCAATTGATGGACAAGGAACACATACCAATTACGAAGCGTTGATTGCGCAATATCCAGCTACTGATCCTGGCGTAGTTGTCGATGAAAATGAACCTTTCTGTATTGCCTATACCTCAGGCACAACCGGTAAGCCAAAGGGTGTTTTGATTTCACACCGCTCTCGCTGTTTAACTTTCTATGCAACGGCAATTGAGTGGGGTCTAGGTCCTGGCAAGAGAACGATTGCTGTGGCCCCGATGTATCACGGCGCTGGCTTCGCATTTGGTTATGGCGCAGTATTTACCGGCGGTACGTTGGTCATGCAACGCAAATTCGATCCCGAAGAAACCCTAAATATGATCGGGCAACATAAGTTAGAAACAATCTTCTTAGTACCTACCCATGCCCAAATGATGCGCGCGCTAGGTGACGATGTTGTTGCAGCCAAAGATATTTCTTCACTTAAAACGATCTACTTCAATGCTGCAGCCCTACCAGTGCCGCTAAAAGAGTGGGTCGTAAAACTATTTCCAAATGTTGATGTTCATGAACTTTACGGATCTACCGAAGCTGGCATCGTCACAAACTTACGTCCAGTTGATGCGCTGCGAAAGGCTGGCTCTGTTGGTCATGCCTGGTTTATGACAGAAGTAATCGTGCTAAATGATGATGGCACCCCTACCCCGGTTGGCGAACCCGGTGAGCTTTATTCGCGTTCCCCGTATCTAATGAATGGCTACTTCAAGGATGATGCGGCAACCCAAGCATGTACCACTGCCGATGGCTTTTTAACTTGTAATGACATCGTGGTGCGAGATTCCGAAGGCTATATCTCGATTGTTGACCGTAAGAAAGATTTGATTATTTCCGGCGGCACCAATGTTTATCCGCGTGAAATTGAGGAAGTTCTGGCTAAACATTCAGATATTGCCGAGGTCGCAGTAATTGGAATTAAGGATGAACTCTGGGGTGAACGCGCGATTGCGATTCTTGTTTCACGAAGCGGAACAGAACTTACCTCGGAAGAGTTAGATGCATTTGCTCGCAAATCACTTGCAGGTTACAAAATTCCGGGCGAATTTCATCATGTAAAAGCTCTGCCCAGAAACGCTTCGGGCAAGGTTTTAAAGACCGAATTGCGAATTCAATTCTCAAAATAGCTCTCCGTAAAACTTAGAACAATCAGTAAATTGTTATCGTTTCGCTATTGCTTACGCCAACCGCGATCACTAACCTCAACTCTGTAACTGGAACTACTTTCCGCAGCGTGGAACGTTGCCAGAGTAGATAATTCAAGGGAGAAATAGATGCGTCCACACGTTGAACTCATTGATCAGGCGGATTATGTCTGGCATGGTGCCGAATTAATTAACGGAAATGGTCGAGCAAGTGAACGACGCATGAGCGTTGATGAAGAAGATGGTTCTTCTTCACTTCGCATCGATTTCCATACTGATTGGAACCGTGGCCCTGGTATTCATCACGCAAATACCGAGTACTACGTACTCGAAGGTGAAATGCGTATCGGTGGAAAGACAATTGGTAAAGGTGGATATGTACAAGCTCCACGAGGCGTTCCGATGGAAGCCATCTTCTTCAAAGAAGGAACTCAAATTTTGCACTTCCGCGAATATGGCGATGCCGGTTTCGATGAAGTGGATAGCGTTAATGCGCCACGTTGGAAAGATGCAGCATATGGCGATATCACCATTGAAGATACAGAAGCTCGACAATGGGATGAAGTTCCAAACCCAGGCCCAATGCCTGGTTTATTAATTAAATATTTAAAGGTAGATCCAGTTACAGGTTTCTATACTCGTTTAGTTCATGCTCGTGAAGGTTGGACTGATCACCGTTTAGCTCACCACCCATGTTTCGAAGAGGCATATACCGTTCAAGGAAATATGTCGTACAACTTTGGCGATCTAACTAAGGGCACCTACTTCTTCCGCCCAGCTCGCGTTAAGCATGGTCACTTCGTATCACTTGAAGGTGGTGCGACCTGGTTGCTACGTTCAGATGGCGAACTTTCAAATTGGTATAGCCAGAATGAATTTGTACGTTGGGGTGCCGATGCCGTTAATTATGGTCCGGAAGGCGGCCGTATGAAATGGTCGCAGTCTTCTCACGATCTAGGCACCGTGCCTACTTGGCGAACACAACACGATCTCGATAATTTGAAGGCATCAGTTGAGTACCAGCGTTCAATGAATCAGCCAGATGTTGATTATGTGCAGCACGGTACTGGCCCAGATAAATCACTTGTAGCACTTGGTTTAGATCATGATCACGATCATGGCGATCACTCACATGATGGAGACCATGGACATTCACACGAGGAATGGCCAGACCCAAAGACGCTAGAACATGCCGATGAGCGCACCGATGAGGGCGCATACAACTGGGGTTACGGACGTAAATGGGAACCTGGAATGCCTATTCCGGCTCCGATCATTTCATCTCTTCCGGTGCGCTCGCGTTCACGCGGTCGCTGGGATGGGGATGGTATGTAAATGGGAATTACACTTCTAGAAGTTTTTCTCTTTATTCACGTAGTTCTCTTTGTATATTGGCTCGGAGCAGACCTTGGTGTTTATTACACCTCGCGCTTTGTGGTCGATCGCAAACTATCTAGCGAAACTCGCGCTATCACTGGCAAGATCATGGAGTTCGTAGATTTAAGTCCAAGAATTTGTCTAGTCTTATTTTTACCAAGCGGAATTTCGCTGATCTCGCTTTATGACAAGGTGCCAACTTTTGTCGCAGATTATCGCTACTTCATCATTGTTGGTTCATGGTTACTTGGTCTAGCGTGGCTATACCTAGTAATCCGAAATTACCATTCGCACGGTGATCCTAAGGCAGAGCTTATAAAGCGCACTGATTTAACTATTAGATATTTAATCGTTGGATCAATCTTTGCCGGTGGAATATATACCTTGTTAGTTGATGAACCTTTTGGCGTAACCACTAATCCAAAGTGGCTAGCGATTAAGGTCATGTTCTATGCAACTGCGATTGCCGGTGGTATCGGAATTCGCAAGGCGCTAATTCCTTTTGGCCCAGCTTTTGGCAATGTACTTTCAGGAAAGGCGACTGAAGCAGATAACGATGCACTTTCGCTATCACTGAAAAATGCCCTACCGTGGGTGCATTTGATCTGGTTCTGCGTATTAGCAGCTGCCTTCTTGGGAATCGCCAAGCCAGGAGCTGTTCTTTAATTCGTTTAGAAAATGAAAAGACCCCCTCGTCAATGAAGATGAGGGGGTCTTTTCATATACCGCTTACCAGATGGCTACATTGCCGCCAGGCACACGGTATTCCTCGATGAGCGTAGTTTTTACAAGTTTGTCATGCTCAAATGATTGCCAAGTGCGGGTGCGGTAGTTGTCATTGACGATATAAATTAGCTCGAGCACCTTTAGATGAGGCTTATTTTTCCAGGTGTATGGAAAGACGCACATGCGGGTATTTATCACTGTCGTCTGACCGAGGAAATTTTCATCATCAAATAGCAGTTCTTCGCCGATTACTTTGGCGCGAAAATCTATAGTCTCTGGCTCTTGGCCAGCGCGCTTATAAACAATGCGCTCGTACCAATCTTCGCCATCTAATCGTGTCTCTTGATGTGAATCGTATTTTTCGATCAAAGTGCCATCGACGTTGAAATGTGAGTAAGTGCCTTCCCATACTCCAGTGATGCTATTTAAGAGATCGCGTAATTGGCTCATTGTGGTGTTCCATTCAGTTCGGCAAGTAGGTAAGTGGTTTTTAAAACATCCCAACGAATTTTTACAAGTTGGCGTGAACCAGGCATAACCCAAACATCTTCAGGCGGCCAACCGTAATTATCTAAGTGATAGCGATATTTAAAGGTATCGAAAGTTCCGGCGGGAACCGTGACGCTCTCTTCGCCTATGAATTCAATACCGAACTCCCACTGCCCCATCATCGGTCCTGAAGACCCATCTGGTTCTGGTGATGAATGCAAAATTCCAGAAAATCGTTGAATCTTTTCGGGGCTGTTATGGTCATACAGAGCTGTATGGAAACAATCGCAGAGGACTGGGTGCGGGCCGAAAGACTTAACTCCGCCAGGAACTTTTATTTTCTGAGTTACATGGCCATGTTCGGTCATCCAAGAATGACAGGTTGCATCTTCACCTTCAAAGTTAAACCAACCACTTCCTCGATGCTGGCCCTTTACTTCAAGGCGGACATAGGTTTCAACTGGCTTGAATTCATGGGTCATTGTGTGCGTTACATCGCGCAAAATTTCAGTGTCATCCATTTCGCAATGGGCCCGAATGACACGATATCCCTCTTCGTGCTTAGTAACGTTAAACCATTCTCGGCCTCGTTCTCGGCCGTCGTCATGAACATAATCAATTCGGCCAGTCCATCCGGTGTGCTTCATCTTTACACTCTTTCCCATAGCTCGATAAAGGCACCTTCTGGAGTATGGGCTGCGACTACACGCGCCTTTCCATGAAGTGGATCGTTGGTGGTTACAACAGGTGAAATTAAAGCGCCCTTCTTTTCGACGATGCGTTTCATCGCGCCATCTAGATCAGGAGTAACAAATGACCAACCCATATGTCCAAGTACTTGGCCCGGGCGTTGCTGCGCACGAGTATCAGCACGAGGTGGCAAGTCATGAACGTGAATTAATTCGATGCGCGCAGTCTTGCTTCCGGCAACGAAAGCTAATCGAACATTTGAACCTAGCGGTAATTCAGCAATCAAATTAACGCCATCTTGAACAAAAGATACGTCGTACCAGATACCCATTCCGAGTCCATCGGGTCCAAAAAATTCTTTAGCAAGCTCAACATCTTTAACACCGCAAACTACAGAAGTTAGCTCGGTGTACGGAAGTTTAGGATTTGTTCCCCAGGTATGTGTAGGGCGTTCGTTAGTTGCTTCGACGAAAACAATGTCAGTGCCTTCTGGGCCAAAACAAAATCCTTCGGTAATTTCAATAACTTTGTCACCAAACGGAACGCCGTAAGCTTGTGGTAACGCAGGCCATTGCCAACCCTTAGGAAATAGTTGTGAATGCGTAGCCATGACATCGCGGGTATAGAGATCGAGTGCGTGATAACCCCACTCGCTGGTATGCGGATACCTTGGGGTTAGCGATGCTGAATTCGGCGTTTTAACAAGCCAAACCTGGCCAGTATCGGCACCCGCGGGAGCCAGCTGCCAAACTTGAATATCGCCATCAACGTTATACAAAGCTTTGGCAGTAGATGTTGCGATAACACCGCTATCAATAACTTCGTAACCTAACTCGTCACGCCAGAAACCCAGATGGGTATCAACATTATGAACTCCGACTAGCGCTGCTGTTACTCCATCAACGAATGGTGCGCTAGTCATAGTTAACTCGCTGTTCCTAAGTAGGCCTCAGCAACGCGAGGGTCATTAATTAAGTCGCTTGACTTGCCTTCAATCTTTACAGCGCCACGTTCGAGAATGTAAGCACGTTGCGCAAGCTGCAGAGCCAAGCGAGCTTGTTGCTCAACCAACAAGATGGTGAGTCCTTGTTCAGTATGTAGACGCTTTAAGTACTTAAACATTTCCAGAACTAACTGTGGCGCTAATCCAAGACTTGGTTCATCTAGCATCAGAATCTTTGGACGTGACATCAATGCACGCGCAACAGCCAACATCTGTGCTTCTCCGCCAGATAGCGTGCCAGCAGCTTGCTTGTGACGTTCCTTAAGGCGTGGGAACAAGGCATACATATCTTCCAGTGATTGCGCTGTTTCGGCGCGATGCTTGCGCCGAACGAATGTGCCTAGTTGCAAATTCTCTTCAACGCTATGGTCTGGGAAAATTTGGCGGCCTTCTGGAACGTGCCCAATTCCAAGTGCAGTGCGCTTATGCCCAGGCAACTTCGAAATATCTTGATCGCTGAAGAAAACTTTTCCAGCAGCAGGTCGCATCAGGCCTGAAGTTGCGCGAAGCGTTGTGGTCTTACCAGCGCCGTTGGCGCCAAGTAGGGCAACGAATTCGCCGGTTTTAACTTCAATTGAAAGGTTATCTAGAGCCTTTGCGCCACCATAGGTAACGGTTAGCCCTTCAATACGAAGATCGCTCATGCTAACTCCTTCGAGAAATCGGTATTTCCAAGGTAGGCCTCGAGAACTTTTTCATCTTTCTGAACTGCTTGCGGGGTACCTTCAGCGATAACTTTTCCGCTCTGAATAACGGTAACGATGTCGGCGAGGTCCATTAGGAATGCCACGTTATGTTCAATTAGAACGACGCACATTCCGCCTGCAGCCAAGGTTCGAATCAAGCTCTTGAGTGAGTTCAACTCATCTTGAGTAAGGCCAGTTGCTGGCTCATCCAAAATTAGAATCTTTGGCTCGGTTGCAACTGCGCGAATCACCTCAAGCAGGCGCTTCTGGCCGTGTGAAATTGAACCGGCAGCAAGTTCTTCCATGCCCAACATTCCAGCAAGCGAGAGAAGCGCTTTTGCTTCAGCAACGCTGCGAGAATTAGCCTTCAAATATCTTGGGGTACGGAATATTGCATCGAAGAGATTATATTTATCGCGACGATACATTCCAGTAAGCACATTATCGAGGACGCTTACTCGTTCAAATAGATGTGGGATTTGGAAAACTCGAGTTACGCCATTGCGAGCGACTTTAAATGGTTTCTTATCGGCTTCGATACCAAGTAATTTGACTGAACCAGAAGTTAGCTCGTGGTAACGAGTTAGCGATGAAATTAAAGTTGATTTACCTGAACCATTTGGTCCGATAATTCCATGAACTTCACCAGCCTTAAATTGCACCGAAATTCCATCAACTGCATGAACGCCACCAAAGTGCTTTACAACATCTGTTGCTTCAAGTAGAACTTCGCCTTTAGCTACATTCTTAACATTGATATCTAAGTGGTAGTTATCTGATTCGCCGGGCAATACTTCGCGCGAACGTGGCGAACCAAAACGAGATGCTCTATAGGTTCCGACGATTCCGCGAGGTAACAAGATCATGGTTAGAAGCAAGATTGAACCTAATACCAAGGTGCGGTATTGACCAGTTCCGCGGATCATGAAGTCGATAGTCGCTACAAGTGCAACACCAAGAACTGGGCCAGCAAGCGTGCCTACGCCGCCTAGGAATAAACCAACGAAGAAGATTAGACCGTTGTTCATGTCGCCGATATCTGCGATCGCATACCCAATTTGAATTGAGAGTAAGCCACCTGCCAAGCCAGCTAGAGCACCAGATACGCCAAATACTTTGACGCGGTGCACACTCGGTGAAATGCCAAGTGCTGTCGCAGTCTCTGAAGATTCGCGAAGAGCCATGGTATTTCGACCAAAGCCACTAAAGATTAAGTTGCGCTGAACGATGTAAGCCAGGATCAAGATCGTAATCATGACCTTGTAGAAACCTTCTGGCGACATCATTCCATCCGGAATTCCAGGTGCAAAGACACCGAATAGACCGTTGTACCCACCAGTTAATTCGCCACCGTGACGAATAGCTTCCATTGCAATTAAGTTAATCGCAAGCGTGATCATTCCGAAGTAAAGGTAGGTAGCGCGAAGTGAAATCAAGATTACTAGAATTGCGAAGATTGCACCAACTACTGCTGCAGCAACTAGAGCTAACCAACCATTCCAGCCTTGCTTAACTGCCAAGATTGCAACTGCATATCCGCCAACCATCTGGATACCGGTATGCATTAGCGAGAGTAATCCGCCATATCCCATACAAATATTTAGCGAGATAGTTAATATCGCAGAACATACTGCAACAGATACAACTTGCAAGTAGAAGCTTGGGTTGGACGAACCCTTAATTAAAGTCGGGAAGAAATAGAGAAGAACAATTGCAAGCACAGATCCGATAAGTAGTAATCGGTTTAGGCCCTTGTAAGTTGAAATCATTTATCTTCCCTCTACTCTCTTGCCGAAGAGGCCATTTGGCTTAAGAATTAAGATCACGGCGAGCGCGAAGAAGGTGCTAAATAGCCCCCAAGTTCCACCCAACCAAGATCTAACAACGCTATCTAGAATTCCAATAATTAAGCCGCCAATTACTGCGCCTTTAGGACTGCCAACGCCGCCGATAATTGCGGCGGTAAAACCTTGGATTGTGAAGAATAAGCCAGCCGCTGGCGCCACGATAATTACTGGTGTTGCCAGGAATCCGACAATTGCAATTACCACGGTTCCAGTAATAAATCCCATCTTAATCACAGGTCTAGTTGGAATACCTAGGATCGTTGAAGTATCTGGGTTATGCGCAATCGCTCGAATCGAGCGACCCCAAAGTGTGCGCTTTAGGAATTGATCATTAACGATATAAATCACGAGCATTAAGAGGATTACCAACAACTTTTGAATCGAAAGTTTGGCGCCAAAGATCGAGATATCTTTTTCAATAATATCGAAATAGCTAAAAGTCACATTTACATATTTAATGTTGAAAGCTGATTGGAAAATCATTGCTGCAGCTAGCGTTGCAATAATCCAGGCAAACTTACTGCCGGATAGCTGAACGGGCAGCATGACCATTCGTTCCATAATAAAGCCCATCAGGATTGCAGCTAAAATCAAGACTACAACTGATTGCAACAGTGGCCATTTCCAGACGCCGAGCATCTGGTAACCAAGTGCTGCACCAAGTACGAAACCTTCACCCTGGGCGAAGTTCATGATACGAGTCGGTTGATAAACAATGGTCATACTCAATGCAATGATCGCAAATACCGATCCAGCAAAGAGGCCGTCAATCCAAATCTGAAGGCTCATCGATTTCCACTTCTTAGGAATTTAGTTATAAGTCTTGCGATAACACTTAAAAATTTGAGTGAGAGTGAGCCTGAATATCCAGACTCACTCTCACTCAAGTTACTTACTTTTCTTAATTACTTGCCAGCCTTGTAAACCAACTTGCCGCCCACCTTGGTACATACCAAAGGAGAACCAGTTGCAGTCTTAGCTAACCAACCTGCTTCAGGACAAGCAGCTGCTTGGCGGTTGATTCCATTAACTTCAATGGTGTACCAACCCTTTGCATCCTTGCGCCATTCATAGACATTGATGCCATCTGCTTGGTACAGGTTGTGCTCTGGTCCTGGGTGGATACGAACACCAGAAGGAGTCATCTTTGCTGGAATATCAAGAGTTTCCATGGCATTGCGAACCTTGGTGGTATCTAGTGAACGGACCTTATTTGCAGCCACTGCATATGCATATAGGCAATCCGCAGCAATTGCAGTTCCGTTTGGTGAAGTTGCGCCTGACTTAACGCCAGTAGATGAGCCGTAGGTCTTAACTACAGCATCTGTATGTGCCTTATAACCAGGCTGCCATGCAGAGCGTAGCGGCCACTGGTAGTTAGGAGCTGCCATAAGTGTTCCAGCAAAGTCATCGCCACCTGTTTCATGGAATGCGATGTTCTGTGCGCCAGAGCCGCCCATCAAGATACCCTTGAACTTAAGTTCCTTGGCAGCCTTAGCAGTGTAAGCACCGTATGCGTTATTTGAAATGTTTACCGCTTCAGCGCCCTTGTCAATCAACTTCTGCAATTCAGCATTATGTGAAGTTGCAGTTGATGTGATTTTTTCCCAACCTAGATAGGTCAAGTCATACTTTGAGGCCTGAGCTGTGAAGTAGTTATCGAAGTCAGTTCCGGTTGGACCTGATTCGTAAATCATTCCGAACTTCTTGATCTTCTTCTTCTCAAGAACTGTCATAAGTGCGGTCAAAGTGTCCTTGAAGTAATCCTGGGAACGGAAACCGTACTTGTAATCAGTAAAGTCAAGAGCTGCTACTGCTGGTTGGCAATTTAGCTTTTTAGCAGCTTCGTAATAAGTTGCTGCACCTTGATAGAAAGCTGAGATCGATGGTCCAACAACTAAGTTAATTGAAGAATCGCCAGCTAATTCTTTAGCATGGTTGGCAGAAGCGACTGGGTCTAGGCCGCCATCACGAACTACTAGTTCAATCTTTGCGCCACCAACACCGCCCGCGGCATTGATTTGATCAGCTACAACCTGAAGTGATGCTTGCTGTGACTTTCCAAGAACAGCGAATACACCTGTCATTGGCGCAACAAGACCAACTTTAATCTTTGATGCTTTTGAATCCCAAACCTTCTTTGGAACAAGTCCTGGATTATCTGCAGCAGTTGCTGTAACAGCTGTGCCAAATAATGCAGTTGCTGCTACTGCAGCAATGATTACTTTCTTTTTAAACACATTTCCTCCATCACTAACTGTGGATGTGTATCGCTCACCGAAACACCGTTCCATTACAGTAAGCA
>JACCDP010523462.1_pt1 | contig 20551 bp, 17 predicted proteins | sample 7445841 | NCBI WGS metagenome assembly JACCDP01 (sample SAMN15323441, study PRJNA562643) | freshwater metagenome | isolation source: river surface water | place: USA:Blue River Watershed | collected 2017-08-17
ACTTGAGAGGCGTAACTGATGTAAAGTTCTTCTTATTTAGACTTGAAAAACTTTTTGCTTAACCTGTACTCCCCAGAAAATTATACTGACCCAATGATATTCGTTATCGTTACGGATTTGAAGTAAATAATACCTCAGTAAAAGGAGAGTGGTTATTTGAAGCAAAAAAAAATATGGAAAAGCCGTTGTTTGTTCGGGAGAACGATGGCATACAAGTTTTTCCTTCATTTAAAGAAGGTAGAGATCTTGAGGAAAAAACCAGGGATAACAGTTTATTCCTGGCTGTTGTAGACCAATTCAATGGAACAATAGCAAAAACAATCATGCAATGGTTCAATAATTTCATAACGATTTCAGGATTAAGCCATGAAGGGTATAAAACGGTTACTTTTAAAATGCTTGAAAACGAAAACTCAAAATCAGTTCTGCAATCTTTTTATAATCAACTCGACCTGGGCTTCGATGATATAAAAATTGTAAAGAAAACTTTTGATCCAGAAGAGCTTCCTAAAGATTTACCAGAGGCTTTGGTAAAACAAATGGTCACTGATTTAGAAGGAAAAACGTTGATTGGTGTAAAAACCATTCATAAGAAGTTCAATAATAAGAATGAAGTTGAAAAACTGGAGGAGTTTGATATGAGAAGTCAGGAATCATCCGGAACCAATAAGATATTTAATATTTCAGGACCTGTATTTGATGTTCTTTCAGACGGTGGTGTACTAATTATTGATGAGCTGGATGCCAGTTTGCATCCATTATTAACCTTAGCTGTTACTAAACTTTTTAATTCACAAGAACATAATCCTAAAAATGCTCAATTAATTTTTTCAACCCATGATACAAATTTATTATGTTATGGAAATTACCGCAGAGACCAGGTATACTTTGTAGAGAAAGATGAATTTGGAGCATCCGATTTGTATTCATTAGTTGATTATAACGAGGACGGTAAAAAAATCAGAAATGACCGTTCATTTGAAAAAGATTATATTCAAGGCCGTTATGGGGCAATCCCTTATATAGGCAATATTAATACGCTCTTGAATAAATGGCAAGGAAAATAAAAATTGAACCTGCCATACTAAAAAGACGCGAGCGGCAGGAGGCCAGAAGGCAAATAAACTTTAAATCTAAAAGAAAACGTTACCTCATTGTTTGCGAAGGTGAAAAGACAGAGCCAAATTATTTTGAATCTCTCAAATCAGCATTACCCAGAGGCGTACTGGAGGTAGTAGATTTTAGAATAATCGGAAAGGGATTGAACACGGAGCGTTTAGTTCATCAAGCAATTGCACTTAGAGCAGAGTGGGAATCTGAAACCGGGAGAGCAATAGACATGCTTTGGGTGGTTTTTGATAAAGATAGTTTTTTACCTGACGCCTTTAACAATGCTATACTACTTTGTGAAAACACTCCAAAAACAGCGTCAGCATGGAGCAATGAGGCCTTCGAAATCTGGTACTTGCTGCACTTTGAATTTTATAATACCCGAATCACAAGAGGCTCTTACACCTATAAAATTCAAGCTAATTTTAGAAGTAGGGGTTTATTGAACTTTGAATATGCAAAAAACAGAAAAGACATGTTTGCTTTGTTAACAAAGTATGGAAGTCTAAATCTTGCTATTAAACATTCCAAAAAGCTCGAAGCATCTTATAAGAGTGCAAAAGATTTTTCCCATCAAAATCCATGTACAATGGTATATAAACTGGTTACAGAATTATTGAATCTGGAAAACTCGCTGGAGGAACATGATATTTCTGATGTTTAGTTCTATTGCCGTAAATTTAATCTGTTACTTTTCAAAATCACAGGTATGTGTCCACACGATAGACAAATACTGGAATTCTCACAAATAAAAAACGCGCCATCGTGAAACAGCGCGCTTTACTACTTTAGCTCCTACAATTATTTTACTATGAATACCGAATTATCCCGTTGGTTATTCATCATTACCGAAATAACGTAAATTCCTTTGGCATACTTACTCATATCATATTTAAATTCCATTTCTGTTTGAGATTTATTCATTTTTTCTGAATACACTTCCTGACCCATTCCATCAAAAATTTTGATTACCGCATCACCGGTTAGTTCTGAGGCATAGTTAAGAGTAAAGTTGTTTTCTACCGGGTTAGGAACAACTTTTATAGGATTAAATTTCTCATGGATTTCCTGCGCGCCTATGGTACAATCAGCAGACTTATCAAGGGTAAAGGTTTCCAAAACCGATCCTGTATTGGTGTAAGCAGTAATGGTCATTTTACATTTGTCTACCTGGCAATAAACAAAATTATAGGTAGAGTTAAAGTATTGCATAGACCATAAATCTGCACCGCTTCCTACTGAGTAAAGACTTGCGCCAGAACCACCACAAATGATTTCACATCTTCCTTCTCCGGTTTTACTACCGTATTTAGCTACAGGAGTGCTGGAACTAACTTTTAAATTTATTGGTTTGGTGCGTTGATAGTTGTGATCATGACCGTTTAACACCAAATCAACTCCATAATCATCAAAGGCTTTCCACCAGGTACTGCGGTATGAATTCATGTTCCCTACGTGGTTACCACAGTTAAAAAATGGTCTATGAAATGAAATTATTTTCCATGTAATTGTAGGGTCAGCGGCGGCATTAGCAAGGGTTGTTTGTAACCAGGAAGTTTGCCCTGACGGACTTTCGGAATCAAGGGTAATAAATAATGCATTGCTGTACCTAACCGCATAATATAAATTACTACCATTGGTTTGCGGTAAGTCATAAATGTTTTTGTACATGCTCGTATTCCCGGCATCATGGTTACCATGAGCATGAAAAATAACACTCTTTTCAATCAACGAGGCTCCATTATCAAACCAGGCGTTGTATTCGGTTGTACTGCTACCAGAATCAGTAATATCACCATTAAACAAACAAAAACTAGGGTTTTTGGCGATGGCTTTAGATGAAACCTGAGGCCATACGGTGGTTACATTACTTCTTGAATCGCCCAGTGCGCAAAATGAGTAGGTATAGCTGTTTTCTGCCGGAGCGGTTGCATAGGTTTTTTGAGCCGTCCAGGTTTGAGTCCCTGAATCATATAACTTATAATAGATGGTTGAGCTGCTGTTGACCGGTGAAGGGAAAACGTATTTATGAAAAGAAATGCCTGAGGTATAACCCGTTCTTTTGGTTGCTGCAAACCCTCCCTTTTCGTAACTTGCTGTGTATCCCCACCTGATTGAATCCAGTGTTCCGGCGTTACTCCAGGTTATGGTAAGTCCATTAAGCGGGTTGCCACTGCTTCCCCAGCGAATGTGTTTTATTGCTGCATTAACATGAGCAACAAAAATCACAATAAATAAGAAAAGTGATAATTTTTTTTTCATTTGGATCTTTTTAAAAATTTTTCAAAGGGATTTTAGTTAATTTCTAATTTACCAAATATATCCCATTGCTACACCCAACTCAAACAAGACTTAAGCTATAATTGGAATCCCAAATGACATTTTTTCGAGAGTATGAATAAGTAAGAATATAACTAATTGAAACAAAACAACTTAACAACTTAATAAATAAGGAGTTGAAAACATTTCAGGTGCTAATTCTTAACAGGGCTGACTTTCTCAGATCAACTTATTTTCAGGAAGGCTTGGGTGCTTAAAGCGGGTAATCCCGGTTTCCGAAAATGCTGCTTCCTATTCTAATCATATTGGAGCCTTCTTCAATGGCTATTTTATAATCGCCGCTCATGCCCATGCTTAACACCTTCAGGCTTATTTTTGGTAATTGCAGGGCATTTATTTTATCATAAAGCTGCTTCAAACTGCTGAACTCTTTCCTGATTAAATTATCATCACTGGTATTACTGGCCATTCCCATTAGGCCTATGATGCGAATATGTTCCAGCTGGTTCAAGGCTTCTGATCTCATGAGTTCTTCCACTTCTTCCAGGCTTAATCCAAATTTTGTTTCTTCAGTGGCAATGTACACCTGAAGCAGGCAATTAATAATCCGCTTATTTTTCTGTGCCTGTTTATTTATTTCCTGAAGTAAAGACAGGCTGTCTACCGAATGAATCAGGTGAATAAAGGGGGCAATATATTTTACTTTATTACTTTGTAAATGCCCAATTAAATGCCACTTTATATCTGCTGGCAATTGTGTGGCTTTAGGCACTAACTCCTGAACCCGGTTTTCCCCAAATACCCGGTGTCCGGCTTTATAGGCCTCTGCTACGGCTTCTGCCGGATGTGTTTTTGAAACAGCCACCAATGTAACCGATACCGGTAGCTTATGCTTAAAGTCCTGAAGCCTGGTCTCAATTGTCATGTTGTTCGTTTAACCTTCTTTTTCCAAAGAATAAATAACCAAACCACTTCGCATTTTAGGTTCTACCCAGGTAGATTTGGGAGGCATAACATTATTGGTGTCGGCTATCCATTTCAACTGTTCCATGGTTACCGGAAACAAGCCAAATGCCACTTTCATTTTACCCTCATCCACCTGTTTCTTCAGTTCTTCCGCCCCTTTCACGCCCGGAATAAAATTTATCCGTTTATCGGTCTTTAAATCGTGTATATTGAGTACAGGGCTTAAAATATGTTCGGTAAGAATTGAAGCATCTAAACTTCCAATGGGGTCATCCTTTTTGTAGGTTCCAGATTTGGCCTGAAGCGCATACCATTTACCCTCCAGGTACATGGAAATAATGTGTTTTCTATCTGGTTTATAAGTGGTTTCTTCAACCTGTTTTACCTCAAACTTCTCTGCTATTTTTTGAAGAAATTGTTCAGTCTTTAATTTATTCAAATCTTTTACTACCCGGTTGTAATCAAAAATTTTCAGCTCCGACTCCGGAAGGAAAACTCCTAAATAATAATTGTAAGCTTCCTCACCGGTAAAGTTTTTATCATTGCTTCTTCTGATTTTCCCTAATAAAGCGGAAGAAGCTGAACGGTGGTGACCATCTGCAATATAAATGGAGGGAATAGCCGAAAAGCGTTCGGCAATGTGCTGAACAGTTTTTTTATCACTTACTACCCATAAAGTATGCCTTACCTTATCGGTAGTAGTAAAATCATAATCTGGTCTGTTCAACACCACCTGGTGAGTAATTCTGTCTATTTGTTCATCATTAGGGTAACAAAACAAAACGGGTTCAGCGTTAAATTCGCAAACATCTAAGTAATCCTTCAGTTTTTCTTCTCTAACCGTAAGTGTTTGCTCATGTACTTTAATTACTCCGCTCATGTAGTCGTCAATGCTGGTACAGGCTATTATACCAGTGTATACGTTTTTGTCCTTAATTTGTCTGTAGATGTAATAACAGGGATTAGCATCGCGATGAAAGATGCGTTCTTCCACAAAGTTTTTAAACTTTGCCTTTATTTTACGGAGTCTTTCCCGTGAGCCTGCTTTGGTTTTTATACCATCACTAAAATCAGGATTAATGACATGCAAAAAGGTGAAAGGATTTCCGGCTAATTTATCTTTTAACTCATAGGCATTGTAACCATCAACCGAACGGGAGGCTACTAAATGTACTTTATCGCTTTCAGGACGTATGGCCCTGAATGGTATTACTTTTGCCATTTCTATTGTCTTGGTTGAAGACTCTCCTTTTTTGTTCTCACAACAAAATATCCTATTATACTACTGAAGGGCTTCTATAATTTTTTCCGCCAATTCAACGCCAATTCGTTCCTGAGCTTCATTGGTAGCTGCGCCAATATGTGGAGTAAGAGAAATTTTAGGGTGCTTTAATATCGCTTCAGAAGGCTTAGGTTCATTTTCAAATACATCTAAGGCGGCATGCGCAATTTTTCCGCTGTTTAGCGCATCCACTAAATCCTTTTCATCAATAACACCGCCCCTGGCTGCATTCACCAAACACACTCCATTTTTCATCTGGGCAATTTCTTTAGCCGTAATAAGTTTGCCTCCCGGAACGTGAACAGAAATAAAGTCTGAAGCTTTAATGAGTTCTTCCAGGGCTACTGTATTTAGTTTCACGTCAACTCCACTTGTTCCTGAAATTTCTATATGAAGTACTGCTTCTTTTACAAAGGGATCAAAGGCCAGCACCTTCATTCCACAGCCCAACGCAATTTTAGCCACACTCTGCCCTATTCTTCCAAAACCAATGATACCAATAGTTTTCCCTTTTAACTCAAAGCCTTTTGCGTATTTCTTTTTTAGTTCTTCAAATTTTTCTCCACCATTGCCGGGCATTTGCCTGTTGCTGTCGTATAAAAAGCGTACCATGTTAAACAGGTGTGCAAACACCAGTTCTGCAACAGAGTGTGATGATGCAGCCGGGGTATTAATAACCTGTATACCTTTTTGCCTGGCATATTCCACATCTATATTATCCATTCCTACTCCGCCTCTTGCTATTACTTTTAACTGCGGGCAGGCGTCAATTACCTCTTTGCGCACTTTGGTAGCGCTTCTAACGGTTAATGCGGTATAAGCGTTTTCATTAATGGCTTGTATGAGGTTTTCCTGGTTTACCCTTTCGGTGATTACGTTATAACCTGCCTTTTCCAATAGTTCTTTACCTATGGTATCTATGCCATCGTTGGCTAATATTTTTTTACTCATCATTTATTATGCAAAACGTTTTTCAAATTCCTTCATTACATCCACCAGTACCTGAACACTTTCAATGGGGAGCGCATTGTACAGTGAAGCCCTGTAGCCGCCCACATCCCTGTGTCCGCGGATGCCACTGATATTGGCTTCTTTCCATAATTTATCAAATTCAGGTTCAAGCTCAGGCTTATGCAACAGGAAACATAAATTCATATTGCTTCTGTCTTCTTTCTCTACGGTTCCATAAAACAGGCTGTTTCTGTCAATTTCTGAGTATAATAAGTCTGCTTTTTGCTGATTTACTTTTTCAATCCAGGCAATGCCGCCATTTTGTTTGAGCCAACGCATGGTGAGTAAGGTTACATATATTGGAAAAACAGGAGGCGTATTATACATGCTTCCTCCTTTAATATGCACCTGATAATCTAACATAGAAAGCATTTTACGCCCTGTTTTACCCAGTACATCTTTACGAACCATTACCATGGTAGATCCGGCAGGCCCCATATTCTTTTGAGCTCCGGCATAGATAAGGGCAAAATCTTTAGCATTTACCTTTCTGCTAAAAATATCAGAACTCATATCACACACTAAAGGAATAGTGGTTTTAGGGAAAGATTTCATTTGAGTTCCATAAATGGTATTATTGGAGGTTACGTGCAGGTAATCGGCATCTGCAGGTATTTCATAATTTTTAGGTATGAAATTAAATTTCTTTTCTTCAGAAGAAGCAATCACTTTTGTGTTCCCGATAATTTTGGCCTCTTTTATTGCCTTGCTTGCCCAAACACCTGTATTTACATAGGCAGCATAGCCCTCTGGTTTAAGCAGATTATAAGGAACCATGGCAAACTGAAGGCTGGCACCACCACCCAGGTAAAGTACTTCATACTCATCTCCTACCTCAAACAGTTCTTTAACAATGGCCCTGGCTTCATCCATTACTTTCTCGTAATTTTTGCTCCTGTGAGAAATTTCCAGCAGGGATAGCTGAAGGTCATCAAAATTAATACATGCTGCTGCAGCCTGCTTTAATACCTCCTGTGGTAATATTCCCGGGCCTGCACTAAAATTATGGACTTTGCTTAGAGTTGTTATCATAAATACTTAGGATAGAATTTGACAGCAAAATTACTAATAAATTAAGATCGGGGATGTAAAAAAAACCGGATTTTTCATAAATCTAACGATAAATTACCCGAACCTGTACTAAGCTCTGCAATAAGGGCTACAGCTTCAAAAAAAGCTAGTTGGCATATCAATCCCCGCTCCTGGCCTGAGGCTCTCCCGTATCTTGTTGAATAATGTGGTAAAATAACGCATGTGTGTTTGCGTTCGGTTATTATTCGGATGAAACGCCCTTAGGAACACAGCATGTAAGCGCGGAGGGTCACTTACCTTGTTTACCTGTGAAGTTGCATATAATTGAGTTCCTTTCACTAAAAAAATCCTTTTCACGTTAATCTTTACATCATCTTTTTTCAGGTTGGTGGAATAACTTTTCCAAATCTTATTTAATTAAATACTTTTAGCCACGAAACCCAAACTATGAAAGGAATGACTTCTTTTTCTCCTTCCTGTCGGAATTTATATTATTCCAGAAAAGTAAACTACTTCGTTTCACCTCCACTTTACAAATTGTTTTCATCTATGCCTGAATCAATCACTATTGCATTATATTCATTTCACAGCAGTTTATCCTGCCTAAAACAGTCATGCTTTCAGGTTTGTTTTCAACAAATCGTTTATCTTTATATATACATTTGCCATGAATAAATTAATTCTACCTTGTTTTATGCTTTTAAACCCCAGTTTATTTAGTCAAAAAGTGCACCTGAAGGCTCCGGTAGCTCAAAAACAAAAACATATCCGTGAAATACATAACGACACAGTTGAAGATGATTATTATTGGATGATAGACTACTTTAAAAAAGGGAAAGACAGCGCAAAGGTAATTGAGTACCTGAAGGAAGAAAATGCCTATGCCGAAAAAATGATGGAGGATACCAAGCAGTTTCAGGAAAACCTGTTCAAAGAGATGAAAGGGCGTATCAAAGAGAAAGATGAAAGTGTTCCGGCTTTTAAGAACGGCTATTTTTATTATACCCGCACAGAAGAAGGTAAACAGTATTATAAATATTGCCGGAAAAAAGGAAGTCTGGAAGCTCCTGAAGAGGTGTTATTAGATGTAGACAAAATGGCTGAAGGCAAGGCTTATTATTCCGTAACCGGATTTGATGTGAGTCCGGACAATAAACTATTGGCTTATGGTGTAGATGAGGTTTCAAGAAGGCAATATGTTATACATGTTAAAAATCTGGAAACAGGTGAAGTATACTATGATGCGGTACCTGGTACTTCGGGCGATCCATGCTGGGCTGCAGACAGTAGAACTATTTTTTATACCAGTAATAACCCCGTTACACTGTTGTCTGAGAAAATTAAACGGCATACACTGGGAACTTCTGCTAAAGATGATGCTGTAGTTTATGAAGAGAAAGACAATACCAATTATATAGGCGTAGATGTTTCCAAAAACGGTAAATTTATTTTTATTTATTCCGGTGGAACCCTCTCGTCGGAAGTAAGGTTTCTGGAAGCCGCTAATCCTAACGGCGAGTTTAAGATCTTTCAGCCCAGGATAAAAAATGTTTTATATTCCGTACAGGTTAGCGAAGAGCACTTTATTATACGCACCAATTGGAATGCCCATAACTTCAGGCTCATGGAATGCAGCTTTGCCCAAACGGAGCATACCAACTGGAAAGAAATACTTCCTCACCGCGAAGAGGTATTGGTGCAGGGTGTAGAGGTGTTTAAAAAATTTATGGTGGTAAGTGAAAGGAAAGATGGACTGGCCCAGTTCAGGGTAAGAAGTCTGACAAGTCAGGAAGAATATTACCTTCATTTTGAAGAGGCAACTTATGCTGCCTCTTTTGGAAATAATCCTGAATTTAATTCGGAAACTTTCAGGTATTCTTACACTTCGCTTACTACTCCACCCTCTGTATTTGATTACCATTTAACTTCCCGTAAACAACAATTAATGAAGCAGCAGGAAGTGCTGGGTTCCTTTAACAAGAACGATTACCATACCGAACGTTTGTTTGCGCTTGCCAAAGACGGAACCCGAATACCCATTTCATTAGTTTATAAAAAAGGACTCATTAAAAACGGAAAGGCTCCGCTGCTGTTATACGGTTATGGTTCTTACGGCGCCAGTATGGATGCCGCTTTCGGAAGCAGCAGACTAAGTTTACTCAACAGGGGTTTTGTATTCGCAATTGCCCACATCAGGGGTGGACAGGAAATGGGCAGAGCCTGGTATGAAAATGGCAAAATGATGAAGAAAAAGAACACCTTTACCGATTTTATTGCCTGTGCAGAGTTTTTAATAGACAACAAGTTCACCAGTCCACAACACTTATATGCCATGGGAGGCAGTGCGGGCGGATTGCTTATGGGAGCAGTAATAAACATGGCTCCAAAACTCTGGAATGGAGTTATTGCTCAGGTTCCCTTTGTGGATGTGGTGAATACCATGCTGGATGAAAGCATACCCTTAACCACCAACGAATTTGATGAATGGGGAAATCCTAAAGAAAAAGAAGCTTACCTGTATATGAAAAGCTATAGTCCTTACGAAAACATTGAAGCGAAAGAATACCCTCATTTACTGATAACAACAGGGCTGCACGATAGCCAGGTACAATATTTCGAACCTGCCAAATGGGTGGCCAGGTTAAGAGAGCTAAAAACGGATAAAAATATTCTGATGCTGAAAACAGACATGGCCTATGGACATGGAGGGGCATCAGGAAGGTTTGATTACCTGAAAGAGTTAGCCTTTAATTATTGCTTTCTTTTTCACCTGGAAGGTATTAGCCAGTAAAACCCGATCTGTTTCTTTAGTCCATAAAATGAATAAAATTAAAACTTTTGCTATTTACTTCCCTTCAGAGAATAAAAGGAGACCCTATACCAACAACTTACCCTTAAATTTGTGCTTATTCCAGCATAAACACAATACCTTTTCCCGAATCAGGAAAAGCCCCGGCAATTGATTATCTTTGTTGCTTATATTAAACTTAAGCTATTGAACTTTAAAGATTTTAATTTTGAACCCGCCCTTCAGGAAGGGCTGGATGCCATGAGGTTCGAGCAGCCTACGCCAATACAGGAGCAAGCTATTCCAATTATACTGCAAAATAAAGACCTTGTTGCCATTGCACAAACCGGAACCGGAAAAACAGCAGCTTTTCTTTTGCCTATATTGAACAAGTTAGCCAAAAACCCAAGTGAACATACCGATACCCTAATTATTGTACCAACCCGGGAACTAGCCGTGCAAATAGACAGGGCGCTGGATGGGTTTTCTTACTTTACCGGAACCGGATCTATTGCCATTTATGGCGGAGGAACTGGTGTAGAGTACGAAAATGAAAAAAGGGCTTTAACACAAGGCGCTAATGTGATTATTGCAACACCGGGCAGACTTATGTCTCACCTGAACATGGGCTACGTAAAACTGGATAACCTGCAGCATTTCATTTTGGATGAAGCCGATAAAATGCTCAATATGGGCTTTATTGATGATATTTTAAAAATCATTACCTATATTCCGCAAAAAAGGCAAACACTTTTATTTTCGGCTACCATGCCGGGCTCCATCAGAACGCTGGCTGCAAAAATTTTAACTGAACCTGAACATATCAGCATTGCGGTTTCTAAACCTGCCGAAGCCATTATACAAAAATCCTTCCTCACCTATAATGAGCAAAAAAATAAACTCATTGTTCACATATTGCAAGAGCAAACCTGGAAAAGTGTACTCATCTTTAGTTCCACCAAACAAAAAGTAAAAGAGCTGTTGGGGGAATTGAGCCGTTTTGGGCTTAAGGTAATGGCCATCCATTCTGATCTGGAACAAAAAGAACGGGAAGAAGTATTGATTGCGTTCAGAAATAAAAACATTCAGGTATTAGTGGCTACCGACATTTTATCCAGAGGTATTGACATTGAAGATATAGATCTGGTGATCAATTATGATATTCCTTCTGATCCGGAAGATTATATCCACCGTATTGGAAGAACAGCCAGAGCCAGCTCCAGCGGAACGGCCATTAACTTTATTAATGAAAATGATCAGCAGAAATTTCAGCGTATTGAAAAATTAATTGGAACTGAAATTGAAAAATACCCTTTGCCACCACATTTAGGAAAAGCACCAGAATACAATCCGGCACTCCATCCCAACAAAAGAAAGAAAACTTTTTCCCGTAAAAAATCTTCGGGTTATAATAATCATAGAAAGAAGTCTTGAAAAAAAATTCAGTAATATTCTTCCTTTTCATACTCTCAGGTCTTTTATTCTCCTGTGGTAACACTAAACAAAAAACCACTGGTCCGGGGTCAGTGGTTAAGTCGGTTCATGCTGATAGCCTTACTATACGCTACGCTAACTGTTTCAACATTTCCTATTATAACAACTATAAATTAATTACCATTTATACTGATCGGCATTCGGGAAAAGACAGCCTCACTTACCTGCTGTATAACCGGAATGAAGCACGTCCGGAGGTGCCCTTCAAAACAACCTTTATTGCAACACCTGTAAGCGGTATAATTTCTTTATCCTCTTTTTATACCGGTTGCATTGCCGAGCTTAATGGCGTTCAGCAGCTCATGGCTGTTGATAATGGAGATTTCATTCATCATCCCACAGTTAGTAAAAAAATACAAGAAGGAATTATACGGGAAGTAAACCGCAATAATGAACTAAACCCCGAAGCGTTATTACTGCTAAAACCAGAATTGGTGATCACCTATGGAGGCTCAAACAGTACAGCAGCTTCCTTAAAGAAATTGGAAACTATGGGTGTTCCTGTTTGCTACTGCATTGAGAACCTTGAGAATTCGGCCCTCGGCAGAGCCGAATGGATAAAGCTGATTGCCGCATTTTTAAATCAGGAAAAAAAGGCAGTCGAAATTTTTAATGAGATAGAAAAAAATTACCTGCGTTTGAAAAACATGATCAGTACTACCACTCAAAAACCAAGTGTTTTTACGGAATTGAAATACGGCGACGTATGGTATGAACCGGGTGGTAATAGCTATATTTCACATTTACTGCAAGATGCAGGAGCCCATTACATCTGGGAAGAAAATGAGCAGTCAGGGAGTTTGGCTTTAAATTTTGAAGAAGTATACAGCAAAGCCCATGGCGCTGATTACTGGCTTCACCTGCATCAATGTCAATTTAAAAAAGATTTACTGGCAGCCGATAGCCGTTATGCCCACTTCCAGGCGTATAAAACTGGTAACTTATACAATAACAATAAATCAAGCAATGCCAAAGGTGGCAACGCTTTCTGGGAAAGGGGTTTGCTGCACTGCGATGAAGTCTTAGCCGACCTCATTCACATTTTCCATCCTCAATACTCACCACAACATCAACTAATCTATTATAAAAAATTAGAGTAAGTGTTATTGTTTGTAAACTGCCGCTTTCCTTTGTAAATTTGACTTTTATTCATTTTGAAAGATCAGAACAAATACTTCCTGCTATATTTAGTGTTGAGCTTAACTCTGCTGCTGTTTTTTGCAGCAGATATTTTTCTGGGCTCAGTATATATTAGTCCCTGGGAAGTATTGAGTAACCTCTTCACAGAAAAAAACGCTGTTTACCACCATTTAATCACCCAGTTTCGGTTGCCTAAGGCCATAACGGCGGTTATGGCCGGCATGAGTCTCTCCGTTTGCGGCATGTTGATGCAGACCCTTTTTAAAAACCCTTTAGCGGGGCCTTATGTATTAGGTATCAGCTCAGGATCCAGCTTGGGTGTTGCTGTTTTGTTAATGGGGAGCGGGTATGCCGGAATAACTACCGGAGGTATTTATGGTAAACTGGGCATAAGTGTGGCAGCCTGTATAGGCGGCTTATTTAGTACTTTATCCATACTTTTTATTGCCAAAAAATTAAGGAGTAATTTAAGTATACTGTTAATTGGCATGATGCTGGGTTATGTTACCGGAGCGCTTCAATCGGTATTAGAGTTTACCGCTAATCCTGACAGTTTAAAAGGATTCATATTATGGGGGCTGGGCAGTTTAAGTAATCCCGGAAAAGAGGAATTGTTCATTATTGTACCGGCTACGTTAATTTGCCTTTTTTTCACGTTTACCACTTCCAAATCCTTAAATGCCTTGTTGTTAGGAGAACATTATGCTCAATCGCTGGGAATAAATAGCTATCGCACCAAACTTGTGGTAATTGTATTATCCGCTTTACTAACCGGAATAACTACAGCCTTTTGCGGACCTCTGGCTTTTATTGGCTTAGCCATTCCTCACCTGTCGCGCATCCTTTTTAAAACCACACAGCATCATGTACTAATTGTTGCCAATGCGCTGCTTGGAGCCTGCGCCTTGTTGTTGTGTGATATCATTAGTCAGTTGCCCGGTACCGGATACAGTATACCCATTAATGTTATTACTTCTTTAATAGGTGCGCCGCTGATTATAGTTATCATTATCCGTCAAAAACAACTCTATTGAACACTTCTGCTCACATACAACTTCAATTCAAGCATTTGAATATAGGGTATCATCCTGGCGCTGTATTACTAACAGATATACAGTTAACACTTCATTCCGGCGATTTTGTGTGTTTGGTAGCGGATAATGGAGTGGGGAAATCTACTTTATTAAAAACCATTGCCGGATTTATAAAGCCTCTGAATGGTGAGATTCTACTCAATAATCAGGCATTGAACTATTTTAGCGGGGAACAAAAAGCGAAGTATATCAGCGTAGTGCTTACCGATAAACTGGAGCTATTCAACATGACTGTTTCCGAACTGGTAAGCCTGGGTAGAATTCCAAAAACAGGTTTCCTGGGCAGGCTCAACTCCAGCGACATGTACGCCTGCGATAAATACATGGAAATTTGTGGCATTTCTGCCTTAAAAAACAGAGCCTTCAACGAAATCAGTGATGGGGAGAAACAAAAAGCCCTGATTGCAAAAGCCTTGGCTCAGGAAACCCCGGTTATGCTGCTGGACGAGCCAACCGCTTTTCTGGATTTTAGCTCTAAAAACATTATCATCGCCCTATTGAAAAATGTTTGTAAAGCCGAAAACAAAATTGTTTTGTTCTCTTCACATGATTTAGATATTGTTTGTAAATATGCCGATTTTATATACTGGATAGAAGATAGCACACAACATCAAAAAGAAAAACCCGAAACTTTGAAAAATAAATTTCAACTATGATACCTTGCTTTATGAACTGGAGCGGAGGAAAGGACTGTACCTTTGCCTTGCATAAAATACTGGCCGAAAAACATTATCAGGTTAAGTATCTGTTTACTACCTGTTCCAGGGAATATCAGCGGGTAAGCATGCATGGTGTGAGAAAAGAATTGATTACCCGGCAGGCCTTTGCTTTAAACATCCCTTCACGTAAATTATATATTCCGCAAGACCATACACTTGAAACCTACAACCGGTTTATGTTTCATGAAATGAATTTGATGAAAACCAGGGGAATAAATACCGCTGTTTTCGGGGATATCTTTCTGGAAGACCTGAAAGCCTACAGGGAAAGTAAACTGAAAGAGCTGGAGCTTACCGGTGTATTCCCATTATGGAAGCAAAAGAGTACAGAGCTACTGAAAGAGTTTTTAGCATTAGGTTATAAAACCATGATTATTTGCGTGAATGCAAGCAAACTCAGTGAAGACTTTTTGGGAAGAACAATTGATGAGCAATTCCTGAATGAATTGCCGCCCGGCGTAGATCCCTGTGGGGAAAACGGGGAGTTTCATACTTTTGTTTACGATGGTCCTGCTTTCAACAACAAAATAACTATCCGTACAGGCGAAAAAGTTTACAAAGAATTTAAAAGTCAAAACCAGGGGCATGATAGCGGCTTCTGGTATCTGGATATTCTGGAAGACAATTAGTCTGTTTATTTAATAGGTACACATTAAAACTACCATGAGTTTATCTGTTCAAAAATTGCATCAATATGTGGGTCACCAGTCCAGCATATATACATTAGCAGAAGCCGTTGATACTCTTCATTTCCTGAGTGGAGGTGCCGACAAGTTAATAGTGAAATGGAATGTAGAAAAACCCGATGCCGGAGAAGTAATTGCCCAGGTGTCTGCTACCATTTATGCTGTTTGTGCTGTACCCTCATTTCATTTTATTGGTGTAGGAACTTCTTCCGGTAACATACATATTATTGACACACAACAGGGAAACGAAATTAAAAATCTTCATTTTCATAGTGCCGGTATCTTTGATTTGAAAGTTTCTTTAAAACACCACTTACTGTTTAGCGCAGGATCTGACGGACTCATCAATGTTTTTAGTCTGCCTGACTTCAAGCACCTTCGCACCTTCTCCATTTCATCCGCTAAACTCCGGCATATAGACATTGATGAAACAAGCGATGAACTGGCCATTGCCGATGGCAACGGGAGTTTTCATATACTGCAACTGCCTGATTTTATTATTAAAAATATTATCCCTGCTCATCAGCTTTCCTGTAATATGGTATTGTTTCATCCCAACAGAAAAACATTCATTAGCGCTGGCAGGGATGCATACATCAGAATATGGGACAGGTTAACTAATTTTCAGTTATTGAAGGAGATTCCCGCGCATAATTTTGCCATATACGACATAAAGTATTTGGATGGATTAAACCTCTTTGCCAGTGCCAGTCGCGACAAAACCTTAAAAATATGGACAGAAAATTTTGACTTCCTCAAGAGAATTAGTTTGGAAAGCGATAAGGGGCATATAAACTCGGTTAATAAACTATACTGGAATACCAGGGGGCAGGTATTGTTTTCTGCCGGAGACGATAAGCAAATAATGGCCTGGAAAATCCTTTCATAACAAAGGCTCCCGTTGGGGAGCCTTTGTCTAATTTTAACAAGCTGTTTTAAAATAGTAATTATTCTCCAATATACACCAGTGATTTACTTAGTTGCTGATGAGCAGTTCTGATTACACACCTGTACACACCATTACTTACTTTATCCTGGTTTTCATTAGTACCATCCCAATAAAAATTATGAACTCCGGCACTTAAAGTAGTATTGTTAAGCGTACTTACCAATTGTCCGAAAGCATTATATACTTCTATTGTAACTTTATCAGTTGAGTTTAATTGAAACTGAATATTAGTGATATTTGAAAAAGGATTTGGAGTAGCTTCTTTCACTTCAATTTGGTTTTCAGCATTAACATTTTCTTCAATACCTACTGTGTTATTTCCAACAATTACCTTGTTGGCATTCATAATTTCTCTTGCCGTATTAGCTGTACCATGTTTAGAAACAAAAGCAACTATATAGGTTTTTGCAGCATTCATGGTAGCTGGAAGAGTATAGGTATATGTTTTGCTGTAAGATGCTCCGCTGGCTACGGTAGCCGGAATAACTCCGGTAGTTCCCCAGCTATCGGTAGCCAGGTTTACCCTTGCCACTCCATTATGTACATAATTTGGAATAGAACTTCCTTGTCCATACCATGGGTCGCCAACAGTGGTGTTCATGTAATTTTGCTGGGGGTCATTGGGTGTTACCACACCATCTTCTATTAATACACAGCTTATTCTCATGTCTCCGCTGGCAGCTGCTTTAAATTTAGTGTTTACCGTTACAGATAAAGCTCTGGTAGTGGTGTTATAAGTAGTTACCATACCCACTTCCACAGGCGAAGTAGTATTTAATCTGGTAGTGGTGTTTGGTTTCCATTTACCAGTATCAAAGAATGGCTCAGATCCACCAAAGGCAAAACGGTCAATAGATCCCATGGGAAAACCTGTTGGGTTTATTCCTGCAATAATGGCTTTAGAGTAAGTATTAGCATAGGTATCACCACTGTGTACTTCCATACCAATAACTTTTCCGGGATATGTTTTTTCAATATCCTCCAATACTGTTTTACCACGAGGGCAATATCCACACCAGGTACCGGTGAAGTCTTCAACTATTACCATTCTGGGAGCCTGGGCTAAGCCAGCTGTTGAAATAAGACTAAATAGGGTAATTGTTTTCAGGGATTTCATGATTTTTTTTGTTAGGTTATTATTTATTTTTGTTGATTTGAATTTTACTATTTTTTTATTTCTGTACTTCATGCATGACTAATCATTGTTTGAACCTTATAAAACTTACAGCCATAGAATAATCTTAACAGCTTAAAGTCGGCTTAATCCTGGGTTATTTCCTTTAACATCGTTAACATTTACTAAGGCAACCCTAAATTGACCATGTTATACGATGCATTCCGTAAAATGAAATACCCACAATACAATAAATTGCTGAATTAATTCAGTTCCGCAGCTTCCTTTCAACCTACACTTTTGACAGGAAATTATGTTTGTATTTATTACCTGTTTAATTGATAAACTTTACAGGCCTCATACGCATTGCAAGTAAGGCCATTTATTTTTCATTTGCAAGTGACTGAATGGCCAGTTCATCTGAATAAATCAATGCTTCTTTGGCAATAATATTTTAAATTTATTCACTTTATCCTTTCCTAAATCTTATTTTCCAGGTGATCCTTATGGGAAGTTTTAGAGTGCATTTAACCCTATTAATAACAATTTTAGTTCATTCCATGAATTCACCCCAGAATCAAATACTTTTCAGAACCTTATATTTAATCCGTTGTGCTTTCCTTGTTTGATCACTTAATCAATATCTGAGTTTTTAAAAAAAATAAGAATTTTCCATGCTCTAAGGCTTGTTATAATTTGTCAATATGAAGTTTACAGATTTGATATTTTCTTTGAAAGTACCGATAATAAAGGCATTCATCATTTCATTCGAAAACACCCTGCCTCCTTCATTAAACCTATATTGTTGGCCAAAAGCTAATTATTTGGCGAATTATTCCTAAATAACTTATACAGCTTTCTCATATTTGCTCAGTTTAAAACCCCAACACTATGAAAAACAAATTCACTCATTTATTCTTATTCTTCAGCTTAATGTTAAGTCTTAACATTAATGCTCAGCTTGCTTCAGGCAGCATTGCGCCTAATTTTACCATGACCGATCTTAACGGAACCTCCTGGGATCTGTACACTGTTCTTGGACAAGGGAAAATGGTAATTCTGGATGTTTCTGCTACCTGGTGAGGCCCATGCTGGGGTTACCACACCTCTCATGCTTTAGATAACTTTTATAATCACTATGGTCCCAATGGAACCATTATGCCCAATAAAGCTATGGTCTTTTTTGTAGAAGGAGACAAAGCTACCACCAATGCTCAGTTAAATGGAACAGGAACTACACAAGGGAACTGGGTTACAGGAACACCCTACCCAATTTTTAATCCAGTAGATCCTCAATGCAGTCAATTTAACAAAGATTATAACATTCAGTTTTTCCCTACTATATACATGATTTGCCCCGACAAAATTGTATATGAAATTGGTCAGGCAACAGAAGCACAAATCGTTTCTAAAATGTTCAACACTTGCACATTATTCAGCTACGATGCCACAACAACTGCTACTCCTTCTTCCACTGTGTGTAATACCAATTTTTCACCTATAGTTACCTTAAGAAACGGAGGCTCTACCAATTTAACCTCCTGTAAACTTACTTATAAAATTGACAATGGTGCGAGTTTAACCTATAACTGGACAGGTAACCTCATCCCTAAAGCTACCGCCGATGTTACCCTGCCAACTGTAACCACTACACTTGGTGCGCATACGCTTAATGTTGTTACCAGTTTACCCAGCGGTAATACCGATCAGTATACAGCAAACGACTCTAAGACTTATGATTTTATTGTTAATTCAACCACCGGACTGTCCCTTCCTTACTCCGAAGGTTTTGCCGGCAATTTCCCGGTATCGGGTTGGTTAATCAACAATCCGGATGGAGCTACTACCTGGGCTAAAAACACCAGTGTTGGTGGTTCTGGAGCTTCCACTTCCTGTGTTTTCTATGGTGCTTACGACTATGCAGAAACAAAGGAAATTGATGAATTTCAGTTGAATCCTTTAAACTTTACTTCCATAGCCTCGCCAACACTTGAATTTAATGTAGCTTATGCACCTTATAACGCAACCTATTATGAAAAATTAGAGGTGCTTGTTTCTACCGATTGTGCTGCAACCTGGACTGTTGTTTACGACAAAGCCAATACAACGCTTGGTACCGTTCCTCCTAAAACTGCTAAATTCGTGCCTGCCGCCAGTGAATGGAGAAAAGAAACCATTGATTTAAAAAATTATATTGGCAAACCTGCAGTATACGTAAAATTTAAAGTTACCAATGGCAATGGCAATGAATTGTACATAGATGACATTAACATTAAGGGTACCAGCACAGTTGGCCTGGAAGGAAATATTATCAACAACTCCCTGAATATTTTCCCTGTTCCAGCGCATGATGTATTGAATATTTCTTACAGAAATGATCATACTGAAAATATACTGTTTAACCTGTACAATAGCATAGGAGAATTAGTTAGCAGTAAATCCATTATTTCAATTAATGGTCAGCAACAGCTTTCTTTTGAAACCAATAACCTCCCCCAAGGCTTATACGTTTTAGAAGTGAAGGCAGGTGTATTTTCTACTACACAGAAAATTACCATTCATTAATCTAATTCAACCCAACGGGAGGCCCTGGAATTTACATTCCAGGGTTTTTTTATTGCTGAAGGAATACACTTCAGTATGATATAAAACAAAACAGGGATAGTTTTGTAACAGAACTTGTTTGTTATTCCTTTAAGATGATATTACCTTGATTTGCGCTCTTGCCTATAATACGTGGTATATTCAAGCATCATTTACGGGTCAAGTTAAAAAGTTGGGGAGAAGCATTTAAAATATTATACTTGCAATAAAAAGGTATCGAAACAATAGATAGTAAATTGTTACACGAGCTCTTTCCCAAAGAGTTAATGGATTTCTTTGTAA
>JACCDP011303122.1_pt1 | contig 20549 bp, 22 predicted proteins | sample 7445841 | NCBI WGS metagenome assembly JACCDP01 (sample SAMN15323441, study PRJNA562643) | freshwater metagenome | isolation source: river surface water | place: USA:Blue River Watershed | collected 2017-08-17
CAGTTGCTGAATCATCGACAACGAGTATGTGCTTGATGGCCATATCAGCGAGAGGGTGAGAATTTGATAAGAGAAGCCGGCATGCTTATGCCGGCTCACGCTGCGGCACATGATCGCGGACAATCTTGAGCAGACTGTCCTTGGTAAATGGTTTGGTAAGGTAGGCGGTAGCACCGGCAATGGCGCCGCGAGCGCGATCGAACAACCCATCGCGCGAGGAAAGCAAAACGACCGGGGTGTCGCGAAAGTCTTTGCTGTATCGGATCAGGCTGCAGGTCTGATAACCATCGAGACGTGGCATCAGGATGTCGCAGAAAATCAGCGCTGGCCGACGCTCCACAATTTTGGACAAGGCCTCGAATCCGTCTTCGGCGAGCAGCACCGAATACCCGGATTGAGATAGAAAAATCTCGGCAGAACGCCGGATCGTACTGCTGTCGTCAATAACCAGAATTTCTGGTCCAGCTTGCGCCTGCAAATCCACCATTGCGCCACCCGATGAATGCTTTCATGGAACCCGGCGCAAATGTAACAAAAAGAGCAATTAGTTAGTACATTGAAAAATCAAACTTGGCTCAATGTAGTGGTTTTGGCGACATATCTGCTGCATTCACCGCGCATACACATGAAGCCCCGATGCGCGGTGGCATAGCCATATTAGATGGCAACCATTTCAAAGTCTTCCTTTCGGGCACCGCACTCCGGACAGGTCCAGTTCATGGGCACTTGGTCCCAGCGTGTGCCAGCGGCAATGCCCTCATCAGGCAGCCCGGCCGATTCGTCGTAGACCCATCCACAGATGAGGCACATCCAGGTCTTGTATTCCTGCTCAGTTATCTTGTTGTCGCTCACAGCACAGCCCTTCAAGTAAAATGCAAAAGCCCCCTATGTTAATCCTTTCCCTGTGCAAAACCAAACTTCTCCGCTTGTTATGACCTTCGGCATTGCCGATCCCGTGGGCGCGATTGGCATACAAGCTGATCTGGCCGCTGTTGCCGCGATGGGTTGTCACGGACTCTCGGTGATCACCGCATTGGCCGTCGGTGACACGACCGGCATCGAGGATTTGCAATTTGTCGAACCCGAGTGGATCGCCGATCAGGCACGTGTTCTGCTAGAGGATATGCCGGTGGCTGCATTCAAGGTGGGGTATCTCGGCAACATCGAAAGTGTCGCCGTCATTGCCGAGATCATGTCCGACTATCCGGAAGTACCACTCGTGCTGGATCCTTTTTCGACCGCACTGTCCGAACAAGAGATAGATGAAGAATTGCTGCTCGCAGTACGTCAGCTGCTGGTGCCACAAAGTACCCTGCTGCTGATTTCGGCTGGTGAGCTGTCACGCCTGGCTGAAACCTGGCGCGAGCCATCGAATGCCGAGATGCTCGAAGTCGATGCAATGCATGCGATACAACTGGGATGCGAATTCGTTTTTGTCACCGGAACACCGGGTGAGGCAGGCAAAGTCACGAACACTTTATTCGGCAGCGAAGGCATGATTCGCACCGACAGCTGGCCAAGACAGTCGGGCTCGTTTATCGGTGCAGGCAATACGCTGTCGGCGACGATTGCTGCGATGCTAGCCAATGGACTCGATGCGCCTGAGGCTGTCTTCGAATCGGAAGAATTCACCGTCGCGTCACTCGCCCATGCGCAGCGTCTGGGTATGGGTAAACTTGTACCTGATCGCTTTTTCTGGGCGCGCGAACCCGATGGTGGCGACGCCTGATAAGAACGCTTAGCGCTGGCAGCACCTACTAATAAAACACCAACAAAGAGACCTTCAGGGGGAAAACCATGTCCAAGAACGAAACCCTTTTTGCACGAGCACAAAAGAGTACGCCGGGTGGTGTGAACTCGCCCGTGCGCGCTTTCCGCTCGGTCGGTGGTACACCGCGTTTCATCACGCGCGCCGACGGCCCGTATTTCTGGGATGCGGATGACAAGCGCTACATCGACTACATCGGTTCCTGGGGTCCCGCGATTGTCGGACATGCGCATCCTGAGGTAATTAGCGCCGTGCAGAAAGCGGCAGCACATGGTCTCTCGTTCGGTGCGCCGACCGAAGGCGAGATTCTGATGGCTGAAATGATTTGCAAGATCGTGCCAACGATAGAACAAGTCAGGCTGGTCTCTTCCGGCACCGAAGCCGCGATGAGTGCCTTGCGTCTTGCGCGCGGTGTGACGGGTCGCGATACCGTCATCAAGTTTGAAGGCTGCTACCACGGGCATGCAGACTCCATGCTGGTGAAGGCCGGCAGTGGCCTGCTCACCTTTGGCAATCCGACTTCATCGGGCGTGCCCGCTGACTTTGCCAAGCACACTATGGTGCTCGACTATAACGACAGCGCGCAACTGGAAGCGGTCTTCGCCAAAATGGGTTCAACGATTGCCGCAGTCATTGTCGAGCCGGTTGCCGGTAATATGAATCTGTTGCGCGCGACACCCGAATTTCTGCAAACCATGCGTCGACTCTGCACGCAACACGGCGCGGTACTGATGTTTGATGAAGTGATGTCCGGCTTCCGCGTTGCGCTGGGCGGTGCGCAGGCACTGTACGGTATCGAACCGGATATGACCGTGCTCGGCAAAGTCATCGGCGGCGGTTTACCTGTCGCAGCGTTTGGCGGACGCAAGGAATTCATGCAGCATCTGGCGCCATTGGGACCGGTGTATCAGGCGGGCACGCTGTCGGGTAATCCGGTGGCGGTCGCGGCAGGCATGGCGACACTGGAAATCATTCAGCGGCCAGGCTTCTATGAAAAACTCTCAGCCCAAACAGCAAAGCTGGTCGATGGCTTGACCAAAGCTGCTGCCGAGGCGGGGGTCACTTTCTGTGGAGATGCAGTGGGCGGGATGTTCGGTATTTATTTCACTGAGCATGTGCCTGGCAATTATGCGGAGATGATGTCGTGTAATAAAGACCGCTTCAATCAATTCTTTCATGCGATGCTGGATGCGGGTGTGTACCTGGCACCCTCGGCCTTCGAAGCCGGCTTTGTCTCGGCGATGCACGATGATGCAGTGATTGCCGAGACCGTAAATGCGGCACGCGCTGCTTTTAAAGCGGTGCATTGACTACAGGATCCTGGCTTTCGCCGGGATTCATCAGCGCAACCAACCCCGCCGGCGGAAATACCAGAACGGCGTCACCGCACTGGCGATCATCAGCAGAATCGCAAACGGATAACCGAAACTCCAGTTCAACTCCGGCAAGATGCGGAAGTTCATCCCGTAGATGCTGGCAATCAGTGTCGGCGGCAGGAAAGCAACGGAGGCCACCGAGAAGATCTTGATAATCTTGTTCTGGTTGATGTTAATGAAACCGACCGTTGCATCCATCAGGAAGTTGATTTTATCGAACAGGAATGCAGTGTGGCCATCAAGTGACTCGATGTCACGCAGAATCTGGCGCGCATCATCAAACTGATCTGGGCTCAGCAAGCGCCCACGCATCATGAAGCTCACCGCGCGTCTTGTATCCATCATGTTGCGGCGAATGCGACCATTCAAGTCTTCCTCTCGCGCCATCGCATTGAGCGATGCTGCCGCATCCTGGTCACTAATATCTTTTTGCAGCACACTGCGACTGACTTCTTCAAGATTCTGATAAATACCCTCGAGTGCATCGGCCGAGTACTCGACATCGGTGGAATACAAGTCGAGCAGCACGTCTTTGAAATCACCAATCGAGCCTGGGCGCGAACGTGCGCGCATGCGTACCAGACGAAATACCGGCAGATCATCGTTATGCATGGAGAACAGCATGTTCCGGGCGAGAATGAAGGCAACGGTTACGACCCGCGACTCGCCCTCATCTTCTTCCAGCAAAAAATCGGAACGCAAATGCAGATCGCCATTATCGGCTTCGTAATAACGCGCAGAGGCTTCGATATCCTTGACCTCGTCTTCGTCCGGCAGCATCACACCGAAGATGCTGCTGACCCAATCGCGCTCTTCATCACTGGGGTCAGTCAGGTCAACCCAGACAGGCGTGACATTGACCAGATCCGCGCGCGATTCAATGGGAATCTGGCTCAGACGACCGTTTTGCAGGACGAATACATTGATCATAAGTTCTCCCGGCCGCAGTCAATGCAGCATGCGCTACGCGGATTGCGCAACATGTAAAACATCAGGGAACGCGGCCTGAAGGCCATGCGTACCAGCTTACCCAACTCTGGCAAGCGAGGCACTGGAGGAAGAGGCGCTAGCTTGCGAAGAGCCCGTCGAACGACGGATGGGAATGTGATTTGGGACTACCCAAGGTAGGTCTCCGATTACAAAAACAGCGCAAGTGTACTGAGATCGGTCGCCTCAGGCAAGCGCTTCGGAGTCCCATGGGGCGAACTTCGCTCTCAAGGCAAGTCGGCACTGCGCATGCGCAAGAGGATCAGGCTGGACCGGCGGGCCAGATAACCGGAATCAAGATGACGCCCAAAATATCGAGGATTGGGCAGCATCACCGCCAGCCTCGCTGCCTCTTGCGGACCCAGCGCAGAAGCGGGCTTGCCGAAGTAGCGCATGGATGCGGCCTCGGCACCGAAGACACCGGTACCCCATTCGACCACATTGAGGTAAATCTCGAAGATGCGGCGCTTGTCCATCATCATTTCAAGCATGAAGGTGATGATCATCTCTTGCCCTTTGCGCAGATAGCTGCGCTGGCCTGACAAAAAAAGATTTTTGGCCAGCTGTTGTGTGATGGTCGACCCACCCGATACCACCTTGCCCTTTTTCGCATTTTTTTCATAGGCTCGTTGCAGCGCATCCCAGTCGACACCCTCATGCTCGGCAAAATTGGCATCTTCCGAAGCGATGATGGCGCGCTTGAGATTATTGGAAATCCTGTCATAAGGCACCCAGCGATGCTGCAGTTGGGCGGCAGGATTTTTCTCGCGGATCTTGCTCAGCTGCTCGCGCATGAACGAGGTGGACTCGGGATTGTGATTGACCCACCAGCATATATGAAGGAAATACCAGACCTGCAACAACAGCACCAGCAGCAAGGGGATGCCAATGATCCAGAACAGCAGGCCACGCCCGGATCTCTGAGATGACCGCGATCCTCGGGAGCTCACAGCTGGCCTCGCAGCCACTGATACACCGGGGCTGTATCGGGCCGCACGCCGCGCCAGACGAAGAAAGATTCAGCCGCCTGCTCGATCAGCATGCCCAAACCGTCACGAACAACAGCACCTTTTCCCGAGGCGTACTGCATGAAGATCGTTGGCTGGGTGCCGTACATCATGTCGTAGGCCAGTGTCTGTGGACCAAATACGCAATCGGGTAACGGCGGCAATGCGGAATCCAGACTGGCTGACGTGGCATTGATGATCACATCAAAACACTGATCGAGCTGATCAAAGGCTGTGGCAGACACTGGCACGCCCTTGTTGGAAAAGTGTTGTGCGAGCTCCATCGCTCTGGGCTGCGTGCGATTGGCAATCACCAGACTGGCGACATTTTCTTCGATCAGAGGCAAGACTACACCGCGGGCCGCACCACCGGCCCCGAGCAACAGCACCGAGCGGTTCCTGAGCGGGATACCTGCATTGCGCGTGATGTCGCGCACCAGTCCTATGCCATCGGTATTGTCCCCTTTGATGCCATCGGCTGAAAAACTCAGTGTATTGACCGCACCCGCCGCCTGCGCCCGCGGCGTGAGTTCTTGCGCCAATGCGAAAGCTTCCAGTTTGAAGGGTACGGTGACATTCGCACCACGACCACCATGAGCGATGAAGTCATGGACACTGTCGGCAAAACGGTCGACAGGGGCAAGTAAACGTTCATAGCTGATCGCCTGTCCTGTCTGCTGCGCAAACCAGGCATGCACTTGCGGTGATTTGCTGTGCTCAATGGGATTGCCTATCACTGCATAACGATCAGGGACGGATTCGAGTGTCAAGGCAAAACTCCGGTCGAACGCGACTCCAGTGTCTGATCGCGAGTGAAATGAAAACGGGTGACTATTTCCCACACATGCGCGTTGCCATCCCGGCGCAAGTTGGCAGGAAATGATCCAAAGGGCGCAGCACGTCGAACGATGAGCAAGGCTGCCTGATCCAAGGCCGGATTGCCTGAACTGCGTTCGACACGCGGACCACCTTCTTTTTCGTAAATCGAACCATCCTGGAAAATCGGGATATACACGATGAGTTCGCCATACATTTTTTTGCCATCACGCTCGGGGAAATTCCGCGTGCCCGTCTGCTCAATGCGCTGTTGCAGGGCAGTGTAATACATCGCGTAGTCCACTCGCCGGGTACTGGGAGTGAGCTGAGTTTTGACGGGACGCTTGTTGTAGTCGGCAATCTCACGCGCAATCTCGGCTTCGCGACGCGCAAGCAAGCGGTTGCTGGCTTCGGCCTCAGGTGCGACACCCGATTGGCTTGCCTTGCTTGGTTCGGGTTCCGGCAATGCATGCTTGGCCTTGCTGGCGCTGAGTTGGGCCAGCAGATGGGCTTGTTGCCGCTCAAGGTCGGCAACGCGTTGGCGCTGCGTTTCCAGCAGTGCACCTTCACTGATGCGGCCCAAATCCGGCAAAGGCGATGTCGCCCGGCCGTGCTCGGCATTGCCGCCGCCATCCAAATTTACTTGTGCGAGCGCGTCAGCCTGCAAAGGAGTGCGCTGTTCGGCCGTGTTCATAAGAACGATCTCCAGAACACGATCGACAGGCTTGAACTGCACATCATCCGGATTGACAAAACGTATCGACAACAGCGCTGCATGAATCAGCAGTGAACTTGCGACGGCAATGAACAGCAATTGACGATCTGCCAGTACCACGCGCACTACTCCGGATCGGAAGGTGTACTGGTGTGCGGCGCTGCCGCTTCAATTGGCGCGCTTTCAGCAGATGCCTCGGTAGTTTCTGACATCATTGTCTCAACACCTGGCTCGGATTCGTCATCCATATCGTCGCTGAGGGTCTCACTAACGGCACTCACTTCCAGCACGCGCGCCTGCACCGTCAGGTCCAGTTCATCCCAGCTGATCAGTTCCAGCCTCACCTGTGTGCCGCGTGGATGCTTCACGCCCGGCATGGGGATTACCAGCGGTATCTCGACCAGTCTGAGCACTTCGTCTTTGAGAACGACCGCATCTACCTGACGCACTGCACCCTGTGCCAGCCATCTCAGACACCAATAGCGCTCCATGATGTTCTGGAAATCGGCGTACGCCCCATAGGCACTATCGAAGGCAGAGACGATCGCAAACAGATCAGCATCTTTTGGCTTGAAGGGTGCGACCAGCGGCGCGGTGACGCCATGCCTGACGCAAGCCAGTATCTGCCACTGATTGACCAGATCCGTGTAACGCCGCAAGGGCGAGGTGCTCCATGCATACTGATCGACACCCAAACCCTGATGAGGTGCAGCATGGGTCAGCATGCGCACCTGCATGCGCGCTGCCCAGCCGTTGCCGGCACCCTGAGTGCGGTATATGCCGGGTACGCCATGCTCATGCATGAGCTTGCCCCAAGTGCTATTGGCAAAAATCATCAGCTCGGCAACGATTTTATCGAGTGGCGCGCCACGCTTTCTGCGACTGATGGTGACGATGTCATCGACTACGTAGAAATTGAAATCGACACGATTATTTTGTTCGGGACGCAGACCAAAACTCTCGCGCTTTTCCATGCGTCCACGCTCGAGTACCTGGGCCCATTGCCAGAGCAGTCCGATTTCCTCTTTGTGAGGATAATCGCCACTGCCCTCTGCCAGTGCCTGTTCACTGACATGATCATCCAACTCGTTGTGACGCAGATTGGCACGAATAGGCACGCGCTCAATGATGGTCTCCGACGAGTGTATCGACCAATCGCTCGTGTCAAGCGTTGCATACAAGGAGACTGCTGGTCGGGCATCACCCTCGGCGAGCGTGAACTGCTGCACGAGTTCATCCGGCAGCATGGTGATTTTATCGCCGGGCATATACACGGTACTCATGCGCTCGCGCGCAATCGCATCAATGGCGTCATCTCGCGCAACACCCAGCGCGGGTGCGGCAATGTGAATACCCACACGAATTTTCCCTTCGCCGATCATCTTTACCGAGAAGGCATCGTCAATTTCAGTCGTTGTGATGTCGTCGATGGAAAAGGCGCTCACCTCCGCAACGGGTAGCTCCGATATCTGTGGCAAATCGATACGAGGGAAATCAGTACCGCGCGGGAAATGCTCGATCAGAAACTTCGCATCGTGAACTGCCTTCACCGAGGGCATGGCGCCAACGGACAGCATCAGACGTGCCGGCGTCGTTTGCAGTTCGGCGCAAGCGGCATCAAGTGCCTTGAACTCCAGTGAATTCTTGTCGGGCTTGAAGAGCAATTGGCGCACCAGAGGCGCCATGGATGGTGGCAAACGACCTGCCTTGAGTTCATCGACCATGGCCGCTTGCAAAAGGCCTTGCTGTTTTTTTCTTTCCAGGCCAGCGAGTGCGGCCTGCAAGATTGCTGCGGGCGCCGCTTTGTAACGACCTTTGCCTTTTTTATGAAAATAGATAGGCGACGCCGCCATCTTCAGCAAGAGCCCGGCGGATTCTTCGGGCTTGGGCGCGTGACCAAAATACTCCGTCCCGAGCTGCTCGATAGCGAATTCTTCTTCGCCGGCCACCTCCCACAAAAACGCAATATCGATTTCACCGGCAAGATCATTTGCGCGCGACAGCATGTCGGCAGGCGATGGGCTCTCGAACTGCAGCAGCACATCCCGCGCTCTCACCTTGGTGCGTTTACCCGATGGCGTCTCCACCTGGAATGCCTCGCCCTGCTGCGAAATCACAGCACCGACTTTGAAATCCCCGGATTCTTCAAAAAATAAATTCATCAGCCTCGTCGCTATAGGGAATTTTTGTTACCCGGATAGAGCGCACATCACAAGATCATGCTGCTCTTGGTCACGCACCGCTTCATCAGGCACAGAAGGCCAGCACTTCCTCAATATATTGGTCAAAATCAGAGAGTCCATGATCACTGCCCTCGATCACGCGCTGACGCGCGCCCGGATAATGCGCGACCATCTCGCGCCAGTCCAGCACTTCATCACCCGTGGCAGCAATCAGAAAATAGCGTTCCGGCTGGGTGATGTGCGCAACTTCCAGCGAGCCAAGTTCATCAATGTACTCGGGCAAGAATTCGAACTGATCGTCAGAGTGCCATGCAGTTTGCAGACCCACATGCTGGGCCAGACCCTGAGCGGGGCGTACTGCAGGATTGAGCAGCACCGCACGACATCCCCTGGTTTCTGCCAGCGCCGTTGCATAGTAGCCGCCCAGCGACGAACCGATCACGGCCAGTGATTCAGCGGCGACGTCCGATACCAGCGTCTGTGCCAGCTGCATGGCCTCTCGCGGCGAGGGTGGCAATTGCGGACAAATCAGTTGCGAGCCCTGACCGCGAGCATCCATGACCTCACGCACCCTGCGTGCTTTGGCCGAGTGGGGTGACGAACGAAAGCCGTGCAGATAAAGAATCATGAAAAGAGGGCGGCGAGAACGGTGCTTTAATGCGCAGATGCTTTCAGCAATTCAAGTGTATCGAGCAGCTTTTGATGTACGCCACCAAATCCGCCATTGCTCATGACCAGCACGAAATCACCGGGCTTGGCTGCAGCACCGACCGCAGTCACCAACGCAGAGAGATCATCAAAGGCCTGCGCCTTGTTACCCAGGGGTGAGAGCGCGGCAGAAAGATCCCAACCCAGCGCATCTTTGCCCTCACCGCGAGCGCCATAACCAAACACCAGATCAGCCGCTTTGAGACTGTCAGGCAAGGCGTCTTTCATCGTGCCCAATTTCATGGTGTTGGAACGCGGCTCGAGCACGGCGAGTATGCGAGCCTTGCCCACTTTGTGCCGCAGGCCGGCGACGGTGGTAGCAATGGCCGTCGGGTGATGCGCAAAATCATCGATCACGGTGACGCCATTCACGACACCGCGCGTTTCCATACGACGCTTCACATTCTCGAAGTTGGCGAGTGAGGCAATCGCCTGTGACGGCGGCACGCCAGTGTGCCGGGCTGCCGCAATCGCCGCAACGGCATTCCATCGATTGTGCTCACCACTGAGCGACCAGCTCACAGTACCCTGCAACTGCCCTTGAAACAGCACATCAAAACGACCATCTGAATATTCGACCATGCCCCAGGCACCGCTATCGTCTGCGTTGCCGCCAAACCATTCGGTTTCGCTCCAGCAGCCACGTTGGATGACACGACGCAAAGACGCTTCACGGCCGTTCACGATCAGACGCCCAATCGCGGGCACTGTACGGACCAGATGATGGAACTGCGTTTCAATAGCAGCGAGATCGGCAAAAATATCTGCATGATCGTACTCAAGATTATTGAGTATGGCGGTGCGTGGGCGGTAATGCACAAATTTGCTGCGCTTGTCGAAAAAGGCTGTGTCATATTCATCGGCCTCAATGACAAAGAATGGGGTGCCATCCCTCGCACCGAGACGCGCTGACACACCAAAATTGAGCGGCACACCACCGATCAGAAAGCCTGGCTGGTAACCTGCCTGCTCAAGTATCCAGGCCAGCATGGATGCCGTCGTGGTCTTGCCATGTGTACCGGCGACGGCCAACACCCATTTGTCATGCAAAATGTGTTCGCCTATCCACTGCGGTCCGGATATGTAGGGCAAACCGCGGTTCATGATCGCTTCCATCAGCGGATTGCCGCGTGAAACAACATTACCGATCACGTAGAGATCGGGTTGCAAGCTCAGCTGATGCGGACCAAAACCCTCGATGAGTTCTATGCCCTGCGCGCGCAATTGCGTGCTCATGGGCGGATAGACATTGGCATCGCAACCGGTGACTTTGTGCCCTGCTTCTTTCGCCAGCACGGCTAGCCCACCCATGAAAGTACCGCAAATGCCAAGAATGTGGATATGCATATAGAATCTTGTCGGAGAATCCTTGGAATTCTACCTGACGCGCGCACGATGGAAATGATGATCAGCCTGCGCTTTTCTACTCAATCGACGGGTGACAGCGTCTTGTCTCTGCGGTTGCCCCCTTGCTCTGGCCTTGCTTCCCATGAATATCAATTAACCGAGTGACGCCGAGTCGCTGCGGGCCGAGATTGCTGCCGCCGCTGCGCGCATGATCGCCGAGGATGGCGCAGACTACGGCACGGCCAAGCGCAAAGCGGCCCGGCTCATCTTGGGTAACCAACGTGTGCGCGGCGATGTGCTGCCGGACAATGCGCAAATTGAAGCCGAAGTCCGCGAATATCAGGCACTGTTTCAGGGGGAAGAACAAGGCCAGCGCTTGCTACACTTGCGCCGGCTTGCGCTGGAGGTGATGGAAAAATTCGAGGATTTTGCGCCCTACCTGACCGGCGCAGTCTTGAATGGCACCGCCAGCGAACATTCGGATATCCATTTGCAGCTGTTCGCCGAGAGCAGCAAGGATGTGGCGGTGTTTTTGCTGAATGCGGGCATGGACTACGAAGTCTCGGAGACGCCGCACTTTCGGCGCCCGGATCGCAGCGTTGAGACCCTGTCCTTTTTCTGGAAGCATGAGGTAGTGCACCTGGCTGTGTACGAACAGGATGATTTGCGTGGCGGTGCGAGAACCAGCAACGGCAAGCGTATTGAACGAGCCGATATATCGGCCCTGAGAACTTTACTGGCAGAGACAGGAAGTAATGAATAAATCCAAATTGCTGGCATTTGTCGCGATCGCCATTCTTTTTACCGGCATTGGCGCCTATTTTGGCTTGAAGCAGTTCAATCCTGCGCCGGCGGAAACTACCGCGGTCGCCGCCCTGATGCAAACCAGCCTGCCCGACACAAAAAATCAGCAACGCAGCCTGACCGAGTGGCGGGGCAAAACCTTGCTGATTAATTTTTGGGCAACCTGGTGTCCTCCCTGCGTGGCAGAAATGCCTGAACTGGTCGAACTGCAAGCCGACATGGCGGGCCGCAATGTTCAAATTATCGGTATCGGCATCGATTCACCCTCCAACATTCAGCAATTTGGAGAAAAACTGCAGATCAGTTATCCACTGCTGGTGGCCGGAATGCAAGGCACCGAGCTGTCCAAGCAATTGGGCAATCAGGCAGGCGGACTGCCTTTTACGGTCCTGATCGGGCCCGACGGCAAGATCCGCCAGACCTATCTTGGCCGTCTGGATATGAAAAAAGTGCGCGCCGACTTGGCTTCGCTATAGATCCGATAAGCGTTTCCGCTTGCCATCCTGCTGCATTTTGCAGCAAAATGTCGGCTTCTTCGTCAATTCAAGGCCTATCTTCATGGCAACAAGCTTGCTTATGGTCAATGGTCCGAACCTGAATCTGCTCGGCACCCGCGAGCCTGAGGTCTACGGATCGACGACTCTGGCAGAAATCGAGCAGCAGGCAAGCGCTCAGGCCAAGGCGGCGGGAGCGACACTGCACTGTTTTCAAAGCAATCACGAAGGCGAACTGATCGACCGTATCCATGCAGCAAAAAAAGAAGGGATTCAAGCCATCATCATTAATCCCGGCGCGCTCACGCATACCAGCGTGGCGTTGCGGGATGCACTGGCGGGCGTAGCCATACCGTTTGTCGAGCTACATATCTCGAACATCTATCGCAGGGAAAGCTTTCGGCACCATTCCTATCTGTCCGATCTCGCAGCGGGTGTGATTTGCGGCCTGGGAACTGATGGCTACCGGATTGCCATCGAATTTGCAGTTAAAAAACTTTAAGTGGCGGCGATAATCGCCAAACCCAATTTTCTCGTGTTCCGCTAAGCTGTTCGGATCCTCGGGAATTTTCCTCAACCTAGCAGGCAGAACTTCAATGGATTTAAGAAAACTCAAGACTCTGATCGATCTGGTGGCCGAGTCCGACATATCGGAACTGGAAGTCACCGAAGGAGAAAGCAAAGTCAGGATCGTGAAATCCGGCGCACCTGCACCTCAAGGTCAGGTCGTGATGATGCAGCCTCAGGCGGCCCAACCGGCACCGGCCGTCGCCCATGCCGCGCCACCACCGCAGGCAGCCGCTGCCATCGAAGCCGCCCCGGCCGAACCAACGGGCCACGTAGTCAAGTCGCCCATGGTCGGCACCTTCTACCGTTCCTCTGCACCGGGCGCAGCGCCTTTCGTCGAGGTAGGCTCGGTGGTCAAGGCAGGGGACACCCTGTGCATCATCGAAGCCATGAAACTGCTCAATGAAATCGACGCGGATGCGAGCGGCACCATACGTCAGGTTCTGGTCGAAAACGGGCAAGCGGTCGAATTCGGCCAGCCCTTGTTCATTATTGGTTAATTTCGCAAAGCGCGAGGCCTTCAGGACCGAACCAGGGTGCTGACACTCGCGCGCTAAGGGCATTTCCCTACCTATGTTTGAAAAAATTCTTATCGCTAACCGTGGCGAAATCGCTTTGCGCATACAACGTGCGTGCCGCGAAATGGGCATCAAGACCGTGGTCGTCCATTCGGAGGCTGACCGCGAAGCCAAGTACGTCAAGCTGGCAGATGAATCCGTCTGCATAGGCCCGGCGCCTTCAGCCCAAAGCTATCTCTCGATGCCGGCCATTATCAGCGCCGCTGAAGTCACGGATGCCGAGGCCATTCATCCCGGCTATGGCTTTTTGTCCGAGAACGCCGATTTCGCCGAGCGCGTGGAGCAATCGGGATTTGTCTTCATCGGTCCACGTTCGGATTCCATCCGACTCATGGGTGACAAAGTCTCGGCCAAGCAAGCGATGATCAAAGCGGGCGTGCCCTGCGTACCAGGCTCGGATGGCGCTTTGCCGGATGACCCGAAAATCATCATTCAGACAGCGCGTCGAGTCGGCTACCCGGTCATCATCAAGGCGGCCGGTGGTGGTGGGGGTCGCGGCATGCGCGTGGTTCACACCGAAGCTGCATTGCTCAATGCGGTCACGATGACGAAGACTGAAGCGGGCGCCGCATTCAGCAATCCGGAAGTCTATATGGAGAAGTATCTCGAAAATCCGCGTCACGTGGAAATCCAGATACTAGCCGATGAGTTCAAGAACGCGATCTGGCTGGGCGAGCGCGACTGTTCCATGCAGCGCCGCCATCAGAAAGTGATCGAAGAAGCACCAGCACCCGGCATTCCACGCAAGCTGATCGAAAAAATCGGCGACCGCTGCGCTGAAGCCTGCCGCAAGATCGGCTACCGTGGCGCAGGTACTTTCGAGTTTCTGTACGAGGCGGGCGAGTTCTACTTCATTGAAATGAATACGCGTATTCAGGTCGAGCATCCGGTCACGGAAATGGTGACTGGTATCGATCTCGTGCAAGAACAGATTCGCATCGCCGCCGGCGAAAAGCTGCGCTACCGCCAGCGCGATATCGTGCTCACCGGCCATGCGATCGAATGCCGTATCAATGCCGAAGATCCATACAAGTTCATCCCCTCGCCCGGCCGCATTCAGTCGTGGCACGCGCCCGGCGGCCCTGGTATCCGCGTGGATTCGCATGCCTATGCCGGTTACTACGTACCGCCGAATTACGATTCTATGGTTGGCAAGGTGATTTCGTACGGCGCAACCCGTGAACAGGCGATCAAACGCATGCAGATCGCACTCTCGGAAATGGTGGTCGAGGGAATACTCACGAACATTCCGCTGCATCGCGAACTGATGGTCGATGCGCGCTTTGCCGAAGGCGGGACGAACATTCATTACCTCGAACAAAAACTCGCCAACAAAAAATAAGCGGTCATCATGAGCTGGACCGAGATCGTCCTTGAAGTACCGCGTGATCAGACCGAGCAAATATCGGATGCGCTGATGGAAGCTGGCGCACTCTCGGTCTCTGTTGAGGATGCCGATGAGGGTACCGAGGCCGAGCGCCCCCTGTTTGGCGAACCCGGCATGGAGCCGGCGGAGCATGCATGGGAACACAGCCGTGTCGTTGCACTGGCAGAGGCAGAAGCAGATTGTGCCGCCATCGTGCGCGATGCCTGCCTGATGTGCGAGTTGGACCAACCTCTGGCTTTTTCTTTGCGCGAGGTCGCAGAACAAGACTGGGTCCGACTGACCCAATCCCAGTTTGAGCCTATCCATATTGGTCGTCACATCTGGGTTGTGCCCAGCTGGCATGATGCGCCCGAGCCCGACGCAGTGGTGCTCGAACTGGATCCCGGCCTTGCTTTCGGCACCGGCAGCCATCCCACGACGCGGTTATGCATGGAATGGCTGGAGGCGAATGCCCCAGCAGGAAAAACGATGCTGGATTACGGTTGTGGGTCAGGCATACTGGCGATGCTGGGGAAAAAACTCGGTCTGGGGTCTGTGGATGGCGTGGACATTGACGAGCAGGCAATTACGTCGGCTCAGGACAACGCAAAACGCAATCACTGCGAGATCAGTTTTTTTCTGCCAGAAGATTTCAAAACCGCGCGATCGACCACTCGTTATGAGCTTGTGATGGCCAATATTCTCTCCAGTCCGCTGAAACTGATGGCGCCCATGCTCTGCGGCCGTGTAGCAGACGGTGGCGCATTAGTACTGTCCGGTGTGCTGGCTCGGCAGGCTGATGAAGTCATCGCAAGCTACGCGCCATTTATTGCACTGTCCGTATGGGCCGAACTCGATGGCTGGGTCGCCCTTGCTGGCTGCCGTACCGACTGATTCGCACCTCATGTCTACCGCACTTGCCACTCGCTGCCCTTACTGTGAAACGCAGTTCCGCGTAACGCCGCAACACCTCGCGCTGCGTAATGGCATGGTCCGCTGCGGCGCATGCCGGGAGATTTTCAATGGCAATGATTATTTGTCCGAACGCGTGGTACCGACCGACACGGCAGCAGTCACCCATACGGAAGATGACGCGGCGGGCCCAATAACGCTGCTTGATCTCGGACCAGTGCAAGATGGCTCGCTCCCTAGCGAGTCAAGCATGCAGGAAGAACTTGATGCGCTCTCCAAGGCTATCGCTGAATTGCAGAACAAGCCATGGACCGAACCGACGTCAAGCGGATTGTCGACGACTGACGAAGAAGAAACGGAACCATCGGCACCAGGTTTTGTTCAAGAGGCCCGTGAGCGTCAGCGTACCGGGCGGGCGTGGAAGATTCTGCTCATGCTTGGCCTGCCGCTGTTGCTGATCACCTTGTCTGCGCAATTGGGATACCTGTTTCGCAATGAAATTGCGGCGCGCTCGCCCGAAGCAGCAAGATACATGCGCGCTGCCTGCCGTCGAATTGGTTGTGCTATCACGCTACCGGCACAGATCGACGCCCTGTCCATCGAGTCACGTCAACTACAGGCTCTGCCAGATCAGGCGAATCATTTCGAGCTGGTGGTCTTGCTTCGCAATATCAGCGACACAAGTCAAACCTGGCCGGCGCTGGATCTACAGCTCAATGACGCAATAGGACAGGCTGAAATTCGCAAAATCTTCATGCCTTCCGATTTCCTGAAAGCCAGCGAGATTCGTGCTGGCATACCTGCTGCGTCGGAACGCGAGATTCGTCTGCGCTTTGAACTGAGTGGCGATCCGGCCTACGGTTTCAATATCCGAATTTTTTATCCCTGATTTTTTCTCCAGAGACCCGGGCCATCGGCTCACATAACAACATCATCGATATGACTTCACTGATTTGCGGTTCACTTGCGTTTGACACCATCATGTCCTTTCACGGACGCTTTTCGGAAGCGCTGCTGGCCGATCAGCTTCACAAGATCAATGTCGCATTTCTTGTGCCCGGCATACGGCGTGAGTATGGTGGCTGTGCAGGCAATATCGCTTATAACCTGAAGTTGCTCGGTGGTGATCCACTGATCATGGCCACGCTAGGACAGGACGGCGCTCCCTATATTGAACGTCTGAAAAAGCAAGGCATCAGCACGCGTTGCATACGCAGCTTCGATGATGCGTATACGGCGCAGGCTTTCATCACCACTGATGCAGACAATAATCAAATCACGGCATTTCACCCCGGCGCGATGGGCAATTCCCATCACAACAAAATCAGCGAGGCCGGCGATGTCAAACTAGCCATCGTGGCACCTGATGGTCGCGATGGCATGATCGAACACGCGCGCGATTGTGCGGCGGCGAAGATTCCTTTCATTTTCGATCCAGGTCAGGGCCTGCCCATGTTCAGCGGACCTGAACTGATTGACTTCATCGAGCTGGCAACTTATGTCGCCGTCAATGATTATGAAGCTGAACTTCTCACCGAGCGCACCGGTCTTTCGCTACCTGAAATCGCCGAGCGTGTTTCGGCACTGGTGGTCACCCGCGGTGAGCAAGGTGCGGAAATTTTCACTGCAGATGGCCGCTTTGATATCCCGGTGGTGCGGGTGCATCAGGTGGTTGATCCTACGGGCTGCGGCGATGCATTCCGCGCCGGCATGCTGTTTGGTCTCACACGCGGCATGGACTGGATGACCATAGGCAGACTGGCTTCATTGATGGGTGCCATCAAGATAGCGAGCCAGGGTGGCCAGAATCATGCGCCGACACTGGGCGCGATTGAAGATCACTTCCACAAGGAATTCGGCTACCGGTTCTGAGTGCTCACCAAGGCTGAACAGCGTTCAGCCTTCGGCAGATCTCTGTTTCGAGACGCCCGGAAAATCGTCACAACAATCGCTCGCGTACCTCTTCCACCGAGAGCGTACTGTCGATATCGAGCAACTTCTGTCGACTGGTTTGTCCGCGCAATATACGAACATCACGTTGCCTGACGTCCAGCTTGTCGGCAATGAACGCGATCAGGGCCTCATTGGCCTTGCCATCGACGGGTGGTGCTTGGAGCCGTATCTTCAGCGCATCGCCGATTTCCCCGAGCACCTCCGAGACACGCGCACCCGGCTGCACATGGACGGCTATGCGCAAAGACCCGGCATGCCGGTGACACCAGGCTTGCGTCATCACAAACTGTAAATCAGATTATCTGCAAGAAAAACAGCAATACGCAGGATGAGGAAGGCAACCAGCGACGAGAGATCGACACCGCCGACCGGAGGTATAAAACGCCGCAGAGGTCGCATCAGCGGTTCATTCATGGCTCTCACCATGGGGGCGAGCGGTGCATGCGGATTCACCCAACTGAAAATCACATCGACGAACAACAGGATGATCAGCCCGTAAAGTATCCAGTGCACTATCGATAATGCAGATAGCAGCAGCCATGGCTCAACAGCAAACACGGAACGTACTGCCAGTTGCAATGCGATCGAGAGCAGTCCGACCAGACAAGCCCCCACCAGACTCGCCCAGTCATACCCACCCAAGCCGGGCAGCACACGGCGCAGTGGCAACACCAGCCAGTCCGTCAACCGGAACATGAACTGACTCAGCGACAGCGGTGGACGAACCCGAACCGCCTGCATCCAGAAACGCAGCAAGAGCAAGCCGGCCAGCAGCGTGGCGATGGTGTCGACGATCAGATTGAAAATACTGTAAAACAAGGCTTACCTCAACGACTCACCGAGAACGAGCAAAAGAAAAAAAACCGCTGCAGAAAGAGCATCTGCAGCGGGATTTTGCCCAAAAAGCAGTCAAGCTTCCGAACAACACTCGCTCAGGGACGAATACCCGTCGGGAATGGCCAAGCCGCAGCAGGGCTCAGTACGGTCTTGATCGCTGGTGCTGGTGCCGGTGCTGGCGCAAGTGCCGGTGCTGCTGGCGCCACGGAAACGACTGGCGCTGGCTTCTTCACTACTACAGGCTTTTTAGGCGCTGCCTTTTTGGGTGCTGCCTTTTTAGGCGCCGCCTTTTTTACCGCAGCTTTTTTAGCCGCCGGCTTTTTTGCTACTTTCTTGGCGACCTTTTTAGCGGCTGGCTTTTTCTTTGCGACGGCTTTCTTGGCCGCAGGCTTTTTCTTCGCTACGACCTTCTTCGTCGCTTTCTTTGCTGCTTTTTTCGCTACCGGTTTTTTCTTCGCGGCGGCTTTTTTGGCAGCAGGCTTCTTCTTCGCTACTGCCTTCTTCACGACTTTCTTGGTCGCTTTTTTCGCTACTTTTTTCGCTGCTGGCTTCTTCTTGGCGGCGACTTTCTTAGCAGCTGGCTTCTTCTTCGCAACTACCTTTTTGGTCGCGGCCTTCTTGGCGACCGGCTTCTTCTTTGCAGCCGGCTTCTTCTTGGCTGCAGTTTTCTTCTTTGCTGTTGCCATTGCTTTCTCCTTCATGTGATCACATATCACTTGGTACAAGTTGGAAACCCGTCTGGCACCATGAAGGTCCAAGCGGATTATTCATCGGCACAAACAAAAGTTTGTTTGCGCTAATGAATTCGGCACCAGCTGAACTGCTGCATCTCCTCGTCAATGCAGCACTTCAGCCAATTTGTTCAGCGGCACACCGCCGACTGGAACAAAAAAAACGCCGGCATGCAGGCCGGCGTCGGAATAATTTTGCAGAAAGACCAACTCTTTTTTCGAAGAATACGCTGCCTGGCCCGGAAGCTTCGGACTCATGAACGCAGTAAAAAAAGTGGGGTGAGCTCGCGTACTGTCCATTCAGTCCGGATGCCGCCTTTCGTTGTTCAAGCTGCTTATCGAACCTTCCTCAAAACGCCTGCGCTCGCAGGCGGCTTGGGGAGGGCTCCCAAAAATTCATGGGCAGACCAGCGACTGGCCTGCCCTTGGTTCATTCGCGGTCTGCGCTTATTCCCAGTTGAGCGCACCGCCGGTCTGGTACTCGATGACCCGGGTTTCGAAGAAGTTGCGCTCTTTCTTCAGGTCGATCATCTCGCTCATCCACGGGAAAGGATTTTCTTCCTGCGGGAACAATGCCTCCAGTCCGATCTGCTGCGCTCGACGATTCGCGATGAAACGCAGATAGCCCTTGAACATCGCTGCATTGAGGCCCAGCACACCACGCGGCATTGTATCCTCAGCGTAGCGATATTCCAACTCCACCGCTTGCAAAAACAACGCTTTGATCTCTTCCTTGAAGGCCGGCGTCCACAAATGGGGGTTTTCGAGCTTGATGGTATTGATGAGGTCGATACCGAAATTGCAGTGCATGGATTCGTCACGCAGGATGTACTGGTACTGCTCGGCGGCACCCATCATCTTGTTCTGACGGCCCAAGGCCAGAATCTGGGTAAAGCCGACATAGAAGAACAGACCCTCCATCAGGCAGGCAAAGACAATCAGCGACTTGAGCAAGGTTTGATCGCTCTCGGTCGTGCCAGTCTGGAACTCGGGGTTAGTCAGCGTCTCGATGAACGGAATGAGGAACTGATCCTTGTCGCGAATGGAGGTGATTTCGTTGTACGCGTTGAAGATTTCCGACTCATCCAGACCCAGCGACTCAACGATGTACTGGTAGGCGTGGGTATGGATCGCCTCTTCGAATGCCTGACGCAGCAGGTACTGGCGGCACTCCGGCGCGGTGATGTGGCGGTAGGTACCCAGCACGATGTTGTTGGCCGCCAGTGAGTCGGCGGTCACGAAAAAGCCCAGATTGCGCTTGACCAGGCGACGCTCGTCCTCGGTCAGGCCATTGGGGTTCTTCCACAGCTCGATGTCGCGCTGCATATTGATTTCCTGCGGCATCCAATGGTTCGCGCAGCCGGCCAAGTATTTGTCCCATGCCCATTTGTACTTGAAAG
>JACCDP010450229.1_pt1 | contig 20547 bp, 15 predicted proteins | sample 7445841 | NCBI WGS metagenome assembly JACCDP01 (sample SAMN15323441, study PRJNA562643) | freshwater metagenome | isolation source: river surface water | place: USA:Blue River Watershed | collected 2017-08-17
CCGCAAAAAAGGTGACACGCGGATAACGCTGCAAGGCGTCGAACACCACCTCTGGGTGGAAGGCTGGCTCAATCACCTGATGCCCACCGTTGAACAAATGCGGCAAGCTGTACAAACCGGAGCCGTGGGACAACGGCGCCACATGCAAATGGGTGTCACCGGCTTGAACGAGATCAATGTCTGCACCGTACTGCAAACACATTTGCATCAAATTGCGGTGCGACAGCATCGCACCTTTGGGAACGCCAGTGGTGCCGCTGGTGTAAAAAATCCAAGCGATGTCATGGGGCTCAAACTCGGCGGCATCCACCGCAGGGTGTGACTGCATGCGGGCATAGTCGGCATCATCCACACACACCAAATGCAACGGCTCCAACCGATCAGCCAGCGACTGCACCAAACCACCGAGCAAATTGGCACTGCAAAACAAGGCACTGGCGCCCGAGTCGTCCACGATGTGCCGCACTTCTTTGGGGTGCAATTTGGCATTCACCGGCACAGGACACAAACCCGCCACCCAACAAGCCAACAAGGTTTCAAAAAATGCACGCCGGTTTTCCATGCAAAGAATCACCCGCTGGCCGGCGCTCAGTCCCAAGCGATGCCGCAACGCACCAGCGATCTGCTGACTGCATTGCGCGAGCTCACCGTAGGACGTGGTGTGGCCACTGCAAGTGATGGCCCATAAGTGGGGGTGACTGCGCGCCCGGTTTAAAAAGGGTTGGGCGATGTTCATGCCAGTCAGAGACGGGGCGGCACCCGACTGTGCCAATCGGTCACTCGCTGGAATGCACTGCCTGCACGCACCAAAGTGGCTTCGTCCAAATGGGCAGACACCAGTTGGATGGCTACCGGTGTTTGCTTGGCAGTGAATCCTGCAGGCAAAGTGATGGTGGGGTTGCCGCTCATGTCAAACGGTGCGGTGTATTTGATCAAGCGCGCCAATTCAGAAGGCACCGTGCCAATGACTGTCATCTCTTGGTGGGTGGGAGACGCCATGGGTTGCGCGGGTATCAACAGCAAATCGCAGTCTTGGAAAAACCCGCGCACGGCTCCGGTGAACGCACGGCGACGCAACCAAATTTTTTGCATCTCCACCGCAGGCACGGAACGGCCAAATTCAATCAAGCCGCCCAAGCCAGGGCCATACAGGTGTTTGTTTTTCGGATGCCAAGGTTCGTGCGCGACAGCTGTTTCAACCGCACAAGCCGTGCCCCAGTCAGCAACGGCGTCAGACACATCCGGGAAACGGACATGCCGCATGTCTGCGCCCAACGATTGCAACACCTTGTAGGCAGACTGCACCGCGGTTTGCATGTCAGCGTCCAAACCCGCGCAATAGGCCTCGTCAAATCCGATGCGCAAACCAGCCAAACCCGAGGTGTTGCTCGACACATAGTCAGGCACCGGCGCATGCAAGGCCACCGTGTCATCGGGGTCAGCACCTGCAATCAAACCCAACATGTGCCCGCAATCCATCGCGGTGCGCGCCATGGGTCCGATGTGGTCAAGCGAGGCGGCCAATTCAAACGCACCATGCACAGGCACACGCGCCCAAGTGGGTTTGAGACCGGTCACGCCATTGGCCGCAGACGGAAAACGGATCGAGCCACCGGTGTCGGTGCCAATCGCCGCAAAACACAAACCTGCGGCCACTGCCACACCCGAGCCACTGGAAGAGGCGCCAGACCAATGGTCTTCGTGCCAAGGGTTGATGGGGGGCGGCACATCTGGGTGATGGTCGGCAAACGCCGCCTCGGTCATGGTCAGTTTGCCAAGCAACACCGTGCCCGCGTCGCGCAACCGCTTGACCACAGTGCCGTCGTAGCTGGGCACAAAATCGCGCATCATCGGCATGCCTGCCGCGGTCACGGTGTCTTTGGTGTAGCAAAGATCCTTGAGCGCAATCGGTACACCATGCAACGGACTGAGAATTTGCCGACGCATGATCATGGCCTCGGCCTCTCGCGCTTGCTTTAACGCCACGTCGTGCGAGACAGTGGCATACGACAACAAACGCTTGTCAACCCGCTCAATCCGGTTGAGCATCATTTGGGTGAGTTCTACCGGCGAGAGTTTCTTGCTGTGCAACAAGCCAGCCAACGAATAAGCATCCAGGAAAGCAAGTTGATCGTCTGTCACTGTGCGCTTTCCGTGTCAATCACTCAGGCGGTTTGCGGCGAACGCAAACCGAGTTCGTCGATCATGCGTTGGCGCATTTGGAATTTTTGCGGCTTGCCCGTCGCGGTCAGAGGAAATTCGCGCACCAACCGAACATGGCGAGGTGTTTTGAAATGCGCCAAGCTCGCACGGCAATAGTCGATGAACTCGTTTGGCTCGGCGGTTTGACCCGGCTTGAGGATCAGCCATGCTGCAATTTCTTCGCCGTACTTGGGGTCAGGCACACCAAACACCTGCACATCCAACACCTTGGGATGCTGCAGCAAGAAATGTTCAATCTCGCGCGGAAACACATTTTCACCACCGCGAATCAACATGTCTTTCACGCGACCCACGATGTTGCAATAGCCATTGGCATCAATGGTGGCCAGGTCACCGGTGTGCATCCAACCTGCGTCATCGATGGCCGCTTGGGTTTGCTGCGGGTCTTCCCAATACGAGCGCATGACCAAATACCCTCGCACGCACAATTCACCAGCGGTGCCCACAGGCACCATGCGACCGTTTTCATCCACGACCTTGGCTTGCACATGCGGTTGAATGCGCCCAACCGTGGCAACGCGTTTGTCCACCGGGTCAGAGACATGCGATTGAAACGACAAAGGCGAGGTTTCGGTCATGCCGTAACCAATCGTGATCTGCTGCATGTGCATGGTGCGCATGACGGCTTGCATGGTTTCCACTGGGCAGGGCGCCCCTGCCATGATGCCAGTGCGCAGTGAACTCAAATCCAGCTGATGCACGGCAGGCTCTGCCAACATGGACACGAACATGGTGGGCACCCCATGCAAAGCAGTACAGCGCTGTTGCACTACCGCGCGAAGCGTGGCTTGGGCATCAAAACCTTCGCCTGGAAACACCATGGCCGCGCCCACCGCGGTCGCGGTGAGCACACCCAACACCATGCCAAAGCAGTGATAGAGCGGCACCGGAATACACAAGCGGTCATCGTGGGTCAATGCCATGGACTTGGCCGCAAACCTGGCGTTGTTGACGATGTTGAAATGGCTCAACGTGGCACCCTTGGGGTGGCCGGTGGTGCCGCTGGTGAATTGGATATTGATGGCGTCATCCGGGTCGAGCGCGGCAGACAAATCTTTCAATCTGGCATGTTGTGCCGGGCCAGCTTGGCGTAAAAATTCTTTGAAACGCAATGCACGCACAGGCACTGGCGATTGTGCGGCTTGCATGGCAGGCACAGACAAATCATCTAACACGATGACGTGTTTGAGGTGCTCTAAACGCAATGAAGTCAAATCGCCTGCAATGCCCGGTCGGTCAATCTCTGGCGCCAACTGTCGCAAGGTTTCGAGGTAGTTGTTGCTCTTGTGGCCACGCGCCATCACCAGCATGCGGCAGCGTACTTTGTTCAATGCGTATTCAAGTTCACTGCTTTTGTACGCCGGATTGATGTTGACCAAGACCGCGCCTATGCGCGCTGTGGCAAATTGGGTGAGCAGCCATTCCAAACGATTGGGAGACCAGATACCCACACGGTTGCCACGGCGGATGCCCATGGCCAACATGGCGGCAGCCATTTGGTCTGCTTGCTGTTGCAAGTCATACCAACTCAAGCGCTGGTTTTGCGCGACAAACACCGCCGCATCGCGCGAACCATGTCGAGCCACCGTGCGGTCGAGCAACTGAGGAATGGTGACGAAATGCAACGAGGCTTCTGTCGAGCCGGCCACATAGGACAGCGAACCTGGCGGGCTTAACGATGGGTTGACACCGCCTTTGACCCAATCGGACAGAAATGGATTGTGAGACACGTGAGCCTGGTTCCTGCTGTCTGAAATGAAAGTGCTTGGCTTAGAAATTGCGCCAATCGCCCAACTGCTCGAACGCATGGGCTGCGCGGTAAATGGTGGATTCGTCCCAATGCTTGCCAATCAACTGCATGCCGATGGGCAGACCATTGGACATGCCACAAGGCACGCTCATCGCGGGGTGACCGGTCACGTCCAACGGACAGGTGTTGCCCAACATTTCAAGCGCGCGTTGCACATACAACTTGAGCGAGGCATTCGCCGGTGGCAACGGTGTGGCTTTCATCGGCAAGGTCGGCAGCAGCAACAAATCAAAACGCGACAAAGCCGCGTCATAGGCCTGAGCCAGGACGCGGCTCAGGTTTTGTGCCTTGGCGTAAAAATGACCACGGTAGTTGTTGATGAAATATTCACCAGCCATCATCGACACTTTGAGCGACGGCGACAACTGGTCTGCACGTGCGCGCCAAGCGGCATGCGCGTCCAGCAAACTGGTGGTGTACATGCCCTTCCAGCTGAAGCCCATGCCGTTGCCATTCATCATTTGCGCTTGCAAGCCTTCAACCGCGATCGCTGTCCAAATGGCAGGGCCGTCCATGTGCATGGGCACAGACACGTCTTCCACGATCGCGCCCAACGCACGCAAACGGTCTGCCGCTTGACGCACTTTTTGGTCGACATCCGGCTCGCTGTCGGCACGGTTGAAACCTTCGAGCAACACACCAATGCGCAAACCCGACACACCGCGTCCCAAGGCGGCTGTGTAGCGGTCCACGCGTGGGCTGTATTGTCGCGGGTCCAAACCATCGGAGCCCGCAATCACCTCCAACAGCAAAGCGTTGTCAGCCACGGTCGCGGTCATTGGACCTGCATGGTCGATGGTGGCTTCAATCGGCATCACGCCGGTGTAAGGCACCAACCCATGCGTTGGCTTCATGCCGTAAATGCCGCACCATGACGCAGGCATGCGAATCGAGCCGCCTTGGTCACCGCCAATGGCCATCTCTATGTCACCCGCACCCACCAAGGCAGCAGAGCCTGAAGACGAACCACCTGAAGAGTAACCATAACGGTAAGGGTTGTGCACTGGACCGGCCGCACAGGTGTGGCTGCCGCCGGACAAACAGAAATACTCGCAATGGGCTTTGCCGGCGATCGTGCCACCCGCGTCCAAAATGCGGGTGACCAAGGTGGCGTCCACATCGGGCACATAACCTTCCAGCGAAGAAGACCCATTCATCATGGGCACACCTGCCAAACACACGTTGTCTTTGAGCACCACGCGCTTGCCACTCAAAGGGCCGTGCGCCGCACCACGCACTTCACTTTTCACCGCCCATGCATTGAGTGGGTTGTCCGCAGGGCTGGGCTTGATGCCAGGCGTTCTGGGGTAGCGCACCGGTGGCAAGTTGTCTGGCAACTGGGTCAGTCGGTCATACGCTTGGAACGTGCCCTCCATGATCTCCAAATACTCGGCCACTTCACGCGACGACATGTTCATGTGCAATGACTCGACGATGGCGTGCATCTGATCGACAGTAGGACGTTTGACAGTAGACATGATTCCCCCGGGGCCTGTGGCCATTGAATCGATGGCGGTTGAATGCGACCGCTTGTTGGTTGATGTGGATTTGGCAGGCGCACGGTGTGCCGAATGCGAAGCGTCCGCACTGGTGTGCGTCGCAGATGCCACCGGCGTGACGGATGGTGGGTGACGCGGCTGTGTTGGCGCAGTGTTTGGCGCTGAAGGCGCTTTTGCTGCCTGCGGGCTGTGAGTCATGCGCACTGAACCCATGCCCAGCAACTCGCTCAAACCACCGCCTTGCAATTGGTGGGCTTGCAATTCTTTGATGATGGTGCCGCGTTCGAACACCACCACGCGGTGCGCCACATCCAACACCAAATCCAAATTTTGTTCAACGATCAGCAAAGCCAAACCGAATTCGTCGCGGAGTCTGGCCAAGGTACTGCCAATTTCTTGAACGATGGACGGTTGAATGCCTTCGCTGGGTTCATCCAGCAACAACAGCCAAGGCTTGGGTACCAGCGCGCGGGCCAAGGCCAAAATTTGCTGCTCACCGCCAGACAGCGATCCGCCTTTGCGGTCCAGCAAAACACGCAAGCGCGGGAACTGGTCAACCACGCGCTCAACCGATTGCTCTTCGGTTTCGCCAATGTCTTCACGCCAAGCCATGCGCAAATTTTCCAAAGCGGTCAGTCCCGGCAAGATGCCCCGCCCTTGCGGCACATAGCCGATGCCCATTTGAGAACGCAAATGCGCGGCTGAGCCGGTGGCTTCGGTGCCGTCGAGTTCAATGCGTCCGCCAGTCGATGGCATCAAGCCCATGATGACTTTGAGCAAGGTGGTTTTGCCCATGCCGTTGTGTCCAACGATGCCGACCGCTTCGCCTTCATGGATTTGCAAATTCACGCCATGCAGCACAGGCACGCGTCCGTAACCAGCGCGCAAATCGGCCACTTGCAGCACCACGTCGGCGCGTTCAAAGTGGTCTGCAGTGGGGTTGTGTGACTCAGCCATGCTCATTTCGCCCGGTTACCTATGTACACCTCACGCACCTTTGCGTTGTTCATGACCGCATCGGTGGCACCTTCGATCAACACAGCGCCTTGGTGCAACACCGTGACAGTGCCGCCCAACATGCGAACGAAATTCATGTCGTGGTCCACCACCACCACGGCAGCTTGTTGGTTGATGCCGTGAATCAACTCGACCAAGCGGTCTGCCTCTGCACCGGTGATGCCTGCAGCAGGTTCATCCAACAACACCAATTTGGGTCGCTGGCACAGCACCAAGCCGATTTCAACAATTTGTCGCTGACCATGGGCGAGTTCGCCCACGGTGCGGCGCATGTGGGTTTGCAACCCCAATTCAGCAATGACACGGTCAACTTCGCTGGATGCGCCTTTTTTGCCGTGGATGCGTCGTGCCGATAACCACAGGTTTTCCCAGACGGTCAAACCATTCATCACCGAGGGCACTTGGGTTTTGATGCCCACACCGAGTTGCACAATTTCATGGGGACGCCAGCCCGTGACATCATGCCCACGAATGAACACACGGCCATTGCTGTGGTTGATTTGGTATTGGCCGGTCAAGCATTTGAAGAACGTGCTTTTGCCCGCGCCATTGGGGCCAATCAAGCAACGCAATTCACGCTCGCGCAAATTGAAATTGACGTTGTTCACCGCCAGCACCCCACCAAAGCGCATCGACAGATCGCGGGTTTCGACAATCATTTCGCTCATGACCCGTGTCCCGTTTTGTCGTGCTCTGCGGCAGGACGTTGCTGTCTGCGTTCACCGCCACGGCGTCGCATGCTGTTGGAGCGTGCGCGGCTGACACTGCGTTGGCCTTGTTGTTTGCGCCAACCCAACACGGTGGGCAACAAACCACGCGGCAACAACAGCACAACCAACACCAAAATCGCGCCAATCACCAGCGAGTTGTCGATGAAGGTTTGACCACCGAGCAACAATTTCATGGTGCCCAACAACACCGCACCGATGATCGGGCCCATCAAGGTACCCAAGCCGCCTGCGATCACCCAAATGATGACCTCGACCGATTGACCCAAGCCAAACAAAGCTGGTGTGACGATCTCGGCCCAACTGGCAAACAAACAACCCGCCATGCCCGCCATGGCGGCTGACAACGAAAAGATGGCTGTCTTGTAGGCGGGCGCGTTGTAGCCGAGCAATTCAATCCGCGCTTCGTTTTCACGGATGCCCAACAACACGCGGCCAAAGGCGCTGGACAACACCCAGCGCGACACCAAGTAACACGCCACCAAACAACACAGCACCAAGTAATAAAGCGCGGTGCCAAAAATAGGGTTGGACGGGTCACCGGGGACATTCAAAATTGGAAACGCAGGAATGCCATTGAAGCCACCCAAACGCGCATTGCCGATGCTGTAGGCGTCGCCTGCGGTGGCGCCCATGAATTTGGCCATGATCAAAGAAAACACCAACGTGATCACGCCCATGTACACATCACTGATGCGGCCGTAAAACATCATCGCGCCAATCAATGCCGCGACAAACGCCGGCAGCACAATCGCAAAAATCCAAGCCGCGGTGCTCTCACCCAAATTCATCGAAGTGATGGCATAGGTGTACGCGCCAAGGCCAAAGTAAGCCGCATGGCCAAAACTCAAAATGCCCGCGTAGCCCCACATCAACCCAAGCGACAAGGCAAACAATGCCCAGATGCCCAATAAGGTTGGCGTGTGGGTGTCAAACACCGCCGGCAAGAGCAGCAGCAGAATGAAAATTGCAATGATCCAACCCCAATGGGTTCGGCCTGCGCTGGTGAAATTGGCAGCATCTCCAATCATGGCGCGTTACGGAAAAAGCGACCTGTGATGCCTTGGGGCATCAAGCGCAACAACACCACTGCAAACGCGAGCATGACGATTTCCCCAATCACGGGGGTGGAGCCAAAAGACACGAGTTGATTGATGGTGCCAAAAATCACCGAACTCGACAGCGTGCCGGTGATGACCGCTGCACCACCGGTGATCACCGTGATAAAAGCTTTGGCAATGTAAGCACCGCCAGACGAAGGCAACAAACCTGTGAGCGGCGCCAACACGCCACCCGCCAAACCTGACAAGGCTGCGCCCACCGTGAAAGTCCACATGTACACGCGCTTGGGGTCATAGCCCAAAGACGAGGCCACATCGGCACTTTGCATCGCGCCACGCGCGACCAAACCCAAACGGGTGAAACGCATCACCAACCACATGCAAATGATGAGCAAGGTGGCAATGCCAATGATGAACAAGTTGTAGCCACCCATTTGGAACTCGCCCAGTTCGTAACCAGGGATAGGGGCTGGCACACTGACCGCAGTGTTGCCAAAAATGAACGTGATGATGCCCACCATCAGCAAGGACAAGCCCCACGTGGCCAACATGGTGTCAATCATTCGCCCGTACAAATGACGAACCACCAGTCGCTCAACCAACAAGCCCAAGATGCCCACCACCAACGGGGAAATGACAAGCATGGCGAAGTAAATATTGATGTCTGCTTTGGCGCAGGCAATCGTGGTGTAACCACCGATCATGACGAATTCGCCGTGCGCCAAATTGATCACACGCATCATGCCGAAAACGACCGCCAGTCCAGCGCTGGTCAGCGCCAAAAAAGCAATCATGTAGATGATTTCTAAAAGTACTACCGCAGCGTAATCCATCGCAACTCTCTGAAACTTGGACGCCCCAACCCACCCGGGTCAGGGCGCCATCCGACGTTAAATTTTGACTTCGTACTGCTTGTTGTCTTTCGGATTTTTTTGCAAGTCACAGAACTGCAACGTGTCAGCAGGTGGACGCGCTTTGAACTGTTGCTTGATGGTGAGTTTTTGGTTTTTCACTTCCATCACGTTGATGTCCAAAATCGCGTGGTGTGTTTTGGGGTCCAGCGTGACTGTGCCGCCAGGACCTTGGATGCTGACGCCAGACTCAATGGCTGCGAGCATTTTTTCGCGGTCCAACGAACCTGCTTTTTTGACACAAGCAGCCCACAACATGATGCCTTGGTATTGCGAAACGGCGATCTCGTGAACCAACTTGGTGTTGCCAAAACGCTTGCCCCACTTGGCCAAAAAGTCTTTGTTGGCAGGGTTGGTGTTTTCTTGGCTGTAGTTACCAGCGATCAAGATGCCGTCGCCTTCGGCGGCAGACAACGCCAAGTGTTCGTTGCCCACACCGAAGGTGGTCGAGCACAACGGAATCTTTTTGTTCATGCCGGATGCAGCCCATTGACGGAAGAAGGACATGTGTGCGCCTCCGACCAATGCCGCCACCACAAACTTGGGTTTTTCTTGCTGGATCTTGGCGATGGTTGAACCAAAGTCAGACACGTCCAAGGGGAAGAAGTTGGTTTGCAACACTTTGCCACCGCCTTTGGTGATGTAGTGTGTCAACCACTTCGAAGTGATCTGGCCGTAGTTGTAGTCGGCAGCCAACACATACGCGGTGTTGCCCCATTGCTTGAGCGCCACTTCGACAATCGGTTCAACCGCTTGGGCCGGGGTGGTTCCAGTGCAAACGATGTTGCGGTCACACACGCCGCCTTCGTACAACACGTTGTAAAAGTACAGTGAGTTGGCGCGGTGGAATGTCTGGCGAATCGCTTCGCGGGATGCCGAGGTGATGCCGCCATGCGTGACGTCCACTTTGTCGTCACGGGTCAGTTGTTGTGCGTACTTGGTGTAGAGCGCAATGTCAGACTGGGAGTCATACTGAACCACTTGGATCTTGCGACCCAGCAAACCACCTGCGGCGTTGATTTCTTCAGCAGCCAATGTGGTGGCCATCACCATGGGTTTGCCATAAGCATCCAAGTTGCCTGAATTGTCAAGAATCGAGCCGAGTTTGATGGGTGCGCCTTGTGCCAGCACCATTTCGAATGGGATGGTTGCGCCCAGTGCGGTCAGACCGGCTGAACCAGTTCCTGCCAAAAATTGGCGACGTGAAAAGCTCATGCTGTTACTCCTGAAAAATGAGCGAATTGCTCGTGGTTGGGGAAACGAAAAATGAAAAGAGACCAGCGGTGTCAGGTTTTGTCACCGCCTGGGGCTGGTTTGCCAGCGGCCGCGTCAATCGAGCCGGACAAGTCCACACCGATTTGGTCACCGATGCTCTTGAGCGCAGGCAATTGCAACGCCATGCCCAAAATGCTGTCCATGACTTGCGTGACAGGTGGCTTGCCACCACCGCCGTCACCAGCTGAGGCGCCACCGGCAGTGTTGCCTGCACCGTTGGTTGCGCCAAACCCGCTGACGTGGTTGATTCGAATGCTGTCGATTTTTTCAATCGGGCGCATCATGTGCGACATGATTTCGGGCAAACGGTCCAAACGGTATTGCTCAAGCTTCATGTGCAACACCGGTGTGCTGAGTGCGTTTTCCGCATCGATCAGTGCGCGTGAGCCTTCGGATTCGGCCAGCATGCGGGCTTTCTCTGCAGCGGCACGCGTGTGCGTGGCTTCTGCCTCCGCTTTCGCACGCTTTAACAACACGGTCACTTCGGTGGCAGCGTTGGCTTCTGCGACTTCGCCCGCTTCTTTCACGCGTTTGACCGCCATTTCCAACGAACGGTCTGCCACAGCACGCTCGCGATCGGTTTGGACTTTTTCTTGCGCCAAGATCACTTCGGTGCGCGCGAGTTCAGCCGCGGCTTGTGCATGGGCTTCTTCAGCTTGCTTGGCCGACAAGGTGATGGAGCTTTCCAACTTACGCACCTCGGAGTTGAGCTGGGCTTCGATTTCCGATTTGCGCAATTCACGTTGCTTTTCGATCTCGCGCATGCGGGTTTCTTGTTCACGGCCAATGCGGGCGGCTTCGGTGGCCGCCTGCGACTCTTCGCGTGAACGCGCGGTCTCTGCATCGCTTTGCGCCTTGATTTTTTCCAACTCCAAACGCTGGCTGATTTGCGCTTCCTCTTCTTGTTGGTTCAGCAACAAGCGCTGCTTGGTGGCGTCCAGTTGGGTTTGACGCACAGAAATGTCGGCTTCGGATTCGATTTGCACACGTTTTTTGCGGTTGACCGCGATGATCTCGGCCAAGCGACGCATACCCACAGAATTGAAGGCGTTGTTTTCGTCCAATGCTGAGAAAGAAGTTTGGTCCAAGCGGGTCAACGACACCGAGTCCAGAACCACGCCGTTCTCGGCCAAATTGCCTTTGAGCAACGCAGAAATGTCTGCGACAAACTGAGAGCGCTTTTCGTGGATCTGGTCCATGGTGCGACTGGCTGCGACCGCTTGCACCGCGTCGATGAAACGACCTTCCAGTAAATTGCGCATGCCTTCCGGGTTGAACGACTTTGAACCCAGTGACTGCGCCGCGGTGGCCACACCTTCGATGGTGGGCTGCACCCGCACGTAAAACTCCAGCTCGGCATCCACCCGCATGCGGTCTTCGGTGATCAGAGATTTTTCAGCGACCCGGCGCACCTCGACACGGATGGTGCGCAGGTTGATTTCATCGATCTTGTGCAAAAACGGCAGAGACAAACAACCGCCAGAGATGAGTGTTTTTTGACCGCCAAAACCCGTTCGGATGATGGCCACGTCGCGACTCGATTTGCGATAGAAGTGATTGAGAAACGTAACGAGTGCCGCGATCGCGACCACCAGTACAACGATGCCAAACAACCAAGCAAGAACTATCATGCGACTTCCTCATGGGTGACAACCAACAACTCGAGGCATTCTAGGATCAAGGTTTTTCATGGTGTCTAAGTAGTTCCCCTGTGAAAAGTCCCTTGTTCTGATAAGCCTTAATGCCAATGGGCTTAATTGCGTATCAGATCAATGATGAGGCTGACTGTCGGCTTGCAACCCCAACAACCGCACTGCATTGCCTTTCAAAATGCCTGGCATCACCTCGGGCTTGAAACCTGCAACCTCGAAATCTTTCATCCAGCGCTCGGGCGTGATCAACGGGTAATCACTGCCAAACAACACCCGGTCTTTGAGCAATGTGTTGGCATACTGAACCAAATTTTGGGGGAAATATTTCGGGCTCCAGCCTGAGAGGTCTATCCACACATTGGGTTTGTGCATGGCCACACTCAATGCCTCGTCTTGCCAAGGAAAACTCGGGTGCGCCATGACGATTTGCATGTCGGGCCAGTCAATCGCGACATCGTCCAAATGCATCGGGTTGCTGTAGGCCAAACGCAACCCACCACCGCAACGCATGCCACTGCCGATGCCGCTGTGGCCGGTGTGAAAAATCGCGGGCAATTTGTGGGCGTTGATGACCTCATAAATGGGCCAGGCCATTTTGTCGTAGGGATGGCAGCCTTGGGCAGTCGGGTGAAATTTGAACCCGCGCACGCCCTCCTCTTTGATCAGCCGCTCGGCTTCACGCGCGCCGAATTTGCCTTTGTGCGGATCGATACTGGCAAAGGCAATCATCATGTCACTGTTGTCGCGCGCAGCTTTGGCAATCTCTTCATTGGGTATGCGTCTGCGCCCCATGTGTGACTCGGTGTCAACCGTGAACATGACCAGACCGAGTTTGCGTTCGCGGTAATAAGCCACCGTCTCTTCGATGGTGGGCCTGCGGTCAGAGCCAAAGTATTTGTCAGCGGCGCGGTCGTACTCCTCGCCGTAATTGTCAAAAGGGTTCCAGCAACTGACTTCGGCATGTGTGTGGATGTCTATGGCAATCAGGTCTTGGTGTTTCATGGTCGTTTAAGATGGTTTGATCAACTATAACCAGACGCATGAACCCTGATCTCCACTTTGAAATGCAAGACCACATCGCGGTGGTTCGCTTGAACCGTCCCGCCAAACGCAATGCACTCAACGATGCCTTGGTCAATGCTTTGCGAGAGGTGTTCGCCAACCTGCCGGCACACGCACGCGCGGCCGTGGTGCATGGCGACGGCGAACATTTTTGTGCAGGCCTCGACCTGAGCGAGTTGCAGTCACGTGATGCTGGCGAAGGCATGCACCATTCGCGCATGTGGCACAGTGCGTTTGCGCAAATTCAATTTGGTGCGGTCCCTGTTGTCGCTGCCCTGCACGGCGCGGTGGTGGGCGGCGGCTTAGAGCTTGCCGCGTCTTGCCATATTCGCGTTGCCGATGAAACCACTTTTTACGCGCTGCCAGAAGGCTCACGTGGCATTTTTGTGGGCGGTGGCGGCGCCGTTCGCATTCCTAAACTGATTGGTGTGGCTCGCATGACCGACATGATGATGACGGGGCGGGTCTACAACGCAGTCGATGGTGAGCGCGCCGGGTTTGCGCAATACCTCGTGCCGCCAGGCCAAGCGCTTGCCAAAGCCTTGGAACTGGCCACTCACATCGCAGGTAATGCACCATTGACCAATCATGCCTTGATGCATGCCCTGCCTCGGATTGCAGAGCAGCCTGCTGACCATGGCTTCATCACCGAGTCACTGATGTCTTCCATCACCCAAGCTGCACCTGAGGCCAAAGCGCGTGTCGATGCATTTTTGCAAGGCCGCGCCAACAAAGTCACGCCCAAGCCATGAGTGCAACGGCACGTTACCGCGACATGCGCTACGGCGTCACCAGCGTGCAAGTGCAAACGCGCAACGATGGCGTGCAATATGTGCAAGCCGACCTGCCCTTGGCCGCCCACCCGCAGCGCATGACCGACAAACTGCTGCACTGGGCCCGGGTCACGCCTGAACGCACCTGCTTGGCGCGGCGCAAGCGATGGCCTGATGGCACCACCGGCGAATGGGAGCACTTCACCTATGCGCAAGCCGTGACTGCTGCGCGGCGCATCGGACAAGCCTTGTTGCAAAGACACTTGAGCGTGGACCGCCCGGTTGTCATCTTGAGCGAAAACAGTTTGGAGCACGGCATGATGGCCTTGGCCTGCATGATGGTGGGTATCGCTTATTGCCCCGTCTCGCCGGCCTATGCCACGCTCAGCAAAGACTTTGACAAACTCAAACACATATTGAACACGCTGACACCGGGTTTGGTGATGGCAGCGGATGCGCAGCGTTATGGCGCAGCGATTGAAGCATGTGTGCCAAAAGATGTCGATGTGGTGTTGGTCAATGGCGAACTCAACCGCAGCCACACACGATTTTCTGATTTGCTGCAAACCAACGACACCGCCGCGGTTGACGCCGCGATGCAAGCGACCGGACCCGACACCGTGGTGAAATTTTTATTCACCTCGGGTTCGACCCATTTACCCAAAGGCGTGATCAACACACACCGCATGTGGTGTGCCAATCAACAACAAATGTGGCAGTCCATGCCCGTGCTGGGTGAGGCCCCACCGGTGCTGGTGGATTGGTTGCCATGGAATCACACCTTCGGCGGCAACCACAATGTCGGGCTCGTGTTGTTTCACGGTGGGTCGCTCTACATCGACGATGGCAAACCCGTGCCTGCGCTGATGCCCGAAACGCTGCGCAACTTGCGCGAGATCGCGCCGACAGTGTATTTCAATGTACCCACAGGCTTGGAAGCGATTGCCAACGCCATGCACAACGACGATCAACTCAGGCGAAATTTGCTCAGCCAAGTGCGCATGTTTTTTTACTCGGGTGCAGCCTTGGCGCAACCAATTTGGGACAGCTTGCATGCCGCGCAAGAGCGCGAATTGGGCCAGCGCATCGTCATGGGCACCGGATTGGGCATGACCGAGACCGGGCCCTTTGGCATTTTTGTGCCGCGCCCCGAAGTGGAGTCCGGTGATTTGGGGCTGCCTGCTGCGGGACTGCAACTGAAATTGGTACCGATCGGCGACAAGGTTGAAGTTCGTTACAAAGGGCCCAACGTCACACCAGGTTACTGGCGCGCGCCGCAAGCCACGGCAGAGGCGTTTGACGAAGAAGGATTTTTGAAAAGTGGCGACGCCGTGGTGTGGCGCAACCCATCCAACCCCAACGAGGGGCTGCGTTTTGATGGTCGCATTGCCGAAGACTTCAAACTGGCCACGGGTACGTTTGTCAGTGTCGGTCCGCTTCGCGCGCGCATCATTGCGGCAGGCGCGCCTTATGTGCAAGACGCGGTCATCACCGGCTTGAACATGAACGAAGTGGGCGCGATGTTGTTCACCACACCCAGGGTACGAGAGTTGAGTCCGCTGCCGCCCCATGCTTCGCTCGCAGACACCTTGCAACACCCTCAAGTGGTGTCCTTTTTTCAAGGCTTGCTTGATGCATTGGCCACCCAATCGACGGGCAGCGCCAACCGCGTTGCACGCATGGTGTTGTTGAGCGAACCACCTTCGATTGATTCAGGCGAGGTGACGGACAAAGGTTCAATCAACCAACGCGCGGTGTTGAAGCGCCGTGCGGCGCTGGTGCAAGCGGTACACGACGGCAGTGCGGCCAACCTGTTGGTACCAAGTTGATAAACATTCCCGACGAGCATGCTTCACCCAGGCTGTTTTTTGATCCCCCGCATTCCCTATTTGCTTGAGGAAATCACCCATGACCCATCAACCGACAGATACGATTGACAAGACCACACGCCGAAAGGTACTGCAATCATTGGGACTGGCCACCATGGCCATGTCACCGTTGAAGGCGCTATCTCAGGCGAACCTTTTACCCATTGATCAAGTCAAAATCATTTGCGGATTTCCAGCAGGTGGCACAGCTGACACCACCAGCCGACGAGTTGGCGACAAATGGGCTGGCAGTGCTTACGCCAGAAATCCGGCGCTGGTCGAAAACAAAACCGGCGCAGGTGGTCGCATTGCCATCGAGGCGGTGAAAAACGCCGCGCCAGACGGCAGCACCTTGTTGCTCAGCGCTTATTCCATGTTGCTGATTTACCCGCACATCTACAAAACATTGCCCTACGACCCGTTCAAAGACTTTGCACCCGTGGCCATGGCCTCGGTGTTGTCGCATGGCTTGGCCGTCGGCCCCATCGTGCCCACCTCGGTCAAAACCGTCAAACATTTTGTGGCGTGGTGCAAAGCCAACCCCGAGCGCGCCAACTATGCATCGCCTGCGGCAGGTTCCACGCCGCATTTTCTCGGAGCCCTGCTCAGCTTGAACACAGGCGTGCCGATGACGCATGTGGCTTACCGCGGTTCTGTCCCTGGTGTCACGGATGTGATCGGCGGACAAATCGCCGCCATGTTCACACCCCATGGTGACTTTCTGGCCAACCACCGCGCAGGCAAGTTACGCATCTTGGCCACCTCCGGCAAATCACGCTCGCCGTTTGTCCCTGAGGTCGCTACCTTCGCCGAACAAGGGTTTCCTGACCTGACCGTTGAGGAATGGTTTGGCTTTTTTGCACCCGCCAAAACACCGGCCTCGGTGGTGGCCGCGGCCAATACCGCGATCAACCAAGCACTCAAAGACAAAAGCGTGATTGACAGCCTGGCGCTGCAAGGGTTGCTGCCTTTGGGTGGCAGCAGCGACGACATGGCCAAAGACATGCGCCGCCAGTACGATTACTGGGGGCCTGTGGTCAAACGCATTGGCTTCAGTGCCGAATCTTGATGCGCAAAGCCCGCCTTTACACTCCTGCGTTTCATTCACTATTTCAAGGAATTACCCATGATCAGCACCGACAGTGGACTTCAGTATGACGACACCCACACCGGCGACGGTGACCTGGCCACCGCAGGCCAGTATGTGTCGGTGCACTACACCGGATGGCTGTGGGAGAACGGCGAAAAAGGCGAGAAATTCGACTCCAGTTTGGACAGAAATGACCCGTTTGAATTTGGCTTGGGTCAAGGCATGGTCATCAAAGGCTGGGACGAAGGGGTGCAAGGCATGAAAGTCGGCGGCAAACGCACCTTGTTGATCCCCCCCGACTTGGGCTACGGTGCCTATGGGGCAGGCGGTGTCATCCCGCCGAACGCCACGTTGGTGTTTGAGGTGGAACTCTTGGCGGTTGACGCCTGACCACAGGCTAGCCCACTGGCCCAGCGCTTTCAGCGCATCTGGTTTTGTAAAAAACCCGGCAACCATGGGCGTGCTGCAATGATCAAAGACACCATGCGCTTGTCGTCGGCAGGCAAATTGGCCTCCATGGCCATGTGTTTTTTGTATTCCTGGGCAATCGCGTTCAACTGATTTCGCAATTTCCCGCGTGTTTCAGGCGTGACAAAAATGTTCATCGCATGCAACACATCGCCCTCGCCCTCAAAATTGTCGGACAGGAATTCCAAAGATTCGCGACGGACCATCCGCATGATCGGCCCATCGGGTATCCAACCGAATTTCGGTGACAGCATGGGCTTGAATTGACTGCCAGACACCATTTTCAGGAACCCGATGTCTTCCAACCTTTGCAGCAGTTGGGTCAACTCGGCTTTGTTGACTTTGACACGCGCCAACAAGTCCTTGTGGTTCCAGAAATACATGACGCCGATGGCGACCGCGAACAGTTTTTTGTTGCTGAGAAATTCGATTTCTTGTTGCTGGGTCAAACTCTCCAGCAGCTGCGCCTGTTTAGGTGTGTTGTGCAGCAACTCCTCCAGCTTCAAACCAACCAATTCACACATTTTTTCCATGCAACTGAAGGTGCAATCTTTGCTCTCAAACATCTGCTTCACGGCGGAACCCGTCAAATGCAAATGCTCGGCCAATTGCGCTTGGCTGATCCCATGCGCTTGCAATTGACGGCTCAAGGTGTCGAAGATGTGTTCTCTGGACATGGTGTGGTCAAAATCGAAAGAACCCGATATTAATTTTTTTTAGCGCATTTATCCACATAAATCAATCAAATAATACTAACTCCCGAATCAAACCAACTCAATTGCCTTTTGACGTGAATTTTTGTGGGCAAGTCACCCCAGACCCTTGAATTCAGACAAAACCCTCCCAATTACATGGCTGTATCAAAAGCCACCCGTACCCGAGCATGTCTGACCCACACACCCCACACCCGTCTGAACCCACGGGCCCAACCGAGCCTGTCATGGACGCAACCTCCTCCCCCGTGCCCGATCCACAGGCGCATTCGCCAGACCCCTTGGCGGATGCACAGGCCGAATTGGCCAACCTCAAAGCGGCAAACGCCGACCTGGCTGACCAGTTTTTACGCGCCAAAGCCGAGGTCGAAAACGCCCGCCGTCGCGCCGATGAAGAGGTTTCCAAAGCCCGCAAATTCGCGGTCGAAGCGTTTGCCGAAAGCCTCTTGCCAGTGGCCGACAGTTTGTCTGCCGGTTTGGCCATCGCCGACGCCACCGCCGAACAATTGCGCGAAGGCTCTGAAGCCACTTTGCGGCAGCTCACTTCGGCGCTCGAGCGCCACAAAGTGATTGAAATCAACCCGCCGGCCGGCACCAAGTTTGACCCGCACCACCACCAAGCCATCTCGGTGGTCCCGGCAGAGCAAGAACCCAATACCGTGGTCACCGTGCTGCAAAAAGGTTATTTGATCTCCGACCGGGTCTTGCGCCCGGCGCTGGTCACCGTCACTGCCCCCAAGTAAACAGCTTGGACACAGATTGCACACTTGAAATCCACCGACTTATCCACAACTGTTCAACATCGCTTTTAGGAAATGAAACGGTCGCCTTCGGGGGCTGAATCGCACAGGAGAAAAAAATGGGAAGAATCATTGGCATTGACCTCGGCACCACCAATTCATGCGTGGCCATCATGGAAGGCAACACCACCAAGGTGATTGAAAACGCCGAAGGCGCGCGCACCACACCGTCCATCATTGCTTACCAAGAAGACGGCGAAATTTTGGTCGGCGCATCCGCCAAACGTCAGGCCGTCACCAACCCACGCAACACCCTGTATGCCGTCAAGCGGTTGATCGGCCGCAAGTTTGACGAAAAAGAAGTTCAAAAAGACATCGACCTGATGCCCTACACCATCGCCAAAGCCGACAACGGCGACGCTTGGGTGGAAGTGCGTGGCCAGAAAATGGCGCCACCGCAAATCAGCGCAGAAGTGCTGCGCAAGATGAAGAAAACCGCCGAGGACTACCTGGGCGAAGAAGTGACCGAAGCCGTCATCACTGTGCCGGCATATTTCAATGACAGCCAACGCCAAGCCACCAAAGACGCCGGTCGCATCGCTGGTTTGGACGTCAAACGCATCATCAACGAGCCCACTGCAGCGGCCTTGGCGTTTGGCTTGGACAAAACAGAAAAAGGCGACCGCAAGATCGCGGTCTATGACTTGGGCGGCGGCACATTTGACGTGTCCATCATCGAGATCGCTGATGTCGATGGCGAGAAACAATTCGAAGTGCTCTCTACCAATGGCGACACGTTCTTGGGTGGCGAAGACTTTGACCAACGCATCATTGACTTCATCATTGCCGAATTCAAAAAGGACTCCGGCGTCGATTTGTCCAAAGACGTGCTGGCTTTGCAACGCTTGAAAGAAGCGGCTGAAAAAGCCAAGATCGAGTTGTCCTCATCGACCGGCACTGACATCAATTTGCCCTACGTCACGGCTGATGCCTCTGGACCCAAGCACTTGAACATCAAACTCAATCGCGCCAAGCTCGAGAGCCTGGTCGACGAACTGATTGAGCGCACCATCGCGCCCTGCCGCACCGCCATCAAAGACGCCGGCGTGTCCGTGGGTGACATCGACGACGTGATCTTGGTCGGCGGCATGACCCGCATGCCCAAGGTGCAAGAAAAAGTCAAAGAATTTTTTGGCAAAGAACCCCGACGCGACGTCAACCCTGACGAAGCGGTGGCGGTGGGTGCTGCCATCCAAGGCCAAGTCTTGTCCGGTGACCGCAAAGACGTGTTGCTGTTGGACGTGACGCCTTTGTCTTTGGGCATTGAAACCTTGGGTGGCGTGATGACCAAAATGATCACCAAAAACACCACCATCCCCACCAAGTTTTCACAAACCTTCTCAACCGCAGATGACAACCAGCCAGCCGTCACCATCAAGGTGTTCCAAGGTGAACGCGAAATGGCCAGCGGCAACAAATCATTGGGTGAATTCAACCTGGAGGGCATTCCACCCGCAGCGCGTGGCACCCCACAAATTGAAGTGACTTTCGACATCGACGCCAACGGCATCTTGCACGTGTCGGCGAAGGACAAGGCGACCGGCAAGGAGAACAAGATCAAGATCCAGGCGAGTTCGGGTCTGTCGGAAGACGAGAC
>JACCDP010566013.1_pt1 | contig 20547 bp, 47 predicted proteins | sample 7445841 | NCBI WGS metagenome assembly JACCDP01 (sample SAMN15323441, study PRJNA562643) | freshwater metagenome | isolation source: river surface water | place: USA:Blue River Watershed | collected 2017-08-17
AATTGTTTTAAAATATAGTACTTTTTCATTGTCTTTTACTATAAATATCACAATCTAAGTTAATATCTAGTCCCACCTACTTCTATCAGTATCAATTTTCTCCACATAAAACTCACCGTTATCCATTTCAACAATCTCAATGAAGAAATCGTCCACCTCACCATTACCAACCCTGTCCAAGTATACAAAATGCATCATCTTGTCTTCATCTTCATAATAATCACTTCCCCCGTGCCATAATTTACCTTCTGAAAAATCAAAACTAAGCTCATTATATGGTATTGGGAATGTATAATCTCCATTCCTATCTATGTCGGGATTATTGTTTAGATAATCTTCCCTGCAAAGATTAACATAATGGTTGTACATTCTACAAAATTCAAATGACATATTAATAATTTCAGGTGAAATTACAAAACCACCAATTTCGTACCTTGGGCCAAAAAATTTAAACATTTTCATTTGTTATTAATATAACAAATAATTCTTACAAATTCAAAGATAAAATAATACCAAATTGTTTAAATCTTTCAGATACTCTCTGACCTAATTTTTTTGTTAAAATGGTTTCGGGTTTCTCAATTTTAATCTCTCGGTTATCGTCTGTGACAATTGTGTAAGCCACATCATCGGGGTCTACAATAATATTATTCATGTACTTACTAATTTCAACATAATAATTTTCCGATAATTTATAATTAATTTTCGACCCCATAAAATCGAAAGACCCTTTTTTAAGTGCGGTATATACAGATTTTACCTTTTTAAGTTGTTTTTCTGTTGGTTGTGGTGGAACCTCAATAGATTCATCAAGTTCCTCTTCGTTATATTTTACACCCATAACCTGTGAAATATCTTCAATGTAATCATGACCTGGATGTTCAATCCAAAAATTATAATCCAATAAAACAACCTTAAATTTTATAAATCTTAGATTTAATAATGAGAATAGTTCACCAGTATAATCGGTACAATTTGTTTTTTTTCCGTTTTCTAACCATTCGATTTCATCATCTTCTTCGGGTAATTCTATACAAGGATATGATTTACCATCTTTTAACTTAATGGTTTTAAATTCAACATTATTGGGTAAACTATAACTTATCTTTTTTGGTCCATTACATTCAACTGTAAGAACACCCTTTTTAAGTGCGCTATAAACGTGTTTCGCTCTTTTAATTAGAACATCTTCTGTTGATTCAAATAATTCCGAAAACTTCATTTTTATAAATATCTAAGTATTAGGGTTTACATCCAACTGACGACAAACCTCTAAAATCATATCATCTATCTGTTGTTGAGTTGCATTACCGTCATATAGGACGTTCATGTTGAAATTAACTGTTTCGACTATCCGTTCATATGATATTCTTAACTTATCGTTATTTTCTTGTAGGAATCTAAACTCTATCATTTGGATTAAATGTTAATGTTACGTTTATATATTCTACTTCTCGTCTTGGTAATAGAAATACTTGATTACCTCTTACATCATATATATCTGCTCTATGATATGCATCGTGATCCTCATGTATTGTTTGTGCGGGAACTATTGTCCCATCGGTAAAAACATAAATCATTTTTCTTGCATCCCTACCATTATCATCACTAAACAAAGGTGTGACACCCAAGAACCTAAAGTCCTGAATATCATAATCCTCAGTGTTAAATGGTTTTCTAAAAAATTTGAAATTATTTATCATCTTATTTTTTAAATGTAATGACTAATGATTATACTATCTTCACGGTCAAATAATAATCCTCTTGAATTTATTTCATCTACATTTTCATATGTTATTACAGTATATGATGTGAATGTTTCTTGTGTTTCTCCTCCTCTCCTAATTGTTAATGATGTGAAACACCAAGGAATTTCGAATCTACCATTAATTAAATCGTCTATTGTACCATGACGAATTGAATTCGCACTATAGTCATTCGGTTCAATAACAACATTGTACGATGGTATTCTTGCAAATACATCTGGAGTACTCAATACATTTAAATTAAATACTTTAAGTTGTTGTGCGGGTACTTCTATATGATGTGTTGGTGACGGAGTACCAAGGAGATGGTAATCGTCCAACGCATCCATAAAGTCCGTGAATACTCTTTCTTTTTTATTTTCAAAAAATTTAAAGGTTTTCATATCTTCTCATTACTTCATTAAAAACATTTTCATCAAGTTGAAACCTGTGGTGTGTTAAATTGTTTACATCATATACCTGATAACTCGTCCCCACATCTCTACGCCCAAAATTATCAAGATATGTTAAATCAATTATCTTCAAGTATTTGCTTTCCTGACCCATATAAAAATGATGTTGATATCCAACAGGTGTTAAATTCATTCTGTAACAATAACTTATTACACCCAATACCATGTTCTCATAAACATTTAAACGATAGAGTGGGTCATCTTCAAAGTTGTATTTCTTTTCGTTGAAAAATTTAAAATCTTTTATCATCCTCTAAAAAATTTAAATGATGGTTTTGTTTCACTATCAAAATAAACACTATTTCCTGTTACATCTTCTACCATATCATCACAACGTCTTTGGTGATGAAGTTCATTATTATATTTGTCTTTTGCATTTATTATCTTTTTGAACCAATATCTTGCATATAAATCAATTCCACCTTTACTATGTATATAATGATTTTCACTCGGTCTTGACAATAATTTAATATCATCAACTCCACCATTTCTGTTTAGAAAAAATATTATTTCATCGTTTGTAAATAAATTAGTTTCTTGAGGTCTCAAGTATGATTGTTGATTAAAACTATTTCTTACCATGATATAATTACAATTTCTAATAGCGTAATAAGTTACTCTATAGTATTTGTAATTTTTATAATTGACGGTCATTGATGTAATTGTTATTATTGATAACATAAAAACAAATGTTCCCACAGTTACTATTAATACTTGATATACCGGACTCATAAACTATATATTATTTTTAGTTTTGCTTTTCTTCTGATGAATTCAGGAAATCTATCACGATTACCAAAAACCATTGATCTATCGAAATATCCACTTTCTTTTTTATATATTTCGAATATCGTTGGTGTTGTTCCTCTCGTGAGATTATAGAACTGTAAAATATTACCATTGAATTCTATCAGATTATTATCATATGGATATTCAGGATATTCACTCCACATAAAAATCAAATGTTTATTTCGATTAAACTCTTCTTTTAGTTTAACCATTCCAACAGATTCTCTTGGTTTTTTTATTATTCGTAAAAATTTAAAATCTTTTATCATCCTCGTAAAAATTTGAAATCAATTTTATATTCAGTTGCCGTTCCTTCATGTTGTCTCACATATCTTTCATATAGAACACTTTCACGATTTTCACCCGCTCTTCTGAATGCTTCTCTTATATTGTATTCTCTAATCTTTTCATCTTTCAACTTACTGAACTTTCTATGATAATACCAACGAATTAAATTACCAACCATCGTTGATTTCCATATGTAAAGATTATCATTTAGTTTTATATCACCATCAGGAAAAAAGATAATATGATCACCAATCGGTATATTCGTCCCTGTTGTTCTATCGTAAACATATCTTCTAAAAATAGCACTACGACTGGTTTGAGGTGTAAACTTATAATGATCACCGTTCATTAAATCATATAGCTCCTGATATGTTTTAATGTCAGGTGTTGATTGTAGTTGAAGACCTATATAAATAAACAGGGCAATTCCTGTCAGTATTTCTATTACGATTGTCGTATCTGTCATTATCTTTAAATTATCTTTAATACCCAAGTAATTTCATAATACCAATAAATGCAACAACACTAGTTAATAAAGTCACAAAAATTAAACCGATTGGTTCATATTGCCAACACTCTTTAAAAAATAATTTAACTTGTGTTCCAAATATCTTAATCTTAGTCCATAACGTTGGATTTACGGTTACAGTTGTCGTTGCTTGAAACAATCTGAGTTGTTGTTCTTCAATTCGATTTATATGTTCATTTATTTCTTGTACTCGTCTTAATCTATTATCAACTTCTAATCTATTTTCTTGATGAGTAAGTAACATATCATTACGTAACTCTCTATCTATTTCCATACGTTCAATACGTAATCTTTCTGATTCTTCTGGTGTCCAATATGTATTTGGATTATAGATTGATGCTGTTGCATAAGTTTGTCCGTCCATTATATCTAATGTTCCAATGTACCCTCTAAAAAATTTGAACTTATTCTTCATTATCTAGGTCCTATTTGATTTGTTAAATGAGTATTTTTGTAAAGATATTCGTACTCAGTAATCACTTCAACATCCCACGTGTCGCAAATAATGATTTTTTTACCGATTACAACGGCAATTCCTCCACCACCAGTATAACCATCAATATAACCAGTTTGTCCCACTTCCCATTTATCCATATTGTTTGGTCCACTGTCTTTAATCATTCTAACTTCTGTCTTTTCTTTCATATTAAACGTTTGGGTATTTTAAAAACCATTGAGTAAATTTATATAATAACTTGAAAAACACGAAGATTAAAAACATTGGTGCAACTACAACCCAAAATAACGAAAAGAATAAGTACGCTTGTGCATTGTTATCCCAATCGTCATAAGCATTATCAAATGAATCATAATCAATCCCTATCTTTTTACCGAATAACTTTAAGAATGTTAATGTCAAAATAAATCCAACTATATAAATTGAAAAATACATCATAGACCTAATTTTTTAAGTTGATTAATTGTATCTTTTGTTGATGTGTGATGAATACCAATTCCACCTTTTTCTCTCCACCCTTCTATGTTATCTAATCTATCATCTATCAATATTGAATCAGAATCCGAAAAATCTTTTTTATGTTTGGCGGTTCTTAATAATAATGGAACACCAGGTAGTTCTCTTTCAACCCACTGATGTTTTCCAACTCTTGAACTATCTTCTCTTGATGGTGCCGAAAGTATTTTTGGTTTATAATTTTTGATGTAATCCCATAGTTCTTTACCATCGGGTTGCCATTCTAAATCAACCCAAAACTTTTTACCCGCTTTATTAATTGGGTCCCAAAAATGTGTATCATTAAAAAATACACCTTTGATGTCTTTTCCGGTTAAATCATAATAACCCTTATCAAAGTTAACAAGAACACCATCTAAGTCACAATAGATTTTATACTTACTCATTATTATTTATTTTTTATTCTAAAACAAATATAGGATTTTTTTTTGGAATATACAAAATTAGTTTCTATCTTTATGGTCTAAAACTTAAAATAATGATAACCGCCTACGAAAAGTTTCTGGTTAATCAATCTTACAAATTGTCTGAGGTTGATGAAAAATATAATAACCATGAAAATAATATTGCATCTATGTTATTCCTTGATTGTCAAGAACAAAACCCTCAAGCATTCGATTTAGTTGAGAAGGTTGGACACGATGGGTTTACAGAAGAAACCTTCAAAATCGCCGCCAGATTGGTAATCAAAAATGTTTTTGAAAAGTGATAAATTTCAAATTTTTTAAGGGACACACTCACGATAGAGATAATATTCTGTGGAAAACTTCAACAGGTAGACAAACGCCCATTTCTTGGATGACATCTAACCATATCAAGAATTGTTTGAATTGTTTAAGGGGTACGGGTGACTCTCGAATACCTGACCCTTATTTAGGTAGATTCAAAGAAGAATGGATTAATATATTTCAAACTGAATTAAGGTTAAGAGAAAATTCAAATTAGAGATAGATTTCCTCTTGGAAAATTTCTGTCATGAATTTATAGAAGGTATCGTGTGAATGACTCTCTTGGTGTCCTGGTAGTCGTTTATTTCGTATATTATCCGCAACTGATAAGATTGTATCTTCAAACACCTTCTCCCCAAATAATGGTACCATAATGTTTTTAAACATATCTATGGTTTCACCAACATGCATATCATCTACTTTCTTTTTTACTGTAACTTGTTCGTCAAAGAACTTAAAGGATAATGAGATGGGTATTTTCATTTAATCTTATATATTTCGACTTTTTTAAATGTTTTTTGTTTGTCTTCGTGACCGATTAATATATCAACTCTCTTTTTATATCTCTTATTCATAACATCTCTAACAACGTAGATACCATCATGTTTACCTGTACCCTTAATTAATACTTTTGAACCAAATCCCCACTTACGTTTCAAATCTCGGGAAACCGCAACTATTCTATGTCTACGAGGATTTTTCATATCAATTTTAAATCCCGACGCGGTAATGTTAGGTGTTGAATCTGTTTCCCCTTCGTTAGCTTTATAAGTAGTTGCCGTTACAATGGTGGGTTTATTGTGTTCAATTGATTTAATCAATTCAATTTCATTCTTCTCAATTTGACTCGGGATGAATAAAGACAATAAAAATAAAGTAAAATTTATATTCATTTTACAAATGTACAATTAAATTACTAAACCACCAAAAAAATATTATTATTCTTCAAGGGGTTTAATTACGATGGTTCTTTTCTTAATCTTCGGTTCTTTCTTTGCCTTTGGTTTAATGATTTTTTTCTTCTTTGGTTTGATGTTATGTTCTTTCTTATGACATGTCGAACATAAACTTTCTAATAAGTCATTTTCATATTCCCACGGCATTAAACCGTCAATATATTTCTTATGATGGACTTGTAATCTATGTGATTTTTTACCACATCTACAACACATGTGGTTATCTCTTTTACGAATGTAGGATGCTTTTATTTTCCATTTAGGATCTTGTAATAATCTCCTATATTCTTTTCTATTCATTATTCAAAAAATCTATAATACTCCACGGTTATTGGTTCTGTTAATATATCAAACCCCCAACCTATTTCATCACTATCACTTGAATGTCTGATATTATTTCCTGTTATTGAATGGACTACAGCAATATAGTTGTTAGGGAATTGTGAAAGAAAATCACGTATTCCTACAAACTCACCTGTTATTATTTCCCATCTTCTATTTGATAAATCTTGAAATGGAAAATCGAGCCCGTCCCACATCCAAGTTGCACCTTCCCACCCTTCAATTATTTCATCATTATCATCAGATAAAAATTTAAAATTTTCAATCATTAACGTTTTCTTTTAACTATAATAACCATATTTTTCTCATCACTTTTTGGTTTTGTATTTTTTATTTTCAACAACCTATCACATTCCTCATAATTCTCAATTTGTTCGTGTTTCATAATTAGGAAATCATAATACTGATGTTCAGTGACCGGTATCTCCATAAACATAGTATGTTCTCGTTCCGTTTTCATTATAAACCTATTAATGTTTGATTTACTACTTTCTCATCATCCATTTCTGTTTTGATAAGATATCTTTCAACTTCGGACATATGTTTTATCTTGCGTTCAGCTTGTTCTAAACTTTCACACTCGATAATTTCTTCTCCACATTCAATATGGTATTTTACTTTAATTTTCATATACCAAAGATAATATATAATTTTTTAATTACCAAATTTTTTATTTACCTCTACCTGTTTTTTTAATTTGGGTATTGCTTTTAACTGGTTTTGTAGGTATTGGTTTTTTATCCCCTTTTATAATTTTAGGTTGTTGTGGATTATTAAAGAATTTTGAACTCATATTGTATTTTTATTTAATGTTTATTATTAAAAATAACGATATCAAACAAACTGTGATTACCGTCAAAATAAATAGATTTGAATTTGTTAATTTTTTCCAAAATGATTTAGGTTTGTCTACGTCATGTTGGTATTTCCAAATTTCATAATCGCTTCTCATTTTTTTAATTAATTCAGTTTCGTTAATTTCTTGTGTCTCGGAATTATTTGATATTTCTTCTAATCTTTCAAACAATGTATCTCTTCTTCTTTCCCATAATTGTTGGGAGTACAAAAAATCATTTCCTCTCAAGAATTTAAAATCAAAGTTTTTCATTTTTCTTTTTTATAATATCATACGAAATGTAAATAACAAATAACATTATAAATATAACATATGCTATAGTTTGGGTGGTATATTTATGATTCATTTATTCTTATTTCAACGTTAACTATATATGTACCATGTTGAACTTCTGATTGATATACTGATGACCAATCGATTGCACTTATTGTATATTGAAAATTCATAACTCTATATGTGGTACCTTCGAATTCATAATTTTTTGGATAAATAGTTGTTTCATATTCACGACTTTCAATTATTCTATGAATCAATTCATAACATTTTTTCTGAACTGTCGATGCATGACTTTCACCTTTATTCTCATTTGATAAAAGTTTAAATGTACCTATCATAAAATTTATTGTTGATTCTTTTTAATAATTTCTTCAATATTTGAATTTTTCAAATATTCCTTCATCTCTTCTGCTCTTTTTTTTGCATTTTCGATTGATGCATTTCTAATACTTTCTTTTCTTTCTTTTAATACTTTGAAAACTTCAGAGGAACTTTTTAATTTTCTAAGCATTTCTTCAGTAATGTCGTCTTTTATCTTGAACGCTTGTCCATCTTCACCAGTTAAATGAATTATGAAACCTTTAGTCGTTTCAATATAAGGTAAAAAATATGCAACCATGTTGTCGGTATCCCAACTAATTTGATTGCCATATCTTTTTACTTCTCCTTTGTTTACACCACCATATTTTGTGAAATGTATGTATTTGTCTCCGGGTTCAAACATAATAATAGTTTATACCCAAATATAAGAAAATTATTTTAGATATAATAATTCAACCAAACTTTTTTTGAAATCTCTTTCTTCGTTAAATGCTTCTTTTTCCCACGGTCTTTCATTGTAATCCAATGTTACAACATCAATTGTATCATTCAACCAAACAACTTTACCAGGACCAATTAACTTAAGTCGTTTAGAATCATATTGTTGTATATGTTTAAATTCGTGAGACATTACCAAAATAGCCTCTTCTCTAGTCATTTTATCAATAAAAATATAACTAATACCGTCCTGATATATGATATGTGCTTTAAGGTCACTATCATTATCTCTTTTGAATTGTTCTTTTATTTTATCACTCAAAGATATAAACTTAATTAAGTTAGATTCTAAACCTAACTTTTCCATACCGACATATGCTATAGTATCTAAAAATGACATGTTGGTTTCATTCATTACAAAATTTACATCATATTCAATTGGTCTTGTTGTAAAATATCTTTCTTCTTGTTGTCTGTTCAAATAGTATAATATAGCAATCATACCAACGATTAATATAATACCAATGATAACTTTCTTTAAATTCATATTTTATATTCTATAAAGATAAATATGTCAATATCTAACGATATTTCATAATATGTTTATAGAATAACTCTGCTTGAATTTGATGACCCGATTCTCCAAAATGTATGTAATCAATAACTAAATCATTTGTTTCTTCTGAAATTGTTTTACCACCTAACATTTGAATATGTGACATCAAATGTCCTGCGTGATGTCCTTTAGTATACTCACCGGGTGTTAGTAAATCCGCACATATATACTTCTTGATTGACCTTTTCTCTAATGATAAATTATTAATGACATCATTATCCGCAGACCAAAAATAAACATCAAACCCTTTAGATAAACCATATTGTTCTATTAGGTTTTCATAAGCATATAACTCTAAAGAATACAATTTAGATATTCTATTTTGCACTATTTCATCTTTAGTATGTTTCGAGATGTATTTAAAATCTTCGGGATTATCGTTATTGTTGGATAACCTCCTAAAGTAGTCCGTTGGATTACCATTTTCGTCCTTATAAATGAATTGACCATTACTGTGTGTTTCCCAAGATGCCCATCTGAATCTATCTTTATATGTCCAATTTACAAACACCATATCACCTTTTTCAAATAAATGTGCATTTGAACATAAATCATCGAAAGTTTGTTGGTTAGAATTACCACCCCTACCGTGATTAATAACTTCCATGTTAAATTTATCACCAAGTATTTCTATCCATCCTTTAGGTAGTGTTCCACCTCTTAACTCTTTCCATTTAACAAATGGAGGAAAGGTACAATCCATCGGTTGACCTTCTGTAAAACTATCCCCAAACCCATATATTTTACCCATAACTTTTTTTAAAAAATAAATATTTTTTTTATTATTATAAATTAATTTTTAATTAATGTTTTTATTTTATTTGCAATAGTATCATATTGAAAGAAATCCTCCTCAATAAATTTATCTCCTCTTCTGATAAAGACAGTTTTATTTATCATTTCATTTTGTTTATCTGCGGAATTTAAATACCCAATATCTTTTACACCATCTTTGTTATAATCATAATAAATTAATGACTTTTTCCAAGTACCACTTCTATTTGTTGAAATATTATATTGAAAATAATTCTTATTCGAAGTAAACGACTTATCCTTGTTTTGAATGTATACAAATATATCCCATGGTGCCCATGATAAAGGATTTTTATAAACTCTTTGGGTTAAACAAATTAAATCATTTAAACCATCATTATTAATATCATCGACGACGTAATCTTGATTGTGTACACCGAGTGTATTATCAGGAGAATCGTAGGGTAAATCAATAATACTACTCGAATTAAATCTACCACCACCTTGATTAATTAAAACTTTGGATTGTGCTTTTTGTTGAATGTCCTCAGAAGCCGATAATATGATATCATTTTTATTGTCTTTATTTATATCAACAATTTTTGCACCACTTGAATTTCCCACAACATTTTGTACCCTTTCACCAAATCCGTTATTTGTATTTTGTCCAAAATTTACAAAGTCACCTGCGAACGATGATCTATTTGTTTTTGTAAAATAGGGGTACTCTTTTATTCCCCAATAGATATACACAAAGTTATATGCGGTGGAAACTAAATCTGGTATGTTATCACCATTCAAATCACCAACATCACCACCATCTCTCATGTTCAATGGAAACTCCGTTTCACCTAATGGTAAATCTTTTAATTCGTATTGACCTTTACCGTCACTTAAAGCTATCTTTATTGGTTCGTCACCTCTAACTGATAAGGGTATTCCCTCATCACCTGTTGCAAGTAATATTAAATCGGTATAGTTATCTTCATTCAAATATATTGGAATAGCGTTCGTTATATTTCCACCATAAAAATCTCCGGTTAAATTTTTAAATAATTTTTTATCTATAAATTTTTTGGATGTAGTATCCCATATCAAAAATGATGAATTTATTTTAGGTCCCTGCCATGAAACTCCTCCATCAAATATATCTAAATAACCATCGGCATTAAAATCACCACCCGATATTTGTGTTAAGAATAATCCGTATCGATTATAACCGGTGGGTAATGATTTATATGCAACTAAATAATAATCAATCATTACACCTAAATTTTTGAAACACTCCGATGTATTTGTTTTTTTTAAACTTGAATCTACAACGAATCCTTTGAATACATTTGTTGGTTGTGTTGTGATGGTTACAACATTATCAATTGGTTTTGATTGTAATAATGAATTTGTAACTTCTTTTTTACAAGAAACAAAAACAAAAAATGATAATAAAATTAAAAAATATCTCATCCCTCAATAGTTTGTACAAAGATAAGTATTTTTATGAAACAATTCAAATTATTTTACAAATAATTGTACGAGAACTATCGTAAATCCCAATAATAAACAAATTCCATTCTTTAAATCAAGGGGCTCTTTAAATAGATAATGTGACATAGTCGTAAATACAATAACCCCAACACCAAATCCAACTAATCTAGAAGGCCAAATTTGACCTCCGAATCCTGCAATGAAGTAATTCACAGATTGAATATAAACCCATCCTAATGGGACACTGGCAAGTATTATAATCCATTTATAATCATTGTACCAACCATACTTATAACCACCCTGTAATTGTAAAAATGTTCCGACCTGACCAATTATACCAAACAATATTCCTAATAAAATTTTACTGTAATCCATACCCTTAATATAATAAAAATAATTCAAATAAAAAAACCCCTATTCAGAGGTTTCAATATTATAATCAACGGATTCAATGACCAATCTTTCGGTTGGGTATTGTGAAACTAAATCAAACCATACCTCAGGTGAACCATAATCACCAATTCTTTTAACTCTCTTTTGAAATCTAGTTGCACATGTTGAATCGGGATGTACCGTATCTGCGAGTATTGTAATGTCTTTAGTACCTTCAGGTAGTATCAATAAGCAATTGTATCTATTCATATTATTCAGTTATTGTTTTTGAGTAATCACCAATTTCTATTGTTAATGTATCAATACCTCCATCAAACTCATACCAAGCATCACTTATTTCACCATCATTGTACATATCCCATTCACTTGGTGCGTCTTCTTCCTCTTCTTCGGTTAATGGTTCGCTCCACTCTAAATCATAAAATGTTGTGTCCCCATCTCTTGTTTCATTTAACTCCAAACTACTGAAATCGTTATGTGTCATTTCAGAAATATTCTTTTCCTTAAGTAATTTGATTAAATCTTCAACATCAACATCCGTGGTATATAGTTGGCCACTTCTCCAACATATATCTGCAGTGATTGAGTAATCTTTATTATTCCATGTTCCATTAACATATAATGTTTCAGATAAAGATTTTCTTTGAAATGTTAATATAAGTTTCACATCATCACTATCAATGTAATCTTTTAATTCTTTTACTATTTCAGGATATTGAATTGCCTTTTTTGACATAGATTAAAATTTGATGTAACTAATTCCACCTTGTGTACCCGCTAGTGGATTATCATATTTTCTTTGTGCACTTTGTTTTTCCGTTATTTTAGATTTTCTATGAAAAATTGCCCAAGCCCATTCTTTTTCAGGTCTATAACCCGGTCCTTTCCAATGGTGATGAATCGATTTTTGATATTTTTCAATTCTAATAACTTCACCCTCTAAAACACTATTCTCAGATACCTCAAGATATGGCATCCCTTCGTATAGTTTAGTTTTATTTGGACAATTATACATAACAGCATAACCACAATCCATTGATAATTTTAAATCATCGTCACTTCTACCTGAAATTAAAAGAGCTTGTTGTGTTGGTGGTGTTTCAATTTTTTTCTTTTTTGGTGGTGTAAATTCAACAACCTTTTCCAAATTAGAACCAAATCTTTTAACTGCTTGAATTGGTGTATCGAATATGTCAGAACATATTCCTTGTTTCAAAACCACTTTATATTTTTTTAATTCCATATTATTAAAATTTATATAATCTATTGTTGTTGTATAATGCAACAGGATTACTCTCTGCAATTAAACCATATTCCTTCTTAACATTCTCATGAATAAGTTCTTTGTCTTCGTTAATATATTTCGCAATGATATTAACAAATCCATAGTTTGATTCATCTACTTGGTCTTGCTCAGTGCCAGGTAAACCACAATAATATGCCTCACCAACTTCACTAATGAACATTCCCGAGTAGAAACCTTTTAACTTATATGTCTCAACAAATTTATCAGCGTTACACCAAATGTAAATGTTTTGAACTTTATTAATAAGATATGGTACAGTTGATTGGTCAATTATGTATGCACCTGAATTAGTAAATTTACCTACGGCAAATAAACCACCAGGACTACCGTGACCCATCATCATGATTCTATCATGTTCCATGATAAGTTTATTCAATTCAGTTTTACTAACACCACCAGTGATTACTGTTTTTTCTTCTATCGGTTTATATACGATATCTAAGAAACTTGTTGAAGCATCTTCGGGATGTATAATTAATGTTTTCATATTATTTTGTTGTTTTAAAACCAATTCTATTGTAGATGTTATTTACTAAATTTCTAAATGTTTCTTCTTGGTATACTCTATTTCTATATTCAATAATTGCATGTCTTATTGATGTATGGTCTCTACCGTCAATTTCTTCACCAATTCTTTCCAAGGTATACCCAAAATGATCTTTTAATATTGCACAGAATATAAATCTAGCATTTACAACTTCTCTTCTTCTTGACCTTTTTATTATTTGAGTCATTGACACACCAACCTCTTCTGAGATTATTTCTAACACATCTTCTTTCGAAATCTTATAGTGTTTATGTAATGTACCAGAAAGTATTTTTCTTTTCTCTTTTTCGTTTATCTTTAAACCCGGAAATACATAAGGATTCAAAGTCGTTTTAGCTTCCACTCTCATATTTTTTATTTAGAATACAAAAATAGGGATAAAATAATTAACAGCCAAAAATAATTTAAGATTTTTTGTAAAAATTGAAGGTTTTATAATTTTCTTCAAATCCGATTCTAACATCGGTAAAAGGGAACTTTTTCTTAATCCAAGTATTCATTATATGTGCTAACGATTTACTTGGTTTGTTAGTTTGTGTGGTATATGGAGTTCCGAATCCTTCAGGTGCAGGTACCAATTTGAATCCCTTAATGACGATATTAACGATATCCTCACTACTCTGTTCTTTTAAGATGTTTGATTGTTGTTCTGATATTAGGATTTTCATAACTATAAATACCCCAAATTTTGACTTTCTCCTTCTTCCTTTATCATTCTTTCAACCCTCAATAATCTATCCCTTAAAGTGTTTAATTTGATGTTTTTGGACCATTCCCCAATTTCGGTGGTTGGTTTTTGGTCCAAAATTTTATCAATTTCTTTTATAATTTCTTCTTTCTTTAATTCAAGTTTAGTCATTTCTATCCGAAAATACTCCACTTATTGGTGTCTCAATTTCACTTATTGATTCGGTACTTATCCATTGCATTCTATCAACTGATGGTTCTTGTACTTGTGTCTCTTCACTTACAGGTTCAGGTAACTCTTCCTCTCTTCTAACGGCATCTTGTATACGTCTTGATAATTGTTCACTACGAACATTCTTAAACCCACCCCTTTCTTCAATTTCTCTTGATTTATCGTCCAACATGAAATGATTTGTTTTCACTTTTGGTGCTTTCACATATTCACGAATAAAACCAATTAATTCTAATGTTAATTCAGATTCAGTCGAATCAATTCTACTATCTTTTTGATTCCAATATGAAAACTCAGCTTCGTTTTTATCTAAAGAATAGAATGAAGCAACTTTATAACCACTCTTCTTGTTAATACAATAAATTAATACACCTCTCTTAGTATATTTGTGAAAATATTCAGGATTACTGGTTTGGGTTGTACACCACTTTGTATTTGAACCATATTTCATGGAAGCTTGGTGTGTCAAAGGTCTTACCAATATCCAATCAGTATCTTCATATATTTTCATGATTTGACTTTCCATTTCCTTTTCTTCAGCTTTCATATCGGCAATACTCATTTGTGAAATTACTTCATCAAATGTTTTGTATTTCGTCAAATCGTTTTGTTCGATTAATCCTCTTTCATTGTAATCACAAAACTTTCTAAAATTAACCAAATCGGATGTATTAAAGAATCCATCTAAGAAACGATAAATTAATAACAATTGAATGTCACCAAACTTATCTAATTCAGCTCTTTCAATAAAATTAAAATTTTGAATTAGATATTCTTTAACCTCTTTTGTGTGTTCTTTTAATGACTTTGTGTTCTTCATTAAACGAAGTAAAGTGTCAGTATATTTTGATTTTTTTTCGGGACTGAATAGTTCTAAAACTTCAATTAAATTTAAATTGTTCTCACTATTCGTTTTTAATTCTTTAATTTTTGACATTGGTTATAAGTTTTATATGTGTAAAGGTAAAATATTTTATTTATAAAAAAAATTATTTGTTACTTTTTGATAAATAATCACGATTAATTTCGGTTGTTGAGTAACTCAATAGAAGGTATAAAATTTTCATAAATAAACTCCACGTAAACGCATTTGATTCGGTGGACACAAACCAAAATATTAAATACCAAATACCGAATCCGAATAATAACGATGCCGATATTATTAAAATTTTCTTAATTATTTCTAACATTATCTAATTGTTTTTTTAAATTTTAATCCATAAAAACCATAATTCTTATCGATTGATTCTCCGTCACCTAATGCAACGGCCTCTTCTTCATCTTTGTAAATTGCATCTTCAGGACATTCAGGTACACACGCACCACAATCAATACACACATCAGGATTTATAAATAGTTGTAAACCAATCAGTTCCTCTCTAGTCATATTTTCAACTTCAGATGCAAGACCATCTACTAATTTAGGTCCATTTATTGCATCAACCGGACAAACTTTAACACAGGCGGTGTCACATACCGACACACATTTATTTCCAATTATGTAACTCATATAACAAATATAGGAATATTATTCCAAATAACCAAAAAAAAACCCCAAAATTAATTTGGGGTTTTGAATTATTTTGAAGCCAAGATATCTCCTGTGTCGGTATCCATTATATGATACTTACCCTCTTCGTCTTTAACTAAAGCAATATTTCTTTTCGGTTCTGTTACCTCTTCTTTTGCAATTGAATTTTCCATATCAACATCTTCGGAAATAATGTTTTCAACGATATTTTCTATATCAGATTGTTTTATTTTTACTATTTTAGACATAATGTGTGTTTTTTATATAAATACCCCAAATTATGACTTTTTAAGGTTTAAACCCTTTTTTTGATTCATGTTACGAGTTTTTTTACCCATTTTAATTCGGTTCTTAGTTTTCTGTTGTTTTTTTGTCATGTAAATAAATACAACAGAAAAAACAAAATTAAATTGATTCGTAATCTATTTCACCATAATCATCATAATCGTCATTCTCATCATGACCTTCACCTTCTTGTGCCTTTCTGTATGCTTCACAAGTACTTCTAGCCATTACTGTATGTGTCCATGTTTGTACACAAGTTCTTGAACATTGAATAGTATATTCTTGTTCTTCATTATCTTCCCAATCCTCTTCATCTTCACATTCATCTGGATCAATACTCACGGAAACATTTTCTCTATTAAACTTATCACACTCTTCGATTACGTCATTTCTGAATTTTTTAAATTGTTCATATGAACTGAATTCAAAACTGAACATTCCTAATTCGGATTTTAAAGTAACACTAACATATTCTGATTTACCTTCCACATATTGATTTTCCTTGTTAAACGTAACGTAATATCCATCAGTTTCTCCGAACTCAATTTGTGTTTCCTCAGGATAAAGACCCATCCAAAAACTATCTGAATTGTCTTCTTGCATTTTTTTATATTCAGTTTCTAACGACTGTAATTCTTTAATTGCATTGGAGTATCTTTTTTCAAAGTCCTTCTCCCATTTTTTTGTACGTTTTGGCATATGTTTATTATTTTAGTTGATTCCTTTAAATAATTGTGGGGTTTGTCCATAAACCGGTAATTTACCATCCCACTTGTTAATATATTCTAATTGTAATAACAATGGTGTCAATGTTGCTTGTTTTAATCTATTCGCTTCAGCTTCCGCTTTTGCGGAAGTAAGAAGAGCTTGAGCATTACCTTCAGCGGTCGCAACCTTAATCTTTGCCTGAGCTTCTGCCGTTTTCACTTCGTTCTCTGCTCGTAATGCGGCTTGAACTGCGTTGTTCTTAGCTTCGATTGATTTCTTAAATGTTTCAGGATAAACTAAGTTAGACGTAAACTGATTGATTACAAATCCCTCTTTTAATAACTGACCATCTAATAATCTACGAACTTCTACTTCATAAGCTTGTCTGTTACCAATCAATTCGTCTGCGGTATATTTGTTGGTTGCTAATCTAAATGCATCATAAACTGCCGTCTTTAAGAAACCTTCTTCGATATCTTCTAAGGGTCTACGGTACTTACTAAAGATTGCCGGTACTTTCTCTCTTTGTACTGAATAGTTCATAATGGGTGAAACTTGGAATTCAGATCCATCTTTACTGTTTACCACAAATGAATTATCACGTGTATATTCTTTGTGTTGAATAAATGTTGGGAACTCATATACTCGTGTTGTTAATGGATTATAGAATACCATACCTGTTACCGCAACCACATCATCAACACCTTTGTTATCACCATACTGGTTTACTTTAACTCCTACGTGTCCTGCGTCAATTCTTTCACACGACATAAATAAGAAAACTAATACTATAAATCCTACAACACCTGTAACAATTGTTTTTGTCATTTTTTTAAATTTTATTTCTCGTTCTTGATTAAATTCTTCTTCTAAACGGTCAAGTTCTTCTTCACTTCTACGATTACCGTTGTTATCCCATCGGTTACTATATCTATCGAATTTTGCCATAATTAATTTACTTTCGGTGGTTTAGGAGGTGGTGGTGCTTGTGTGATTGGCATTTCACCTTCGTATGTTTTTATTTGAGATTTTATTCTACCTTCTGTTAGAGGTTTGATTTTTTTAACACTTTGTTTTGGAACCACTGTTTTTTTAGTTTTAACTTTTAGTTCTTCTTCGGGTATATAATCTAATTCAGTTTCGCCAGCTTCACAAAAATCATCATTAGATTTTTTAGTATCGTTGTTAAAAGTATAATAATATAAAAACATTATTAAAATAATACCACCTAAAGCTGCAGATATGTTTTTAAATGTACTTGATGAAGATAGACCTGGAAAGATAAGAAAAGTTAAAAGTAAAAAAGAACCCAAACCAATTAATATGGGTTCAATACTTTCTTTTCTGAATAATTTGATTAGTGCTTGTTTCATTTTTGTGAAGGTAGTTTAGTTTTGATTATTAATAATCAGTATTTATACTGAATTTTTATTTTTTTTCTGTGAATGTTACTTTAACGGCATCTTTCTCAAGTTTAGTTAATCTTTTATCTAAATCAATTAAACCATCTCTTAGATTTTCTAAAAACTTACCTAACATCCAAGTCCCATAGAATATACCAATTAAACAAACAATTTCTAAGATATCATACATATTATTTTAATTTTATTCTTCTTCTCTTTCTTTTTTAACTTCCAAATACGCTTCATACATTGAATCTCTGTGGTCATGTAGCTCATCCATAATTTGATACATATAATCTTCATCATCCCACATACGTTGTCCATCAACTTCATCGTAATCCTCCATGTCGTCATAATCGAAACCATAAACAAATGCCCCAATTGGTGAATAACTCTCATCTTCGTAGGTACCATAAGCAACGATGTTCTTATCGAACTCATTCATTACTTCAACCACTTTTTGAATATATTCAGATGGTACGTTCCAAGCACTTTCGAGATGTATGTCGATTTCTGAAGAAAAGTCAACACTATCAAACTCAATTCTAATCCATTTTGCTCCGATATTTTCATCCATCCATGCTCTATCAGGAATCTTATTGGAATCATTAAATTCAGTACCGAATAATTTATTAAAATGTTCTATTACTTTAACATCTGCACTATTTTCATTTTCCGTTACAAATAAATCTTTAATTTTTTTGAATGTATCTTCGTTAAGATTAACAATCTTTACGTAGGTTGTCATTGTATTTGCCATAGTAGAAATTTTTTAATCTTCGTTTTATTTGGATTTATATATTTTCTCTAATTTCTGAATTTCCTCTTCACTTAAATCTTCTTCATCATCCAAATTAAATTCTACCTCATCTGTGTAAACTTTTTCATCGTCCCAATGAAACATATCATCACACCCTCCATCCGCACAATTATCAATCATCTCCAATGCCTCATCTTCATTTTCAGCCAAAACACTTATTGTCCAAGCGGTGACTACTGTTCTTTCACCAATAAATGTGAATTTTTTCTTTGCCATAACTTAATTTTTTTACAATTTAATAAAATTATTTGATAATAAAAAATTATCCAACAACATTTTTCATTCCGTCAACGTGATGATCATCTTGTCCAAGTTCAGAACCTATAGGTTGTTTCTTCATAGGATTTAATACTTCGTAGTGTAAATCGTATGGTCTAAATTCAGGATGACCGTCCATACCTACATCCATTCTTCTATATGATATCTTTTTTTCATTAGATAAGTGGGAGTGTCCGTGTAAATGTATACGACCTTTCGCAAGACCATTCCAACTTAGTATTGGGAAATGCATACATTCAATAGTTTCTCCCATATAATTCAATTGTAAGAACCACTGTGTACTTGTGAATAATCTTTGACAATTCTCTCTATTGTTTACAAGATGGTGGTCATGATTGCCATAAATTAAATGTATTTCTTTACACCATATTCTATTACGAAACTCTTCTATATTTTCAAATCCACCGAAAGACCAATCTCCGAAATGTATCAAAACATCATCCTGACCAACAACTTCATTAATGTTATTTACAATTACTGAATTCATCTTGTCCAATGTCTCAAATGGACGTGTTTGTTTCTCAGGTATTTCACCATTAGGTAATCTCCAATTAGTTATCCCACGACATATGTTTGTGTGTGAATAGTGTGTGTCCGAAGTCACCCATACTTTTCTATCATTCGGTATCTTTAACATTATTATTTAAAAATTTGAAATCTTTTATATTACTAATTCCATTTTGTATTCTCCATTCCGACCTAACCTCCTCTTGATTAACTCTGGGTCTAGATATTGGTGGTGGAGGTGGGATAGATCTTCTATAATTTGGTACTGCATTTCTATTAAT
>JACCDP011227976.1_pt1 | contig 20535 bp, 8 predicted proteins | sample 7445841 | NCBI WGS metagenome assembly JACCDP01 (sample SAMN15323441, study PRJNA562643) | freshwater metagenome | isolation source: river surface water | place: USA:Blue River Watershed | collected 2017-08-17
GAGAAACAGCATTTTGTTATTCATGTTTTTTCGTATGGCTTGTTCACATGAATATACACTATTTCCTGGTTTAATGGGTAAGGGTAAGCTGGTTAATCCGGTGGATGTCTTTTACATAGATGATGTTCTGATCATAACCGTTTTCAGCCACATGTATCATGGCATTGTATACCTTTTTCATTGTGTCTTCAATGAATACTTGTGTTATTAAATTATCATTTTTGAGTTTTTTTTATGTAAAGCAATTGTCAGTTCCTCTATTTCAAGTGGCGCTCAATTATTTACTACATTTCTTTTATTAAATTGAATTATAAATCAAGCATAATGCCTATCAGACTATTTCCCTTCCTTATTGTATTCTTTTTTCAGTTTTCTTCACATGCCCAACAAAACAATTATTTGCAGGTACCAGGAGTTAACCAATTTGCTTCCATCAACCCTTCAGGGATATCGGTACTGCCCAGTGGACGCTATGTGAAACCCGCTGGAAAAATATCCATGATCACTCACGATCCATTTGGCTTGACCATTTCCCCTAACGGGAAAAAGGCGGTTGCCTTGCACAATGGAGTAATTACCATCTATCACCTCGATCTTGACTCCATTGTAAGGGTTCCAGACTATGGCAGAACGATTCCTTCACCCTTTAGCAAGGGTTCACTGCTGGGGGCTTCTTTTCACAAGGATAGCAAGGTGGTTTACCTGAGTGGTGGTGACAATGGAACCGTCATTGCCTACGATATCATCAACCTCAAGATTGTAGATACCTTTGTGCTAGATGGTAAATTTGGATCACTTGATTTCGAAGACAGCTTCACATCTGATTTACTGTACAATGAAACCGATAATGAATTGCTGGTGCTCGATCAGGCCAATTATCGCCTGGTGCGCATAGACTGCACAAGCAAACAAATCAAAGCCAGCATACCTGTTGGAAGATTGCCTTTTGGACTGGCTTTAAGCCCTGATAAACGTACCGCTGTGGTGGCCAATGTTGGCATGTACGCTTATCCCTTGATAAAGGGTATGACCAAGGAGAATTACGATCAAATGTTGATCAATCGTCATCCATATGGACACAATACTCCTGAGTCCAGGAATGGGACGGTGATGGATGGCAAAGAAATACCGGGCCTGGGAGATCCCAATGCACCTGAATCCATGAGCGTTTTTACCATTGATTTAACTGCAAATGCAGTTACTGCAAAATTGAAAACCGGTCATATGGTTGGCGAAATGATAGAGGATGCAGAAGTAATCGGAGGTTCTAGTCCCAACAGCATTGCCATTGATGATCAGTTCGCCTATGTGACAAACGCCACCAATGATAACATCGCTGTTATTGATTACCGCAACGGAAAAATATTGAGGCATATACCCATAAAAGTTGATCCGCGATTGGATGCTTTCAGGGGATTGCTCCCCTTTGGTATTACTATTTCAAAAGATGGATCAAGGTTATACGTTGCATTGCTTGGTTTTAATGCTGTTGCTGTGATTGATACCAAAACAGACCAGACCCTGGGCCTGATTCCTGCAGGCTGGGGACCTTCAAGGGTTAAATTATCGCCCGATGAAATGGAGCTTTATATTATCAGCAGCAGGGGATTGGGAGCAGGCCCCAATGGTGGGAAAAATTTTATTAGCCCACCCCAAGGCACCTATGTTGGAGATATTCAGATGGCTACCTTTCAGCGTCTTTCGATACCTGACCAGGATCAGCTAAAGACCTATTGGAAAGATGTGATTTCCTATACCTATGTTGAAAGCGAAGCCAAAAAGAATACAAATCCATTGCCCAATTTTCCTGGTGAGAAAGAATCTCCTATTAAGCACATTGTTTACATCACAAAAGAGAACAGGACTTATGATGAAGTGATGGGTCAAATGAAAACAGGAAAAGGTGATTCAAGCCTATCAAGGTTTGGCTTGGGTGTGAACATTAGTGTAAAGCGAAATTCGGGTAAATTCAGTTCTAGAGATAGCATTGTTTTGACCAATGCCAACATTACGCCCAATCATCACAAGGTATCTTCACAGTTTGCATACTCTGATAATTTTTATTGTGACAGCGACGCATCCATCCATGGGCATCATTGGATGATGGGGGTAATACCGAATGAATGGGTAGAAGTGAACTCAAAAACGACCAAAAAAGCCAATTATTTTTCTTCAGCACCCGGAAGAAGATTTCCCGGTTCTACCGGAAGCATGGATCCTGAAGATTTTGCTGAAAAAGGGGGTCTTTGGGAAGCATTGGAAAGAAAGGGGGTCTCATTTTATAATTTTGGGGAGGCCAATGAAACCGCACATGTTCGTGAAGAGTGGATGGATACAGCCACAGGTGCTGCACATGGGGTTATGGTTCCCATGCAGAATGCACTGTTCAAAAGAACAAGCCGAAATTATGCTGGATACAATACCAATATTCCAGACCAGTTTAGGATGAACCAGTTTGAAGAAGAGTTCACCAAAATGTGGTTAAATGGAAAAGAAAAAATGCCATCTCTTATAACTGTTCAGATTCCAAATGACCATACAGCTTCTCCAAGACCACAGGATGGCTACCCTTATACACACAGTTATGTTGCCGATAATGATCTGGCCGTTGGAAGGATTTTACATTTTCTTTCCAGAACACCCTATTGGAAAAATATGTTGGTGATAATCACCGAAGATGACCCACAAGGTGGTGTAGATCATATTGATGCACACAGGAGTATATTGATGCTTGCAGGTCCTTATGTCAAGCCCAATTATGTTTCGCATACCCATGCCAATTTTGGATCGATATTAAAAATGATATACAACACACTCGCAGTCCCTTATGTCAATCAATATGACGTTACTTCTTCCTTGCTTTCAGATTTTTTTACAGACAAGCCTAATTTTGCACCTTATACACTAGAAATACCTGATAAAAGAGTTTTTGATCCAAGCAAGGCTATGAAAAAATACAAGCGGGATATTGACTGGAGAAAAATTTTGCAGGGCCCGGCAATGGATGATGAGGATGACCAGCGGAACAGCCATTACCAAAAACAGGACTAATCATCGTATTAATGATGATTTGAGTTTTTTTTGATACAGGAAGGCATACCTCATATCCAGCAGTGATTGATGCTAATTAATCCAAATTCGCCATACTAATAAGTAATAGCAGCTCAGCATCACAAAAAATAAAAATGCCACTTATAAGTTTTACCTTATAAATGGTATTTTTATCAAGTTATCCCATTGGGATCAGTACCTAAACAGTTTGGTTAATTGAATGGGTATCCCACTTTGGTCATAGAATTTTAATGTACAAATTCCTTGAAATTCTCTTTCAAAAATATGTGTTCCCGGACGCAGCGTTTTTCTTTTTGTAATTATTTTTCCTGAAAAATCGAGTATTTCAAATTGAATCAGCCCCATACTTGCTGGATCATATTCTATTTGTATTGATGCGCTTGCGGGATTTGGATATATACGGATAAGATTGTTTGTTGATAAATTGCTCACTGCAGTAAGGATATAGTAATATTGCTCTGAAGCAGCACTTGTGCATCCGTTAACTGTTGACTTGACGGTATATTGAGCAACAGCATCTGGTTTATAGGTTGTTCCGGTACTGCCAGACAACAATGCGCCATCTTTATACCATTGGTTTCCTGCAGTGGCACTGGATACTAGGTTTCCATTGGCATCTCTGGAAATTGTTGGTTTGGCAGGAACGTCTTTGGTTGTTACAGAAAGTTTTGATCTTGTGCCCTCACACCCCGCCAAGGTTTGACTGACATAATAATCAATTGTTCCCACTGAAGCCAGCGAAGGAGTAGGTGCTGAAGATGAAGCTGAACCACCAGTGGCATTTGTTCCGTACCAGTTGAGTGTTGCACCAGACAAAGCTGTTGCAGTAAGTGGGCTTGATGTGCCCCCCAAACAATACGCTAGTGCTGTTACAGAGGGTGCTGCAGGCTTTGTGATCACTGTTACGGTAATTTTTGCTCTTGGTCCCTCACAGTTGGCACCGGATTTTTGAAGAACATAATAATCCATACTACCTGCAGTGTTGGTAGCTGGCACAGGTGCAACAGCACTTGCTGTTCCACCTGTTGAACTGGTTCCATACCAAACAAGTGAATTTCCGCTGCTGGCAGTTGCAGTGAGTGCGACGGCTGAGGCACCTTCGCAATATGAAACAGTTGATACAGTAGGAGCAGCAGGAACTGCTGAGACTGCAATGGTGGCAGAAACAGTGGAAGGGCAACCATTTGCAATCACTGTGTAATTGGCTACTGCTGATCCTGCTGATACTGGTGTTAGGAGTCCGGCATTTGATAAGGTTGCGACCGATGATGTTGTAGTTGACCATGTTCCGCCACTCGTGGCATGGGTTAGCGTCAGGCTTGATCCCAGACATACTGCAGAACCACCGCCAATGGCTGTAAGGGAAGGCCCTTCGTTAACGGTTACAGCAAAAGCCAACCTGCTTTCGCTCTCACAACCACTAATGATTGATGCAGCGTAGTATTGTTGCGTGCCAGTAGAAATAGTGGATGGAATGGGTGCTGCACTGCTTCCAGTTCCTCCTGTGCTAACACTGTACCAAACCAAACTGCTGCCAGATGCAGCAGTCGCTGTTAATGCAGCGGCTGCATCTCCTTTGCAATAAGAAATGGCCGTCGTATTGCTGGTTGGAATAGCAGGTGCTGAGCAAAGTACACGAATGAATACTTTTTCTGTAACAGAAAATTTCTCTACAGATGCTGTCTCTGAGACGGTGATGGTGATGCTGTTTCTGCCTGTAAAACCAACAGCATAAACAATGATAGAGTCTCCTCTTACAATAACTTTCAAGCCACTGGTATCACCGCTAGCAATTAATTTCAGCTGTGTGTTCGGCACATTGTAGTCATCAAAGTCCCGATAGGTTACTTTAAAGCGAAGACTGTCTCCCACATTAAAGCTTTTGCTCCCTACTGAGTCAAGAGTGGGGTAGCGGTTGATCTCTCGATTGACTTTAAAAAAGCCAACTGTTTTCCTTGGAAATGTATTAGAACTTGTAAGATCTCTGCCCGTTATCACCACTCTGTCACCGGTTGGCGATACCCATCCCGATTGACAGTTTTCTCCCGAACCGGTTCCCAATGCTGTTGTTCTTTGGACCAGAGGGTTTCCTCCATGACGGGAATAGAGTTCCAAATAGCGATCACCCGATATTGCAAAATCGCCATTCAGGATTGAATGCTTCACTGCATTTCCTCCAACTTTTGCTATGGGTCTTCCTGAACTTGCATCTGTAACCAAATTGCCGAAACCAAATACTGGACCTGTAAATGCAGAGTCCATGTGTGTGTCAAATCCTAATGTCCCAGCATGATAAATTACTTCCCCATTGCTTTCTCTGATTAGGGTTCTATCCCTGGATTTAGTGCCTGCGGCGACATATCCATTGGCAACAGAAATACCGTTGACAAATGGCCATCCCCCGATATATGATTTCCAAAGCAGTTTTCCTGTTTGTACTTCATATTTTCTCAAGTACATGTCTCCGGAACCGACAAACAGATATTGATCATCACTGGAGAAAACTATTTTGCGGACTTGTCCAATAAATTTATTGATATCAAGGAGAGAGTCAGCAGCATTCTCCCACATGAGTGTGGCGCTGGTTCCGTTATTCCTAAATACAGACACTTGCCCGTTTCCGGTTGATCCTAAGGCAATGTATTGGCCCCTGTTTGACACAGAAACTTCCAATCCGCTCATCAGGGATTGATTCCCACGCATCCCATATAACTTCGCACCAGTTCTCCCATCTAATACACCTACCCAATCCACAGTAGGATCGTTTTGAAGATTGGCCTCAAAACCGGATTGGTTGATCATGTATGCAACAACAGATCCATCTTTGCTTGCACCGCCACCCCAGGATTCGTACGGAATTGCTTTCTCCCAAAGTTTATTGCCATATGTGGCCATCGCGACACTAAATTTCATCACCTTGGACAATGCACGACGGTTGTTTTTTTCACTTGTTGTGTTTCCGTACCAATTTTCTTGTCCGGGGAAAACGGTTACGGAACTATCCCCAGGGGAAAATACTGTTCGCCAAAAGCCTGTTTCAGTCTCATACACTTTGATTGAATCACTGGTAAACTTTGCTTTTCCGTAGGGTAGGGCAACGGCCGATAGATTATTGACGGAATTATTGGAAGGAACAACAATGTTCGCTGGCGGAACAAAAAGAGAAGTGTTATTTGACATAAAGTTTGCCTGAATTCTATAGTCATTTCGAGGATTAACTTTAAGGTTAAAAAATATGTATTTATTGTCTAGTGAGTCTGTAATGCGAACACCACTGGTCGGAGATGGATGAAAAAGAATTGTGGCTTCGTTTGTATTGATGCTCAAATTGTTTAGCGTAACTGAGTTTTTCAAGTACCCAGGTATGATAAACATTCCTGCAATGGATTGCTGTAGAGCGTTGGTCTGGAGTACCGAAATGCTTTGGAGTTCGGACGATGGGCGTTGCAGAAGTTTGATGGGTTGATATATTGTATCATATAAAGTTATGGTGCCATCGGGTAGTCCATCTGGACCGTAATAGGTTGAATCATAAGAAAAAACAAAACGTACAAGCTTGTTGTTGACGCCTGCGCTGATACAACTGCATTCTCCCCAGCCACTCGACCAGCCCTGAACAACAGTAGTGTCACCTGGTTTCAGGTTGATGGTACCTCCGTTTGGAAACCAAGCGAAACCGCCTCCACTCAATGCCGGAACAGAACTGTCAGCATTTACGCCTGTATGCCTGATATTCACACCCGTTTTTTTTGTGGTATAAACATTCTCGATTTTCAAACGGTGGTTGGGTTGGTTATCCAATCCCAGTTGATAAACAGTTTGTCCAACATACGTATATTTAAAACCAAATTTTCCATACCATGTTTTTGCTGCGGGTGCTGATGGAATGGTGTCTGCAATGTTAAAGGTTGTTTCCGTTTTGCCGTTTGCTACATTGTGTAAATTGAAAAGCACAAGAAATAGCAATAACAATGAAAGGCGAAGAGATTTCATGTTATGGTTGTTTTGAGACAATATAAAGAGAAATCAAATTGCTTTCGTCAATTGGTGCGCCTAAATGAAAATTGAATCTGAAAGAGTGTTTTACCTATGTTTCACCAAAAACAAAAAACCCATCGTAAAATATAGATTTACAATGGGTTATGCTGGGTTTTCGTGACCCCGTCAGGATTCAAACCTGAAACCTTTTGATCCGTAGTCAAATGCTCTATTCAGTTGAGCTACGGGGCCAGTGGGTTGCAAATGTACAAACTTTTCTGAATTCAAAGAGCAGAATCCTGCCCTTGAATCTTGATGATCTTTAATTTGTTAAAAATGCGCATCACAAAATAGGTGGGATCCCATTCAAATGGTTTAACCGCAAACTTGGCCCTGTTGGGAAAATAATGATGGTTGTTTTGGAACAGCTCACCCAACAAAAAAATGCCCCATCTCTCTGAGTTCCTGGAATGATCTCCATTGTCAAAATTGGCATATCCGTATTTGTGTCCACACCAATTGACAATTGCGCCCTGAATGGGGCCCATCAGTATGTGCACAGGAATCAGCAAATACCAATACCAGGCGGGTGCAAAAAATATGTATAGACTTACATAAACGGCAACCCAGGCAATTCGGGTAATCATGTTATCCCCAATTTTATCCATCCACTTCCAAACAGGAAGATACTCCTTGGTGAATTTTTCCAATGGAGCGATCTGGTTGTGGACAAATGCATTGTAGATGTTACGGGTGTGCAACATCATCTGCCAGATATCTTTGAAAAAGTGAGGGGAGTGGGGGTCTTTTTCTGTATCGCTATAAGCATGATGCATTCTGTGCATGACGGCATATGCCCTTGGTACCAAGTATGAGGAACCTTGAAAGAACCAGGTAAGGAAATAAAATATCTTCTCCCACCCGGGCTTGGTAAGATACATCTGGTGAGAGGCGTATCGGTGCAGGAAAAAGGTATGAAAGAACAAAGAGGAAAACCAATGAATGAAAAAGAACGATAGTATAAAGATCATTTGATGAATTGTGGTTGCAAGCTAATGCAGATTGAGGACATTGGCTCCTAAATTTTAGCCAATAAATTTTCTCATTGACGATGTACTAATACTCGTATTGCATAAAGGCTTCCAAAGCAGCATATTGAGGCAAGCCAAGGCAATCAAACAGTCTCGCCGTTCCGGAATTACGGTCCTCTGCTCTTTGCCAAAACTCCCGACTGTCAGTGCCTTGGAAAACAACACCATCCTTCTGCGACTGGTGAATAAAAATACCATTTCGCTTCTGTAAAACCTGGTCAGGACTCATCGGGATTGCCATGTCCAGCTCCCAAACATTCCATTCTGCCCAGGCCCCACGATACAGCCAAAGCCTGCATTCCGCAACAGCAGGATCTCCTGCAGCTTTCAATCGTTTCAATGCTTCATACATCACATCAAAACAAACCTTGTGGGTGCCATGTGGGTCGGCAAAGTCTCCTGCAGCAAAGATCTGATGCGGACGAACCTTTTTGATCAGGTCTATATGGATTTGAATGTCTTCCTCTGAAGGAGGATTCTTTTCAATCAGCCCAGTTTCATAAAAGGGCAGGTTCATGAAATGAATATTCTCATCCTTGACCCCAACATATCTGCAAGTAGCCCTGGCTTCGGTTCGCCTGATCATTCCCTTGATGCTTCGAATCTCCGGAGTATCTTTTTGATGGGGTAGTTTGGTTTTGATAAAGGAGGCAGCGTCTTTCCAGATCGTTCCGGCAAGACTTTTGTCTATTTCAAAATATCCATCAAACTCTACAGCAAAATCAATCTGACGCATGACGAATTCATCACTCACAGCTATATTGCCCGATGTCTGGTATCCAACATGCACGTCATGCCCTTGTTGTACCAGCCGCATGAATGTGCCCCCCATGGAAATGATATCATCATCCGGGTGGGGGGAGAAGATGATGACGCGCTTTGAGGCAGGATGTCTTCTTTCAGGGTGACGGGGAACATCTTCCATCGGCTTGCCACCAGGCCAGCCGGTGATGGTATCGCGCAAACCATTGAATACACGCAGGTTTGCCTCTGAAACACCCCCCAGATTCTCAACCAGCTCAGAAAGACCTTCGTTGTGATAATCTTCTCTGGTGAGCATGAGCAATGGCTTTTTCAGGCTCATGGCCATGCTGCAAACCGCCTTTCTGACGAGTTTTTCGTTCCATTCAATTTGGCCTGTCAGCCAGGGCGCATCATATCTGGTTAGTTTGGATGCTGAGGCTTCATCCAGGTGAAAAATAGTGTTGGGATGTTCTTGCAAAAAAGTAGCCGGAATATTATCTGTTATTTGTCCCTCTACAGCATCTTTTATAATGGATGCCTTGGATTCACCAAAGGCAAGCAGCGCAATTTTGCGGGATTGAAGGATGTTGGAAATGCCCATTGTCAATGCCAATCTTGGCACTTCGGCAATGTTGCTGAATTCATAGGCATTCGCCAATCTGGTACTGTTGTCCAATGCAATGATGCGGGTGCCTGAATTCCTGCTGGATCCGGGTTCATTGAATCCTATATGTCCATTCAATCCTATTCCGAGTATCTGATAATCAATGCCACCGACTTTTGCTATCGTTGCTTCATAAGCGGCCGCATATTGCAATGCGGTTGATTTTTCAATAGTGCCATCAGGGATATGAATATTCTCTGGCAAAATGTCTACATGATCAAACAACTGCTTGTGCATGAAGGTATGATAGCTTTGGGGAGCATCGGGCTTCATGGGAAAATATTCGTCCAGGTTGAAGCTGATGACGTTCTTGAAACTAAGTCCTTCTTCTTTGTGCATCCTCACCAGTTCTGCATAGAGGGTTTTGGGGGTTGACCCGGTGGCCATTCCTAAAACACAGTTTATGCCATCGGCAGCCTTTTGCCTGATAAGGCTGGCTATTTCAAGGGCAATCGCTTTTGCAGCTGTTTTATTGTTCTCATGGATCTCAACCGGTATTTTCTCAAATGCATCAATCATATAAGCAAGTGTTGGTCAATAAAATTACTCCAATTTTTTCAATTGGGGTCTAATCGCCTATTGTGCTTTACTGCAAGCGGATCTCAAAAATTTCAGGCCATAATTTTCCTGTTACATAGATCGATTTCTTTTCGGAATCGTAGGCAATGCCATTCAATACTGCCCCAGATTGTTGGGCTGTCGATCCAGGTTTGTCAAGGTAGCTGAGATCTTTTTTGCTGTTCTTTTTCAGAAAGTCCTGCATGCCCAATGTGCCTACCACTAATCCTGAAGAGGGGTCTATTTTAAGGATATAATCATATTGCCACCGGTTTGCAAAAATATACCCATCGATCATTTCCAATTCATTGAGGTTGTTGACTGCTCCATATTGATCCCGGACGCTTAGAACTTTTTTCAGTTTTAGTGTACCCGGTTCCACAAAATAAAGTTTGTCTGATCCGTCACTGATGATCAGCTGAATGCCGTCATTTGTGATGCCCCATCCCTCTCCACTCCAGGGGAGTGATGTGATTTTTTTAGGTTCCTTTTTGATGTCATAAACATAGACCTCGTGGTTTTGCCAGCTGAGTTGGTAGAGGGTGTCTCTTAAGATGGTAATGCCTTCTGCAAATACTGCGTCATTCAATTGGATCGCTGAAAGGATCTTACCCGTTTTGATTTCAATCTTCCTCAGGCTGGATCTTCCCATCAAGCCGGTGCTTTCCATCAAACTTCCCTTGTATAACTCAAGCCCCTGTGTAAACGCTGCTGTATCATGGGGATAGGCGTTCAGTACAGTATAGGCAAGGCTCGCAGGTGCCGGCACCCCTGAAGCAACTGCTTCTTGTTTTGCTTCATCTCCACCAGCACCATTTCCACAGGCAGTTAAGAAAAGGACTAAAAGGGCGGATAAATGGACTTTTTGTATTCCCATGCCCCAAATTTCACATATTTTTTGGATCAAGCACTTGCACCTGAAAAATAAAAGGTAGGTTCTACTTTATATCGCTTTTCTGTAGGTTCGGAACAATCACCATGAAAATATAGGTGAATACCCGTGATAACCATCAATCATCATTTTTTGATCAGGTAATAGACACAGGTAGTGAAAAAATTTCTCAAGAAGGGTATTGCAGCTAACCATTTGAACTGAACCCTTGGTTTCCAACCGAACTTATATTGGTAAATAGGGTTGATGAGGAAAAAAGTTTTGCAAACAATTGTATAATCAGCCTCTTGGGCCAGTCGTTCAAATCTTTCAATGGTGATCCCTGTTGATTTGATTTCCAGCAACTCTTTTATGGTACCACTGGGTTCCTCAAAAAGTTTGAGCAGGGCTTTGTATATGGGCACCGGTAAGAGGTGAAAATAGGGAAGTGCACCCAGTAACTTGCTTTCACAAATTTGTTGATGTCCTCCATGCGGCATGTGCCAAGGTGGAAAGCCAAAATAGACATGACCTCCTTGTTTTAAAAATTCCTTGAGGTAGGGAATAAACCGCTCCTGATCGGGAATGTGCTCAATGACATCTTTGAGCAATATCAGGTCAAATTGATGCTTGTATGCTTCAAGGGCTGCCTCATCATAAATGTTCAAATTAATGACCTCTGCCAGTCCGGATGCAATGTATTCAGAAAGAAATTTCCTGGCGTATACGGCTTTCTGTTCGTCCAATTCAATGCCTGTCACTTTACACCCTTTCTCCAGAAAGGGAAGCATTACGCCACCATCTCCACAGCCGATGTCCAAAATCTTCATGTCTGAATGGATCTTCAAAGATTGGCCGATGAAAGGAATGACATAGGCAGCGGCATTTTCAACCTGTTGTTGAAACCTTACTTTTTCGTCTTTGTGTTGAATGAGGGCCATTTGTAAGGGGATGGGTGTAACTTCGCGCAAATGTACGACCCAAACAAGCAACAATGGAATGATGATTACCGGGAAGGTAAAGTATTGCTGATGGACAAACCCCTGGAATGGACTTCCTTCGATGTTGTCAAGAAGGTAAGAATATTGACAGGCATCAGCAAAGTGGCACATGCCGGTACCCTGGATCCGCTCGCAACCGGCTTACTCATTGTGTGCACCGGAAAATTCACCAAAAAGATCAATGAATACATGGCTGCCGAAAAGGAATATACCGGCACTTTTACCCTGGGGGCCACCACACCTACCTATGATCTGGAAAGCGAACCGGTCTACCATGCCCCTTTTGAACACCTTGCCATAGATGACTTGCGTCGAGCCACGGAAGCCTTCAAAGGAGATATTCAGCAAGTCCCACCGGCTTTTTCGGCGATCAAAAAAGCAGGAACTCCTGCCTATATCTTGGCAAGAAAGGGCAAGGAAGTCAAGATGGATCCCAGGAAAATAAATATATCTGCCTTTGACATCCTTTCCCTGGAAGGTCCTGTAGTTCAATTCAGGGTCGTTTGTTCGACCGGCACTTATATCCGAAGCCTGGCATATGATTTTGGATTGGCCATTGGTGCCGGGGCTTATTTGTCATCCTTGCGGAGAACCCGGATTGGTGATTTTCTAGTAGATAATGCTATGGGAATCAAGGACTTCTCTGAACAAGTCCAAGCAGCCAAGACAAGTATCTGATAATCATTTCATTGGCGAACCTTTCAACTTCTTAATTGTTTGTTAATACAAGAGCATCATTTTTTACTTAAACCTCAATAATTTTGCATTCTAAACAACTGCTTATGCGATTATTTAAGTCGTTTCTTTTGATTGCCATTGTCTCAATGGCTACCCTGTCCATTCAAGCCCAGGTAACCACCTCCTCAATGGCGGGTTCAGTAAAATCCACCTCTGGAGAAGCCCTCTCTGGTGCGACCGTTAAGATTACGCATGTCCCAACTGGAACAACCGTTTCAGCTGCAACTGCCAGTAACGGACGCTACAATGTTTCCAACATCCAACCAGGCGGGCCTTACACAGTGGAAATTTCCTTTGTAGGGTACAAAGCCCAGACCAAAACAGAGATCTTCCTTGATCTTGGTGAAACAGGAAGGGTGGATTTCACCCTGATCAGCAACTCACAAGATTTGAAGGAAGTAGTAGTCACAGGTTCCAAAGGAACTCAGTTTGTGAATGGTGGTGTAGGTACCTCCATCTCTGCAGATAAGCTTCAAAATCTTCCCACAGTGGGCAGGAACCTTACAGATTTCATTCGCCTTACTCCTCAAGCCAAAACAACCTTTGGTGGTGGTATTTCTATCGCGGGACAGAACAACCGTTACAACCAGATCATGTTCGATGGTGCTGTAAACAACGATGTTTTTGGTCTTTCTGAGACCGGTACCAATGGTGGACAAACAGGTTCATCTCCGATCAGTATTGACGCGATTGAATCATTTCAGGTAGGCGTTTCTCCTTATGATGTTTCATTGGGCAATTTCACCGGTGGTTCTGTAAATGCAGTAACCAAGAGCGGTACCAACAAAACAAAGGGTTCTGCTTACTGGATCAATAGAAACCAGAACATGGCAGGTGAAACACCAACTGGACTGAAAGCCAACGCGATCAAATTGCCGAATTTCCAGGCTACTACCTTTGGTGCAACACTGGGCGGTGCATTGATTAAAAACAAACTTTTCTATTTTGTGAGTGCAGAGTTCCAGCGTGATGAAAGGCCTCAACCTTTTGATGCCGCAACTTTCAGAAACCCTCCCGGTGCTGGATTTGTTGACTCAGTCCGCCTGATCCAAGACAAGTTGAAAACCCTTGGATATGATCCCGGTAGTTATACCGATATCCCAGACCTGCTGAGCTCTGACAAAATTGCTGCCAAGCTTACCTGGAACATCAATCCCAAGCACCGTTTGAATTTCTCTTATAGATATGCCAATTCAGAAAGATCCCTGACCAGTGCCAGCACCAGCACCAGGATCAACTTCTTCAACAATGGGTATATCATTCCAAGCAAAACCAATTCAGCTTCTTTAGAACTGAACAGTCGTTTCTCCAATAAGTTGTCCAATAAATTGCTCGTTACCTTCACCAATGTATTTGACGACCGTGATCCACTGGGCAAGGACTTCCCCCGTGTAACATTGAATTCAGTGAACGGAACAAGCTATGTTTTCGGTACTGAAAACTTCTCTACCGGCAACCAGCTGAAGCAAAACAACACAGCGGTATTCGACGAGTTCAGGTATACTGTGGGTGATCATCAGTACAAATTTGGTTTGGATGTTGAATTAAGCAACTCCTATAACCTCTTTGTAAGGGATAACTATGGAAACTATACCTATACATGGGTAGCGGATTGGTTGAACGACAGACGCCCTGCACAATACGGACGCTCCTTCTCTCTCCGCGACAATATTACGGGTGATGGTAGTGCTGCAGGTACTGAGTTTAATACCCTTCGTGCAGGCTTCTTCGCCGGCGATCAATGGCAGGTGAACGATAAACTCGAACTGAACTACGGTGTCCGTTTCGATAATTTCGAATTCCTCACAACACCCAATGCAGATACCTATTTCAATACGGTAGCACTTCCTGTAATCTCCAAAGTATGGGACGTACAAGGTGCCCGTTCCGGACAGCGTCCGCAACCACAGCTGAGCATGTCACCCAGGATTGGTTTTACCTACCAGGCGGAAGATGGCTTCAAGATCCGCGGTGGTATTGGTGCATTCACCGGTAGGGTTCCTTTGGTATGGCCTGGTGGCGTTTACAACAACACAGGTGTTAACGTAGGTGGTTTGCCCACTTTGAACAATCCTAACATCACTTTCAGGGCTGATCCCTTCAATCAGTACAAACCTTCAGATGTTGGTGTGAACGTTGCTACACCCTCCGGACAGATTGATCTGATCGCCAAGGATTTCAAACTTCCCAAAGTGTTGAAGGCTTCTCTCGGTTTTGACAAAGACCTTGGCCGTGGTTGGAAGTGGACAGGAGATATGCTTTTCCAAAAGAATATCAACGAGATCGTTTATTACAATGTGTTTGCAGATCCCAGGACCAAGAATGACTTGGGTCAAGATGTATACCTGAACATTGTAGGTACCTCAACCGTCTATTCAAGGTTTGATTTTGATCCTAACACTGCAGGTATTCAAAACCCTTATTCTACTGGTATTTTCATCATTTCCAACGGTAAAAAGAACAAAGGTTTCTCCTATAACCTGACCACAGCACTTGACAAGAGTTTCGCCAAGGGTTGGTCATTCAACATCAATTATGGATTTGGAGACTCTTATACCTTGTTTGATGGTACCAGCTCACAGAATAACTCTCAGTGGAGATATGTTGAAAGCAAAAATGGAAGGAACAATGTTGCCCTAAGCAGATCGGATTTTGCTCAGCTTCACAGATTCAGTTCATATGTATCCAAGCGCTTCAATTGGGCGCAGAAACACTTGGGAACTACAGTGACCATGTTCTACAACGGACAATCAGGGTCCCCTTACTCTTATGTCTATTCCAGGAGCATGATCTATGATCAAAACGGTGCCAATGGTGAATCAACTGATCTAATCTATGTTCCGAAAGACCTTACTGATTGGAGTCGTTTTGCAGAATCATACGTATCATCGGGGGTAACTTATTCAGTTGCCCAGCAATGGCAAGCCTTTGACAAGTATATTACCAATGATAAATACCTCAGCAAGAAGCGTGGCCAGTTTGTAGACAGAAACGGTGCGGTTCTTCCATGGAGCCATCTGCTCGACCTACAAGTAAAGCAGGACTTTTCCTTTGGAAAAGGTGCCAGCCAGCACAGGTTCTCTGTGATCTTTGACATGTTCAACTTCACCAATTTCCTCAATAGAAATTGGGGTAGGGTAAATATTACTCCTGGTATTGATGCTTATTCCTTGGTGAGCATGGAAGGGTATAGGATCAATGCAGCCACAGGCAATACATTGACTCCTCGTCTGACGTATAGGAACATGACCAACAAAACAGCTGCTGATATCCTGGATCTCAGGGGCAGCAACTATCTTTCTACCAGATGGAGAGGACAGCTGACAGTTAGGTATAATTTCTAATAGAAGCTGAAAAATTGAAAAGGGCCGGTATAACCGGCCCTTTTTTATTGCGTTTGCTTGAGCGTCGTTCTATTGCAACTGCTTGAGAGTCGTTCTATTGCTCCTGATTGAGAATTGGTTTCTTCCGTTTGCCGAACATGTTATCGAATTCCGTCCTGAAGGAAATATTACCTCCTGTTCTGTCTCGTTTGCCGGAGGTCGACAATACATCAAAGCTGCTGCGGTAAAAGAAGGAAGTTCTGAATTTTCCATCAGGAGTAATCTTGTACTCAACATTTACATCTGGCAGGAAAAGAAAAGATTGACCCGACGCCAATGCATTGTTACCCGCCGCCGCAAAATTAAAATCACTGCCAAAAGTGATGACCAATTTATCATTCAATAGCGTCTTGATGAATTGAAGGCTTACGTTTTCCCTGAAATTGTTCTGCGATACGTTGCTGCTTGTTCCCCCCAGTGAGGTCATTGTTCTGGAATAGTTGAAATTCACATCCACGGATGATCCCAATACCTTGGAAAAAAGATTTTGGACACTGTTGGAGAGAATACCATTGATAACCCCCGAAATGGTGGTGTTGATCAACTCACTGTTAAGGTCACTGGCCACCACTGCTGCCTGAGGAGCAAAACTTTTGAATACGATCAGGTAAGTGGATTGTTTGCTCACTTCCAGCGGATCCCTGTTGATCGTTTTCAATTTGCTGTCAATCGTTGAATTGTTTCTGACCGAGCTGTTTTGAGGGATGACAATCTGAAAAGAAGGATTGGGCTTGTTCAATGTCCCGGTGAGATTGCACCGAACCTCAACATCACTGATCTCGCGCAGCAGATCTGAACTTACTCCGGATACAGAACTGCTTCCGGGATCTGTGAACAGGGTGCTCATTCTTACTTTCTCAGCCAGATACAATGCATTGATGTTGATCTCAGCATCAAAAGGATCTCCATTCCAACTGATATAACTGCTTCCGCCTCCTAACAACTTGAATGGCTTTTTGAAAATATCCTGAAAATTGAAATTGTAACTACCGCTTTCAATATTATAACGGCCATTCATGCTCAGGGTTTCTTTTGTCCCTGTATGTATTTTTAGGTTTCCATTTCCTTGACCAGAGATCACATCACCGGTCAACTCATCCAATATCACATTCATTTTGAGCAAAGGTGTTGCACTGAGATCCAGGTCAATGATCAGATTCTCATTTATTTCCATTTGCTTTTGGCTGATCTCCTGACCATATGATTTCCATACAATGAAATCTACATCAGCCTTTTGTTTGCTGGTAGCACTGGTTAGGATGTTGATGACGGAGCTGTCTACTGGTGCACCATCCACCTTCATGCGCATTTCTTCCTGTGGGCCGGTCATGCTGAAGTTGAAGCGCCCGATGGCCTTTCCATAAAAAAGGTTGTTATCGGTTCGTTGGGTATTCAAGACCTGAAGTTTTCTTGAATTTGCCGTGATATTGTATTTAAAATCACGGAAAAATCGATGTTCAAGATTGCCCTTGACAGTGGCAGTGTTGCCAAATATATCTTTGAGCCTGATGTCCCCCAAAACAATTCGATTGGGCTCAAATGAAATAACAGGGTCTAAAAGGGTATAGGAGCATTGCGTATAGCCAATGGTCACCTTTGCTTCACTGATCTTTACCTTTCCCACTAAATCAGGAGATTGGAGATCTCCTGTGATTTGTAAAATGCCATTTCCTTGTCCGCTGATATCACTAAAAACAACTCCAAGATAAGTCTTAAGCATGGAGAGATTGACATTCACCAAGTTGATATTGGTTTCAATTTTTTGATGCAGGCTGTCTTTTAAATCGAGTTTACCATTGATGTCCAGCTGATAGTTGGGGTTGTCTGAATCAAAGTTAAAGCTGGCTCTTTTCTCCCGACTATCCCAAAAGGCATTGATGGAGGTGAGGCCAATGGAGTCCTCTTCAAATCTTGTTTTATCAGTTTGGGCGTTCAAATACAGTTTTGCTTGGTTGAAGGGATCTTCGATTGTAAGGTCACCGGTTGTGATTCCCTGTATTCTTGGCTCCTTTAGAACAAAGGGCAGTATCTCTCCCAGATTTACTTTCGTTAGGGCCAATACAATTGTTTGTGGCCTCATGGCTTCTGCAGGCAATGTGATCAGTCCGATAGATTGGTCTCCATTGTTCAAAGTAAAATTTTGGGCATCAAAGAGTGATTTGCTGATAAGCACCTCTCCATTGTCTCTGATGTTCCATGTCTTTTCGTTGAAGACCAAGGAGGATGGGTTGAAAAGTATTTTGACACCATCTTTGACATTGATCACTTTGGCAGAAAGTTTAGCACCGTACTGCGATTGCTCAGAAAAAGTATTGATGCTGATGGCAGAGATATCTTTTGACGACCTGATATTGATTTCATTGTTCGGAAAGAAAAGGCTGTCATTGAAAACCAAAGAACTTGTTTTGGATAAAACCCTCAAACTGTCTGCATCGCCTCTCGCTTGTATAGCGAAATCATATACGGATAGCTTTTTATAGGAGAACTTTGGTATGCTGGCGTCCAGTTCAAAAATCTTATTCTTGGTGTCGATCTTGCCATCTATTTTGCTGTAACTAAAGCCTTTTAATCTTTCGTCTATAAATCTTGCCAGTGATCCTGCATTTTTAAGATTAAAATGGAATTCCAACAGCTGATCTTTTTTGGAGGAACTGAGCTTTTTGAAATACATGGGATAATAGCTGCTAAAGTATTGGTTGAGTGTTGCAGGCAGTGCAGCAAATTCGAAGTCGCCTTCTAGTCGTGCATCGATATCTTTCCCTAAAAGCACCAAAGATCTCTTTTCATTCAACAGGGTAGAGCTGATGGTTAAACTATCAAATACATAAGGCTGACCGGATTTGAAAAGGGTAAGATCTTTGAATCGGGCATTGCCGCTGATATTGTCTGGTGTGTTACCAATAAAATCAAGTCGGGCCTTTCCGGTAAATTCTAAAGGCATTCCGGTAAGCTTGATGGCTTTTAGATCGGAGGCATAGACTTCTACCGTCATCAAGGTTTTGGGGAGCGCTTCTTTCAGATCAATGGATGCAGAAAGGGTAGCGATCAGGTTGTCGTCATCAATGTCAATTTTAGTTTCAACAATACCTTTGTTATAGCTTCCTTCGGATTGCAGGTTGTGATAAGTGTATTCGTTGAATGAAAGGTTGTTCAGATCAGTTTTGTAGGCTATTTTGCCCGCTGTATTTCCCTTGACATGGAAGGTACCGGTTGAAGCAGCCAGACCGTTTATGTTCAATAGTTTTCCTGCATTAAAATTGATAAGTTTTCCATCCAACAACAATTCCATTTCTTTCTCATACAGTCCCTTTAACTGCAATTTACTCTCGATCTTGCCGATGGTTGTCGTCAGTGATCCGTTAACCGCCAGATTGCGGTAGTCAGCTTTAGCTGTACCGGTAAAGTTTATATTGCCAGCATTGACAAGGTTGATTTTCAAGGATGTTTTCAATGAGGGCAAGAGTTGATAAAGATCAGCTGCAACTGTTTTTATTTTTGCCTTATCCAGCTGGTAGTTTGTTTTTGCTATCTCGGGCAATCCCTTGATAAGTATGTCTCCAGCAATTGAACTGGACCTTCCCCAGTTGATCAAGATGTCTTTTGCAGCCAGGTCCTCTACCGTTCCATTTACATTTCCGGTAACAGTTGCCTTGAGGTTGACATCCTTTAAGGCAGGCGCAAAAAAAGCAATATCCCTAAGGTCGATTTCCGACATTTTAATATTGCCTTTCATCTTGACATTGGTGATGAAGGCAGCCATGTCATCCGTAAAGTACCGATACTCCAACGCAAAGTATTGGCCCAGCTTGCTGTATGGCGTAACAATTTTCAGGTCAGCAAAAGACATTCGGTCCGGATCCATTTTCATGTTGGCTTTGAGGGACTTTACTTCAAATCCACTTCTTTCCTTTGCGGACAGTGCAATAGCTGCCTTGAGCGTATCATCGCTAAAATGCAGATCCTTTATTTTGCCATTGATCTCTTTGAACTGAAAATGCGCGCCGTCAAAATAGGGAAGTGGCTTTTGGTTGTTCTCAAGGTCACTGGCAAAAAAGCCCTTTCTTATTTCTATGTTGGCTGCAGATATGTCCCATTGTTCTGGATTCCAATACAATTGACCGTTGATCCTTGGTGGAGTTTTGGGCCTAAGGGAATCTGGCCTGAATCCTTTGTATTGTCTGATTTGAAAGTTGGGTTGATCGATCAGGGCATGTTCGATCATGATCTTTTTTTCCTTGAACTGTATGGATCTTGCATTCAAGGTAAGGAATGCGATGCCAAGGGTTTGGTCTTCACCCCTCCACCTGTCTTTTACCTGGTAGCTGAAATTTTTCAGTTCCACCTTTTGAAGATCCAAGTGGAATCCTGGAGACGTTGATTGGCCGGATGCATTTGTTGAGGGGCTTGGTGAACCCAATAAAAAATCATAGTTCCA
>JACCDP010268101.1_pt1 | contig 20527 bp, 16 predicted proteins | sample 7445841 | NCBI WGS metagenome assembly JACCDP01 (sample SAMN15323441, study PRJNA562643) | freshwater metagenome | isolation source: river surface water | place: USA:Blue River Watershed | collected 2017-08-17
GACATACGCCCATCCTGATCTACAATAAATTCATTAGGATATCTGGCTAAAGCTGCAGCCATAATAGCTGTCTTCTTTTTGTATTCTTCTTTAGCCTGTGCGCTGTGTCTACGCGCCTGCATTAATGCATGCATGTCTGCTGCTGATTTAACTTCAGCATCAGGATCAAAATAATTTTCATAAACTTGTTCTGGCTCTAAATCTGGAGCAAAAGGTAAATCATCTACTAATTTCTCAGCTGCCTGCTTACCCTGCCATCTAGCTTCCCATTCTGCAGCTATCTTCGGATTAAACATATTAGGCAAATTCTTTTGCGCTACGCGAGCATGTATCTGCGCAGCATCTAAAGCTGCCTTTACAGAATTGATTTTATCAGCTGCAGTTTTATCTAACTTCTTCTGTCTAGTGGAAACTAAGCGCTCATAAGCTTTATCAAACACTCGAGCGTCATACTTCGCTTTGTTAGCATTAAATATTTCAGGACCCCAAGCTTTCTCTAATTCTTTATCCGCAACGCCTAAATCATGCATAAGGCTGTACATGTGCAAATTAGCCTGAGAAATCTTTACACGATACTGCGTAGTTTCAGGCTCAAAGCCCACACGAAATCCTACACCTGTTCCTGGTTTCACATTAAACTGTGTTTCCAATTCGCCGTTAGCTTGTCTTCGTGTGTACACTCCGGGAAGCAGGCGAGACTGCATGATGGTCGCGTACTCATTACCCCCATGAATAAATGTACCTCGATTGGTTAAATACGGAACTTTCATCAAAGACAGCCGCTTTTCTTCAAGCAACTGATCTGTAGTATTATCATATAATTTTAAAGTACCCTTTAATTTTTTAGTTATATACTTATTTTCAAGTAAATTCTTTTTCTGTTCTGATATGGGTACTTCATCTAAATTGTCATAGTCAACATCATGCAGTTCCAGCCGCACATTTCCATACTTTACAGGAAATGATTTAACCATAGCGTTTTTAACGCCATCAAAGATTTGAGATCTTAATGTACTAAAGTCATCAAAATCTCTCAGTAAAATACCCTTTGGGACTTCTTCTGCATTGTCGATCATAGCTTTACAATATAGCTGATAATTAAAAAAAAGGCCAGGAGATTTTCCTGGCCTTTTTATCACAACAAGTCAGGATTAAACCTGCCCATGTTAAACAACCTAAATCGATACAGCGCGTCATGATCCATGACTGGCTGTAAAGGCGGACTTTTTACATCCCTCTTTTTATCGTAAAAATTTATACCTACTACCGCAGAACTCAAATCTGTATGTATATTTGTTATCGGTTTATACATCAGACCCAACTCCTCAATACCTTGCATGCTGACATAAGACAGCACAGCTTTTTGCATTAAATCTAATTCTACATCAGACAACCAAACCTGAATAGGCTCAGATAAAACTATAGGAAGCGGTACCGCGTAATAACTGCCTATTTTATTGGTTACTACATTGAAGCCTGAGATGACAGACGAACCATCAGGAATTCTAGAAGCGCACGCTACCAACTCAAAAGGCGTACCTTGTTTGTAACAAAACGACGTTGTGAAATCAGCAAAACTTTTTGTTCTCATGGTGGAGTACAAAAAGTCTTTTCTTTTACAAACTAAACCAGCAGATAAACTAGGCGTCACATATCTTATACCTCCGGGATATTGGAGCTCGCTAACGTCGTCTACTTCTGTCAAAGGAGGATGCTGACTCAACTTGCTTTTCTTGGTTTTTGTACAAACCAAGAATCGATTCTCTACCCGCAACGCTGTACGAATAATAATCTCGTATCTAATCCCAAATTCTGCAGCGGGTAAACCTAAAGGAAGTACTTGACCTGGTTGAAGAAAAAACTCTTCACCACGAAGACGATACTTCACCTGAAAGTTTGATATTTCAGTGAACATCTTCTTCCTTCTCTTTGTTATTTAATACACACAACCCCATCGCCGCTAGACCTATAAATACTAGCGGTGTATTTACCATTGCTTTTAATAGGCAAAAACCCATTACCAAAATTGGCGCTGCCATATAAAAATATAGCAGCGCCAAACAACAAATACCGATGTTTCGCATACATAATTATATAACACACTACAGAAGTGCGTTACATAAATATTTACGAGGCCAGCGGTATGATAGACACGTGATTACCAGATACATTAAGTACTTCAAAACCACCTTTTAATGTATCACCAGGTTGAAGCGAATTAACAGTATCAATAGCATTAAGAAGCTTTTTAATGCTCGCTTTGGTAACACCAGCAGGACATTGTATAACTTCCATGTTACCATTCTTTGGTATAATACGCACAACGATGTCTTCCTTGTTCTGCAGCGTGTCAGGCAAAACAGCCTTGGATGCATAATAAGTTTTTGGAATAATATCAATATCTACAATTACATTTTTATCATTGTAGATAATAACAAAATCATTATGCAGACGAGCGTCTAATCCATCACGGATTTTACCAGGAATCTGTTTACCTTCACAACGCTTCCAAACCTCGAATGTACAGGGATGAACAACTTGTTGAAACTTATCAGAAACATAGACACATGCATAAGTATGATTATCTCCGCCTTCCGGGTCAGGTGTGACCTTTGGCGGTTTAATACTTACAGCATCAACTTTTGTAACTTTGCCTCGCGTAGCTTTAACTAACGCACTGGGTGCAGGAATACTCGATGTATGACTCATTTTATTTTATTCTATTTTTTACGTCTCTAAGGTAAATAATTTTCTCAATAATGTCTGCCTTCTGTATACCAGACTGACAGGAAGGGCAAGATTGAATATGATAAGAATGCATTTTTTCAAAGACAAATTTATCTTTATCAATGTGGGGGTCTACCCACCCTATCACTGTTTTACACGTACAACAGACAATCCTCGCGCAATCTTTGAATGCGGGTTTACAAGACGCACACAAAGGCATTAATACCAAATCAATAACTCCCGAAGAATAAACAGGGAAGTCACTGATGTGTTTAACGGCGTTACAGCTAGCACATCTTAGATCATCTGCAGATACCAGTGTTGTACTAATTCCTTGCGGAATTGGAACAGGCGGTAGCTGCCGCAGTAACCTAAAGATAGTTTGCGCATTGCGCGGAAGTTCAGAGTTCATTTATTCACTTCAAAATATTTTTCTAAAAACGCATGTTTATCTTCATCAGCCGTGCGTATATAAGATATAACCATATCTAACTTTGTGTAGGCCTGTGCGGCTTTCAAGGCTAATCTTTCAAAATCTATTTGCTCTATGCTGCCTGTGATCTTTGTAGCTGAACCGCGAAACGGAGGTACAAACCGTATAGCAGATTCTGTATCCCAGCGCTTTAAGTGATTAGTAATGGTCTGATAGCCCAAACCAAGATGCTCAGACATCCAATTCAAATCAATAGCGTAGAAGCCATCTTGCTCAAAACCATACTCTTGAATAATATCCCACCATTGCTCAAAGCGAGAATCATCCTCAGGAATGTTTTCATCTAATCTTATTTTAGCAATTTTCTCTCCTGCTTTTTGACGCTCTATAACCTTGTTAGATTTAAGAACTTCAAGAATAGAAGGTACTTTCCTGCTAAACAAATTAGTTTTCTTAGCGATGTCAGCAATGGTAAGTTGAGAAATACCATTGCTATCCGCTGCTAAATTTAAAGTGCGCAACACACTACAAATCTCTGATTTAGTAGGATGGCTACTTTCTATAAAAAACTTTTGCGTGTCATAACTGTCAGGCGAAAAGAAAGTCATACATTCAGACATATTACCGTCACGACCTGCACGTCCAACTTCTTGCGCTAATGCTTCAATACTCCCGGGTATATCGCGATGAACAACTCCACGAATATTACCCTTATCTACACCCATACCAAAAGCATTAGTAGCTACCATGACTCTTACTTTGTTATGCATAAACAAGTCCTGATTAACTCGTTTATCCGTAGGAGACAGCTCACCATGGAAGACCATCACATCTTCCTTTAACCAGCTATTTAATTGCTTTGCTGTTTGCTCAACTCTATTGATTGTTGCGCAGTAAACAATAGCTGGTCCTTTAACATCATGCACAAAATCAGCAATCTGCGACTCATTGTTCATAGTCGCTGATTTTAATAATAAATTAGTTCTACGCGGATAGTATACAAGTTTATGCGCATTTTGCATATGCAGCACACGCCTAATGTCCTTCTCCACTTCTGTAGGACATGTAGCAGTAAAAGCCGCCACTACCTTTGGATTCTTCTCTTTGATAAAGTCACCTACCAAACAATAACTAGATCTGAAGTTATCCGACCATTGCGACAAACAGTGAGCTTCATCCATAACCACCATATCAGGCGGCACGACATGCAAAGCTTCTTTGAAAGCTTCACTATGTAAACGCTCAGGCGCTACATAAATAAATTGTAAATCACCTTCTGCCCATCTTTTTATTGCCGCTTGATTCTCCGCGTCAGATTGCATCGACGATATAGCTAAGGCTTTTATACCTTTAGCTTGCAGGCTCTGCACCTGATCTCGCATCAAAGCAACCAACGGCGAAAACACAATAGTGCGCCAATTTAAACATAAGGTAGGTATAACGAAACAAGCAGTCTTACCAGTAGACGTGGGTAAAATGCAAAGAGTATCTCGCTGTGCTAATATATTTACTATCACAGGCTCTTGACCTTTTCTAAGTCCAGAAAAGCCCATGATACTAAGAACACTAGGAAGCTGCGCAAAGCCAGCCTTTAAAGAACTGCTTTGCGCCGCTTGAATTCTGTTATTTAAAGTCTCAGACATAAATTCTGTAAAACTAAAACACTATTATGTATTTGATCTTCTAAGATAGGAAAATCAAAATTAAACCATTTTTGAATTATGGAACAATTAAAGCTAAACCTACGATCTAAAGGAAGGATAGTTGGTTTAAAGAAGGCTTCACACAAGTCAAATGTATTTCTACTTACTAATTCCATATTCGCTGGTTCGTTGCCTGCATTTCGCATGAACCCCCAACGGTATAGCGGTAATAAAACTGCATTAGAGTGAACGGAATATATTCGCCTGTTACATTCTGTTTGCTCTGACATTATAAAAGAAACCAAATTAAGAAGACTGGTTTCATCTTTTAAGTACTTGTGATCAAAGATCCGAGTATCGAATTGCTGATTCGTATTAAAGTCCGAACAAACAAATGCACACTTTTTATTAAGTACTTCATCCGGCTGCGTTGGAAATTCGCAATACAGCTTTCCTCTTTCGGTAGCTGTACAGGCGAAAAACACAATTCTAAATTCTGTCATTTTATATTTCTAAATGATTCAAACGGGCGCGCCCTGATTACTAAACACTCTGGAAACTTAGGATGGTACTGCACATTCTGTGACCTAAATTGCAAATTGTGATATTGCTTTTTAGACCAAAGAATTATTGTAGTAATCTTGTTACCAAAAACAGGATCAGATACGCATAAATTAATCGCATCATAAATACGTAAGGGTCTAGGTACATTGAATTCAGGATCTAATTTTGTAACAAATTGTTGGTACACTTCGAATGCTGAATAGTATTCGCATAAAGGTATAGAACTTCCAACACACGCATAATGTTCCTCGACAAAATTTTCGAGGGAATTAGTGTTTAAGATAGGAGGAGAAGCTGCATGCAAAGCATTAGGGTTTCCTTTGAAATGCAACAGTTCTATCCAACCGCGAACACAATTTGTTTCAGGTACTTTAGACACCGCGTAAAGATATTAATGGATAAGCTATGGCTTGCACCCCTTTATATGTATTAACACAAATAGAAGGGTTAAGTTGATAAGATAAAATATTATTTATATCTGATGAAAAAGAATTAGTACTTATATTCCTACATATAAATAAACTCTCTTTACCGTTTAACATACTATCAGTCAGTAACATACTAGCATCTGTCGATTCTAGCAATTGCCACAAATGACTTTTAGGTTTAGGGAACATCAATTCACCAAAAACAGGGAACGTCTCATAGACGACCAAAACATCGCTAAAAACAAAAGGAAGATCACAAGTCAAATCTATTGTATTCAATAGCGAGGTCAGTCTCCCGACCTCGCTACGAACATTGAATATTTTAGACAAATGATTTATCAACCTTGAGTCATTAGTTTTTACATTAATACTCATGATTTTGCTCTACCTGCATACTATCGATAGAATCTAACATTTCAGTAAAATGTTCATCTGTTAAATTCGCAGCATCTTCTGCCGTAATACCTACGTCTTGATGCTGCTTCTCCATCGTCTCTCGAAGTTTAAGAATCTCTTCTTTAGACACAACCTCAGGTGCATATGCAGATTCAATAGAATCCAAATGATCAGCATGATAGTTTTTATTAATGGTGGCCTTAACATTATCTACAATGTCAATGTAACCATTTATACCCAATTGCTTACCTAGATTGATTTTAACGTCTGCGTTATTTTCAAAGGCAGCATAAAATTCATCAGCAGTTACTTCATTAACACCCAGCACAGAACTGCTAAACTTAGATCCTTTAACCGATGTACTTAACCATTTTTGTTCGGCGCACATCGTAGCAAAACCTAAATTCATATTCACTGCCGGGTCTAGGGAGAAACCAGAATCATTGAAGTGCCCAGTTCTAAGCTCATAGAAAAACTTGGAGTTGTCAGGCCCTAACGAATTCTTAGCTATTCTTGCTGAAATTAAATTACCGATAACCTCGCCAGATGTATTCTTGGATAAACCTTTACGAGATAAAATAATAGTAAGAGCGGTGTTTTGATGCAAAGCTCTTCCACCAATACGTGTCTTATTGTACAACGCACTCATGTCCGCAGACATGTAACTAGCTGCACCGCCTGCCATATCTACCTTGTCATTTTGGTGGTGTACAATAATCAAAGATACATTGTACTGCTTTAAAAAGGCAGGAAGAAGTCTGCACCATTTATGCGCCCACTTGGAATGACCTAAGTTAGAACCTTCGTTAATTTCTTTGAATTTCTTTTTCTTAGCATCAGACATGTTATCGCCATAATTATAAAAGCCTGCAGCCTCTTCAGGATTTAGAAGCTTAGACCAAGGATCCACAGCAATTACAATAGGCACATGCATAGGAATACGTGGAGTGTCTTTGTCTCCTCGAGTACCTCTAGCCACATAGACAAAGTCTTTCATGATCTGCCACATGTGATCTAACGAGTTAACTGATTCAACACGGAGTCTCTGCAGCATCTTGTATGCACGCATTACGTTTGGATGTAATGCCCTCATAACACGCGCAGGCGGAATCTGTTTAGATTCGCACTCAATATAAAGAGCAGGACAACCGACATCCATAGCCCAGCCCAGCATTTGCATAACCAATGTGGTTTTACCAATACCCTCTGCGCCAATAATATCTATAATCTTCTGAGGAGGTATCCCATATTGCCCAATCGCTTGCTGCAAAAGGAAATGCTTGAGAGGGAAAGCAAATCCCTCTTGCACCTCAGCCATGCTTTTAAAGCTAATGCTCTGCCCCTTTTTACGGGAAGTCACATTCTCTAAAGCTGCTTTATATTTATTACCGTAGTCTTCTTCAGTATCAATGAAATGAAAACCATAATCGATTTTAATATCACTAGAAACTGGAGGCGCTTCAATAACATCATTTCCAATATCTGCCTCATCTAAATGGACAGACTCTGTATCTTTCTTTTTGCCGATACCCGGTGGGCGGCCTCTTCTTTTCTTAACGAGTTCTTCGCTCATATTATTTATAGTTAGTCAGCGCCGAATAGTCGACGCTGACTTAATTTAATTTTTACTAACTGACAATTAAGGAAGGATAGAAGTATGACCGGCTTTTGGACGTAAATAGATAATACGCGAAAGCTTGTCTGGTCCCATGTTTACACCGTCACGTGCAAAATCAAGTTCCAGTTGAGCAAGCTCATCCTTTTCTTCTTCTGTAAGCTGATTGTCTTTAGCTTCAACACTTTTTGCTTTAACAGCAGGCGGTGCCGAAGGCGTAACCTCAGGTGCAGACCATGGCGGAGCTTCATCAATCAAAGCAGGAGCACTACTTTCAAATGGTGGAGCTTCGTCTTCCAAAGGAGGCAGGTCATCTGGTAATTCTGCACGGAAGAAACCTAGATCTCCAGGAAGCTTCCACTGCTTATCACCTACTTTACAAACTTTGATACCATCTTGTCCTTTATCTACAAGTGCTTGTAGCTCGCCTCCAGAATGTTTTTCTGGCTTGCTTCCCATTACGCTAACCCAAAAAGTATCAGCAGTGATAACAGGAGCAGCAGGAGCAGCAGGAGCTGCAGGAGCAGGTGCCGATTTTACAGGCATGGTCGGTCCTGTGTATGCTGGACGTTTAGGTACATAGACTTCTTCATCACCAGCGTCCGCATCAGGATTACCCGCAAAGACTTTCACCTTATGGGGCTCTGGCGGAACATTAGCGTAGTTACTGCAAACTTCTTGAATAAGATGATAAGGAACAGAACCGTCTTCTACAAGGAAATCAACGATCTCCTGAGCAGAAAGGATTTTGAAAGCCATATCATCACCATAGAAATGAGCACGCTTTACGAGAGCTTCTTCAGGTACAGCACGAGACTGCACACCTTTAGAACTCTTATGCGAGCCTGCAGTAAAAATCATACCATTGAATGGCTGCGGAGATGCCGGTAAAGAAACCGTATCAATAAGCAAGCCAGTATCCGGGTTTGTGATATCGCCAAACAAATAGTCAGGCCAATCAGTATCCAAGACACGTTCATGAGCAGGACGCCACTCTGCTAACTTTGCGCAGAGATCTGCAAACCCCTTGGGTGAAAAATCAATGACATAATTTTTCATGGTGCGATCTGAACCAGATGTACCATAAAAATTAAAGAAGTACCTTAGCTGAGGATAAGGGATAACCATCTTGGCATCCTTCTTGTTTTCTTCTCGCTCCGTTAGCGCTCTAATGGCTGGGTCTTCATGTCTCTTAGCGAAGCGATGAATGTCAGACAATGGGTCGATCATCTCGTTACGTTTCTCAAAGCCATGAGTATACTTTAGAGTGTGCGGGGACAAGAAAGAAACCTGTTTGTTACCAAACCAAGTGTAGCTCAAACCAATACCAAAAAACGCAACAAGGTCAGGCTGGCCAGTCTCCTGGTTAATACTACCTTTGTCACGATAAGGAGCCCACGATTTAGCGAAATCAGGGTCTGCTTTAGAGGTACCGATGTAATCAAACATGGGTAGAATCCTACCCGAAAAAGACTTATTCTTCGACGGAGTACCGCCGTAAATTCCATTTTTGAAATAACCGCCCCAGTAGGAAGAGTTACCTTCACCTTTCATTCTCTTTTGTAGTTCGCCGTAATTAGGAGGAGTAAACGATGTAGCCATATTGTATAATTTAGTTGTTCCAGTTTTTGTCTTTAAGTTGTTCTATTTCTTTTTTATCCGGTTTGGAAGACCAGCGGTAAACAAAGTCCGTATCAATAGGATAGTTCATTGTTCTGCCGTGGTATTCCCATGTATTAACATCCGTCATATATTTTTGATGCATCTCCGCTACTAGAAATCTCTCATGCAAAGGACATAAAGTAACCACAGAATCATATAAAATAATAAGAGGACGCGCGCGCATATTATTCTTTATGTAGAAATCTAGCAACCACTTACCTGCACGAGCAGCTGTGGCAGCAACAGATTCCTGCATGGGAAAGTTACGCGCTTCTCTTCCCATAGACTTGAACAATCCAGAGGTCAAATGCTCATCTAGTTGATCGATGTATTTTTCACCGTGAGAAGCGAAATGTCTCAACCGTCCAGACGCCGCACGATATACCCCTTTCTTAGCTGGTATATTTTCCATTTTTATAAGAAAATCTTGAGCAACAGGTTGACGTTTGCTAAGCGATTTCAACAACCTATCTCCCATACCAGCATCTGGTTTCTTACCTGTATCTTGTTCAATTTTACGTTCTAGAGTCGAAGCGGAAGCTCCATAAGCAGAGCTGAAGTTACCTACCTTGGCGGCACCTCTATCCTTCTTTTCGTCAAGAACTTCTCTGGGTTTAATATGTACCATTTCCGCCAAAGACCAGTGTAGATCTTGTTTTGGATGTTTTAATTGCCCGGAAGCATCTTTTACTAATATAGGGTTATCTGAAGCAATAAGTAAATGTTTAAATTCCTCTTGAACATTTGTGGGAAAAACATCCTGAGGAAAAGATAACCTATACTTATTACCTTCAGCATCCACAGCAAAATTTACATCCGGGTTGCATACGATATCGATCAGATTTCTATCTCCAGAGATAAAAGCTAAACCTCGAATCTCTGCAGTTTGATAATCTGATTCTACAAAACACCAACCTTCAGGCGCTTTAACGCACGAACGAATGGAAGGTAGTTTGCATTCTTTTTCCCCATTTTTATTAACAGAAATAAACTTATGAAACTGTTCAGGTAGCTCTCCTTTTTCTTGTAAGTTTACAAATAAATTAAATATACCTGAAGTAATAAGTTTGTTAACATAACTAGGCCAGTTAAGCGAATTAGGTTTCCAACTTCTTGGACGCCCTGTTTCTGTAGTACTCATCTGACCATGCACGCGACCATCGCTACATAAGAAGAAATGCAAACCGTTTTCTTTCAGCACATTACCGTCTTCATCCGTGTCTGCCTGTTTTAAAAACGCCTTACAAATGTTACCAACAGCATTTAACTGCAGCAACTGCCGCAGTAACATGTCATTTTCTTTTTCAGCCAAGATTTGCAAAGTCTGCTTGTCTACAGCTGGATTATAGTTAGCACGTGCTTGTACAGGCATCGCTTTTATTTTCTCCCAACTTGTCGAGGGTAACCCCTTCTCTTTGTTGCCTGTACTTTTAATAGGCTCGTAACCTTTAACATCAAACAACCAACGCTTTAGGTGCGCCGCAGATCTAATATTAAAAATAGGACTATCAATGTAATGGGAGAATAAAGCTTTTAGTCTTGGAATATCATCCGGTTTTTTAGCTATTGCCTTCAATGTTTCCCATGCTTTATCGTGCTGTTGTGCTGCGATATGAAATAGAAAAGATTTATAGGCTTCTAAACATTGTTCTGCAGGTAATCTGTCTATGAACACGTTAAGTAAAATACTGCAAGCCTCTTTGGATATACTTTCCTGCAGCAATACTAACATCTTATCTCTAGCAAAAGAATAAAGTTCTCGTAGCTCATCTAACATAGCAACGTCCATAGGAAGTCCTACAATCGAAAAGCTCACAAATACGTCCGTTACAAAAGGGTGGAATATATTATTATAATAATCCGTTAAACCTTGCGCAGCTAAACTTCTAGTTATAGGTCCCCAAGCGCGAAATACTGTATCCACGTCTTTACACGCATAAGGTATAAGAATGGCATCCGGAATAACGCCATAGCCTCCATCTAACATCTTGGCTTTGTTTTCTTTAACCCACAAAGTCAGATCTAAATCATAACGCCCAAGGTCTGTATACTTAAGAGCCAAGCGTTCCAAAGACAAGTCCTCTGCTTCATTGACAGTCTGTAAAGCAAACTCGCTGTCAAAAATGCATTTCTCATACCAGTCAAGACCAAGCACATGAGATAACCAAGGAGCGTCTGCAGCCCAATGGTGTCCTATATACTTTACATCTTCTTTGTTTAGCCAAGTGGCTAACATCTGACCAGCCTCGGAATAAGGAATGTCAAAGACGTAATTACCCGCATCATCCATCCAGCGAATGTAACAAGCTCTACCGGATTTCCAGCAGAACTGTGTACTACGTAACTTACCATCCACGTGATTATTACCAGCCCATTCGCAGTCTACACTAAATACTCTGTAGTTCCCCTCTTGCCACTCAGCTAATATTTGTTTGAGCTGTGCAGAACTATTTACAATTGTGTAATCTAAATTTATTTTGTTAACATTTATATTACATATCTCTTTATGCATTCTACTAATCTCGCGTGCTTCGACTCTGAACTTTTCGATGTACTCAGGATTAGTTATCAGCTTATATATGTCATCTATCAGGTATAACTTAGCGTTATATTTTTCATTGAAAAACCAACCGCTTTTTGCATCGCTTAGCGATAGCTTTATACCTGACATCAAATCAAAAACAGGCTTACCTATACATACAATGATTTTAGGTTTTACCTGACTTATTTCTGCCTCGAGTGCGGGAAGCGCCCAAGCCACTTTATCTTTAGGTAATTTAGCTCTTTCAGTTTTTGGTAGTAACCATTTTATTAATGCTGTGTAATAGCAATTATCAATTTGGATTTCCTCAGACGAAAAAATGTCTTTGAAAATGATACCAGCATCAGATCGTAAATAACGCGGCTGTACTTTAACTCCAGGCTGTCCATCTCTGCCTCTAAGAAATTTACTGTTTTCCTGCGGTGTAACACAGGACGAAATAAACATAATGTCAGACGGTTTTATACCCTCACCAGCTATAAAAGTAACACCTGGATGTTGCTTTAAACTACCTGTTGATTTTATCTCCAGTGGAGCTGGAAGATTTATATCCGGCTGAGGTATGGCCTTTTCTTTTATCTGCTCCATAATCTAAACTTTCTAACAAAGAATTTAAAAATTCCAATTCTGAAAAAGACATGAGCTGTATAGTAGCATCGATGTCATCCATAACCGGTATGCTTAATTTTTTATTGATCAAGCATACACGGTTATCGATCAATTTAATCAATTTAGATTTACTCATAAACGGTAAGACGATTACGCCTTAACCGCAAGAAGCATAGATGTCCAATTCTTTCTAAGCCACTCAATACCTTTGAAGGAATAACGGACTTGAGGCCGCACATGCTTTAATGCACTCGTTTTATACGCCGGGTTGCTGACGTCTACGAAAACACCTTTGCTAGCTTTTGGCTTATCCCATTTAGGACACACCACATGACAAACAACACTAAAATTGCTTCTGATTGCAGAATACTTTAGCGTCGGAGCTTCATGTGTTGAATGCGCTGTGTGAAACGCATATCTTAAAATTTTATTAAATCTAGGGTGGGTTACTGGGCGTCCTGTTTCATCTAACCACGAAGTGGAAAATAATGAAAATACTTGATCTGAATTTAATAGTCCAGCTTTAGTCAGGTTGAATACGTCATCCCAGATGCCAATTTTATTAATATAGAATTGCAAACTCGCAGGCGTGTCCGATTGCCAAGATTGCACAGCTACTTGTTTTTGCTGTAGTTGCTGTTTTAAAATTTCACATTCTTCTACAGCCGCTAATAATTTCTTTTTTAGAATAGCAATGTTGTTGTCTACATCAGACAGTATAGACTCTACTTCTTTTACAGGATCGGGATTATTAACCCTAGTGTCTGAAACTATTTGTACAGAACCAACCTGCTTTTCTGCTTTATTTAAAACTTTATAATTTTCTTGCGGTACTGCTTCTTGTACATCTTCTAGAAGAAAAATAGAATAAAAATCAGTATCGTATTTTTTCTTTGGTTTCACAACCTTCAATAACCAAGCAATACCTTTCTTTGTCCATAGTGTCTGTTTAACTCTATTGGTTATAGAAGCGTAAGAAGAAACAGGCACAGCAGCATGCGTAATTGCTATTGCTTCTTTTGAAAAGTAATTTTTAACATTATCTAAAAGTTTAATAATATAAGAAGGACTCAAGCCCAATATTTCAGCAACAATTTTATTAGGATAAAGTAAATCATTGCTAACTGTGTTACGCAAATACCAAACAGAACACGTAACCCCTTTCACAAGCTCACGTGCCATATCTTCCTGCTGCCACTGCACAGGACTTCCAGATTCATCTTTAATATAAATTACTTTTCTTGCATTTACAGTTTTTGAAGTATTAAAGAAGTTTAGTTGTTCAGCATTCATTGTCGTCATAATCAGATGTATTTATAAGTTAAAGCCATTGCACTTATTGTATCCATTTCTCCAATATCTTTAAAACCATCAGGTAGATCCACGAAAACAACTTCGACTGATTTTTGAGATAACAAACTTTTTATTTTTTGTTTTGCCTCAAGCCCAGCCTTGTCATTGTCATTTATACAAATGATTTTTTTAAACTTACGACACAGCAAATCAGCTTGTTTATCGCTCATGTATTTACCCAGAAGCGCACAAGCACCAGGACCTAAACGTCCAGCGTCTAACGGTCCCTCCACTAAAAATACAACGGGCTTTTTAAATCCCATCATACTATTGAATGCTACTGCCGCGTCATAGCCCATAAGTGTGTCGTTACGAGCCATGCCAAAAGCAGTTTTATATTTGCTGTAGTTCCATAGCACTTTAAATGTGCTATGGCGATCCTCAATACCTGGCAGCGGAACCCACTTTTTAGTATCAAGGCATTTATGCTCCATAGGCATCCAAATGTTTTCATAAGGATGCCAGAATTCCTTCACACCTGCAGCGGTGACACGTTCAAGTATACGAGCTTGCCACCCGACTTGAACACCATGCATGTATGAAAAGAAAATGATTCGACCCTGCGGCGTATCGCGAAAACCTTTTGGTAACTTTTTATAGTATATACCTTTTGAAGGATTTTCTGGAGCTTCGGCTATACAGTAACCACAGTTAAACTGTTTTTCCAAAGTCTCTATGTTATAACCTCTAGAGGTCAAATAAGTTATTGCCGGGTGGTCGTTGGAAAGATCAGAGAGCGGAATGACTTCTCCCGGATCTTGAGGAATCTTATTTCCGTTTTCATCTAGTATTAGACATTCTTCACGTTGCACCGATGCCGATGTAACATGAGACGCTACGTTCTTTATACCGCGCTTCTCAAGAGGCGGAAAAATCCTTTCGTTAAGTAACTGAGACACACGATACTTTGTATTTGTCTTGTGACAAACAGCACTAAAATCAGGATTGTGTTCTTTCTTATTCTTAGCCTTCCATTCTTCTAATTCAAAATATTTAGAGGCATTTACAGTTAAGTGTTTGCTATTTAGTTCTTTCGCTCCGTCCATCTCCAAACAAATTGGAGACGGCATGTATATGTGGTAACCATTTGATTCACTGCGTATTACTACGGGACCGTGAATTTTACTCAAACGATCAGCAAGTATAAGCACCTGCCTCGGTACCGTGTTGAGCTGCGAGTTCTGCGCATTTTGCCCGTTCTCCATGTTTTTTCAAATCGGCAAAGGTTAATTGTGTATAATAATTATTAAGTACATTGTGATTTAATTTATTTACATACAACGTACTTTTACAGGCACCCGCAATTTCCATATGTAAGGTATCGACTTCATCCCAATTTACAAAACCAGCAGGTAATTTATTTTTTACAAAATTATAAACAGCTTTATTCTCGGCAAGTTGTCTGTAAATTTTATTTTTAAATTTATTTAAGAGATAAGAAATTACATCATCAGAAATATATAGACCATAACAACACATCAATTTAGCATAAGCAGGAACAAAATCTTCATCAAAAACAAGGCTGAGTTTAGCTGTAAGTACTTCAGGTTTATTGTTATACGTCTGTATTAAAGGTTTAATTAGATCAGATGCGTGTGTGTAATCTTTAATTATTTGTTTACTGTCAGAACCAAAAATAAGATTATTAATTTTATTATCAAAGTACCAAAGTTCTTCAGGAATTAATTTTTCAGTATATTTTTCAAGTAAGGTTTTAAATTCAAGTACAAGGTCAAAGGCAGTATATGTCAGTTTATTTTCTTCAAGTATATTTTTTATTTTAGCTACGTTTTCTGGCGTGATTAACCCAGAATCAATTCTGCGGGCAATAGAACGAGCTGTTCCGGGAGTCATGGTGAAATCAACAGTAGCTCCAAGTAATTCAGCCACAAGGCAGTACTCCTCTTCTCTTTCAGGATTTGTCAACCGGGCCATACACCCATTTGCAGAGTAGCATGTACCATTTAAACCATCCCCAGCAGAACCATCCGGGTAATGCTGCCTGTACGATTGTCCTCTACCCGCTTTCTTCAAAGGTTGGAATTTTTCTTCTGAATGAGTTTCGGCTTCGCCAACCTCATTATTTATTTTTTCACAAACCCCGGAAGAATTTAAATTTTGAAAAGGTTTCTCAGTCTGCGGAGAACCCTTTTTGGGAGAGTTAAAACTCTCCTTATTAATAGCGCGCTTGTTACGCCGCATCATAGCATGCACTCTTTGGACCATACGCTTCGCTTTGTTACCAGCCAGCCTATAGAAGGTACCTCTAATCCGCGCGTTACGAATTGCTGCTAATTCTACAATTTTATTTTCTTGTTTCAAAGCACGCATAAGGTCATCTGCCTTTCGCGATTTGAAATTGAGAACATTTTGAATCCACTCTTTAGAAACAAACTTACCCTTCTTATTCATCGCTGCTATGATAGCAACGATCTCCGCTTTTGTTCGTTCTTCCATCGATGTAAAGCTGTACGAGATCTCAACGGTAGGTACATCACAAAACTGAACGATCACATCCTTATCAGGAAGGCCACAAGTATTGTGCTCACAAGGCTTGAACTCTTCGCCTTCTTTTTTCTTCCGATCAGCAAGTTTGAAAAACATAGGGGCTCGATGCTAGCGAGCCCCTATGTGTGTGCAAGCATTTTATGCGTTTTTTTATATCCAAGGATCCATACGTTGATATTCGTATGTTCGTTTAAAAGGAATGGCCTTTTGAATACCATGCCTTGCCTTTGATATATTTAAATATTGTTTAGTATTATAAGAGATGGCATCATCGATATCTGAACCAACTCTATAATCTTTTCTTTTCTTATTACCTTCCTCTGCCAATTGCTTAGCATATTCTTCAGAGTAAAGAGCAGTGATACCAATAACCCCAGAATACAGCCGCGTCATAGTTTTACACTCTGACAGATGTTCTGCTGTTATCTGAAGTTTATTAGCGGACGAAACAACAGCCTGCGCCAAAGCAACAGAAACTAAGTTATGTTTACGCGCTACCTCCTCCAAAGCATCCGCAGCTTCCTGATACACGTGGCGGATCTCCACCCCGGCATCAACTGCGCTGGCACTTAACGCACCGCCAATCCAGTCAAGAATGATATAATCTACCTGCTTGCCGGAGGTCTGTGTGAAAAGCTCCATCTCTTCCTCAATCCGCTTTACCAAACTTTTTGTAACTACACTCTTTTCAATATTACCCCAGTTAACAAACTGAAGACTACCTTTATTTAGTTTAGCTACATTTTTTCTAAATTCAGCAAAAGCTTCTTTTTCTCTGTTACTAAGTACATGTTCAAAGATACCTTTGCTGATAGCTTTGTGCGGAATACTGCAGCGGTTAGATACGATACGTCGGTATAGCTCGTCATGCTGCTGCTCTGTAGATATGAACAACCCATTCGCTCCATTAATGTATGTGAAAGCACAAGCTAGCTGACAAGCAATAATAGTTTTACCTGAGCCTGTGCCTCCAATAATCATGTATGCAGATCTTTTTCGGAAGCCTCCACCTAATGCTTCATTCAAAGCCGGGATGTCACTGTCGATAGATTCAACAAGCGCTTTATTTGGATCTTCGTACATAGGAAGATCCTGCAGCAGTACACGATCAGGTACGTCAGATATTAGCCTTTCGCCCTGATCTAAGCTCGATATTAAATCAACATTTTGCTCGCACATTAAAGCGAGGTCATCGAGATTAACATCGGACAGCGATAACTGCCTTACAATACGCGAAGCTCTTCTATTCTTTAAATAAGAACTAATACCAATACTTGCAAAATGTAAGATATGAGGTTCTACTTTTATACTTAATATGTTAAGTACAAAATAATTTAAAATCTCATCTACTTCCTGCTCCATTAACATTTCTGCAGCTTTGGCTTTTTGAATAAGCCAATTTCTAAGAAACTCAGGAGACATAGGTAAAAAAGAAAAAGCCTTGTCTTCAAATATATTATTGTAGTCGCGGATAGCGGCATACAATATATTATTAAAATTGTCCGAGAAGTCATCTTGATGCTTTATCTTTTTAGATCCGGACTGTAAACAAACGACTCTTTTAACTTTATTAAATAAGCTATAGCTTTCTCTAACAGAAGCTATGAATATTTTTTCAAACCAGTCGCTGTTTTGCTCGATATGTTTAGCTAATGCTTCGGGGCATTTAACCATAAAAGTATTTCTCTAATGGGATAATTTAATGTTTGCGCTGCTTTATACATCCCAGGATTCCTGGTATAAAACTCGTAAGCTTCTTGTCCAAAAAATTTTTTAACCTTCTCGTTTTGATAAGCTAATAAAACACGAACATGCGCAGGATAGTTGACCATGAGACTGCCCAAATATTCAAGTGACTGTTCGTTTATCTCTGCGGAGCCTAGCAAACGCAATAAAGATCTATTCACGTATTCAATAGAGCATTTTAAATCAGCCACATAGGGTGAGTTCTCAGGATCAAACATGACATCTCGTCCCAATGCTTCTGACTTATTTTTTGCTCTTGTTAAATCCGATCTGCCTTTCATGTAAGAATTGTATGACCTGCGTATTGCATCGCCATACATACCATTAGGGTAAGGACCAGATGAAAATTGAGAATAAGCAAAGGCGGCATCAACAAAGGTTTCAGGTGTTGCATCTAATTCAATACACACCTGCGCTGCTTTTTGCCAATGATAAAAATCAGAGTACTTTTGAGGTACCTTATATTTATTATTGTAAATAGATTGTTTCCGCTCTAAAAAATAATTCTTAATTTCTCTGGCTACCGCATCTATTCGGTTAGGACACATATCATCTTTTTAATACCGCTAAATAACGATTATCTAAATCTAACTTTCTACGATAAGAAGCTAACGGATATCGATATTCTAAATCTGCTAACTCCGATGGATTACTGGCGTATATAGCTAGCTCAAGGCTGCTTTTAAATCTTTTTAAGATAATCCAACCTTCCTGTTTGTCGCAAGCTTCAGCATTAGCTAGAGCTTTTTGCCGAAGCGCTTTTCTAACCTCTCTCTCTGTTTTAGGGTCGTATTTTGCCATATGGATATCTGGTCTGGTGGAATGGGATCGCTTATTTCCCATGGATGTCTACCGCCGTCAAGATATTCGTTATCCAACCATATAGCTACGCAGCCATAATAATTAACTTTTGAACCTTGACTAGTCCGGACAGCACCATCGGCCCATTCAACACCCACAACTGTAGCTACAGTCATAGTTAAATCATCGACTACTTTATCTCCTACTTTCCATAAAATGGGCGTATTAAATTTTGTAAAGAACTTAAATAGTTTATGAAACATGTGTGCTAATTTGAGTCTTTTATGTTCTAGTTTCATATAGCTTTAGATTTAAATGAATTTTCTAATTCATTATAACCTGTAACAAAAGATATTTCATAGCCTTTTTCTGCATAAGCTTGCACTCTAGCCTTAGACTCCCGGTATAAAGCTTGCGCACCTTCTCCCTGAGCTGTGCCGGGAGAAAAGAAGAAATCAAATACTACACCACATTTTTTGTTAGGTCTTACTTCTGCTAGTCTACCAGGTTTTTGAATTGTGGAAGTATTAGCACCTCCGCCACTCAAATTAATAAGCGCTCTAACGTGATTAAATGTGACACCCTGCGCATAAATATCACTAGCTAAACAACGCTTTATTTCGTCGGAACACATACGCTGCATAAGTTCCTCACGTTCTTTTTTAGTGAGTCTTTTTGCCATGGCTATGGTACCTTCTTCGCCTATCCAGTTTAAATAAAATTCAGCTTGTTTTTCATTTTTAATAAAAATAATAGTCTGCCAGTCTTTTGGTACTAAGTCGTGACATATCCATTTTACAGCTTTTGCTACAGCGTTACTTGCAAACAAACTGTGTTTATACGCACGATCTCTGTCGCCTAAATTACCTTTTAATGGAATGACTATCATGTAAACAATGAGAGGACAGACCGCGCCTTCCTCTACTGCTTCTTTGAAAGTTCGTTCCGCCAAAACAGGACCGATGAGCGATTCAATTAATATATCTTTCTGATCAAATCTTCCTTTTAATGTAGCCCCAAATCCAATTTTTCTAGCCTTATCAAATTTAGCTAATTCGGGTAATCGACTATTAGTAACACTAGCATGTGGTTCGTCTATTAAGAGTAAACGACAGGCATCCGCATCACACTTGTGTAAGCTATCCATACTTACCACGTTAATATCATCACCAGGAGTTTTTGTAGAACCCCCGCCAATAAGTCTCACATCTCTATGTGGTACTGCGGCTTTAATGTCATCATATAACTGCTTTACTAGATCTGCGCCAGGTACAGTTACAACTGTATTAATATTTGGAAAGGCACGTATAGTATTTTTTATGAGCGTTGACTTGCCGTATCGGGTCGGCGCACCCAATAGCCCACTGCAATCTGCGTTAAGGAACTCAACCAACAGATCTCTTTGTTTAAACCTGAAACCTGTCATAAGATCAAATTTCGGTTTAACAAATTTTAAACGCATGTCATAGAATTTTACAGCTATGCCTTTTGCTTCTAAAA
>JACCDP010712912.1_pt1 | contig 20524 bp, 17 predicted proteins | sample 7445841 | NCBI WGS metagenome assembly JACCDP01 (sample SAMN15323441, study PRJNA562643) | freshwater metagenome | isolation source: river surface water | place: USA:Blue River Watershed | collected 2017-08-17
AAAGAGTTAGAAGCAACTATGACTGAACAATTAGCATCTACAAACGAAGTGGCTGCTACTGCCCAAGAAATTGCTGCTACATCCAAAAATTTAGTCAAAATGATGGAGAAAGTAGCGGAGATGACTAACGTTACTGCCACTGATGCCAGTGAAAGTCATGATAAATTAATAGACATGGAAAACTCCATGCGTCAATTGGCGGAGGGGAGAAGTTCTATCACTTCTAAATTAGGAATAATGAGTAAAAAAGCCAGCAATATTAATAGTGTCATTGTGACAATTACGAAAATTGCTGACCAGACTAGTATTTTATCATTAAATGCCGCCATAGAAGCCGAAAAAGCCGGAGAATATGGGGCAGGATTTGCCGTAGTAGCCCGAGAAATTCGCCGATTAGCAAATCAAACCGCGGTGGCAACCTTAGAAATTGAACAAATAGTGAAAGATATGCAAGCTGCGGTTTCTATGGGGGTTATGGAAATGGATAAATTCAATTACTCTGTGACTAATAGTGTGGAACAGGTAAACAAAATTAGTAACCAAATTGGTAAAGTTATTAATCAGGTGCAAAGCCTACCACCGCAATTTATCCAAGTGAGTGAAAGTATGGAAGAACAATCTCAAGGAGCAATTCAAATTAGTCAAGCTATGGAACAATTAACGGATGCTTCCCAACAAAGTGTTGATGCTTTGCGGGAAACTAATGGTGCATTGGAACAATTAGAAGAAGCAGCGCAGTCTTTACGCTCAGAAATTTCCCATTTTCAGGTTAGAAACTAGTTGAATAAAAAAGGTTATGCTGATGAAAGATAATGATGATATCAGCAATGATTATGATAGCGATAATCAGCTATTAGAGGATGTCAATCCCGAACAACCAATTTTCAATGATTGCTGGAACAAAATTGGTGTAATGGGCGATCGCACTTGTAGCGAATTAAAAACCGTCATTCATTGCTATGAATGTCCAGTTTATGCAGCAGTCGGTGATAGTCTCTTGGAAAGAGAAGCACCAGTAGACTATCTGGAAAACTGGATGAATGTTATTGAAGAAACATCTACTAATCCTGATGTTTATGACAGTAATGAGGCAATTATTCGCACGCTTGATTCTATTTCTATCATCATCTTTCAACTAGGAAATGAGAAATTAGGTTTGCCAGTAAGAATGTTACAAGAAGTAACCCACCCTTGCATTATTCAACCTGTACCCCATCGCAGCAATGAATTATTTTTAGGTTTAGTAAATATTCGTGGGGAAACATTACTTTGCGCTTCCCTGCACGCTATTTTACATATCCAAGTTACTCAGGAGATGATTAAATCAAAATCAAATCAAGATAATAAGGCTACAGTTAAACCAACTAATATCCAACGCATGATCGTCGCTGGACAAGGAGAAGATAAATGGGTATTTCCTGTAGATGAAGTCCATGGAATATTCCGCTTTCATCTCAGCGAATTACAAGAAGCACCAGTAGTAATTACCAAATCTGAAGAAGGTTATACCAAAGGTATTGTTTATTGGGAAGGAGAGAAAATCAATTATCTTGATTCTGATTTATTGTTTTATACCCTGAATCAGAAAATTTTGTAATTACTCTCTCTGACTTATTTTTGATCTGTCAACCATCACCTATCACCTATTATGAGTAAATACACTCTTTTCGACTTATTTGTAGAGGAAGTACAAACTAATATTGGCATTCTTAAACAATGTCTACCTATATTAAAAAATCAACCATTTTCTCAGCCTGAAATTGAGCAAGCCATACAAGCGAGTCATTCCCTTTATGGAACTACTTACATTATGGAAATGGAAGCAGCTTATAATTTAGTGCAATTTATGAAAGATTGCTTAATTGCTGCTCAAAAACAAACTATTACTTTAAAAATAGAACACATTGATATCTTAATTCATGCTGGTGATTTACTTTTGAGTATGAGTCTAGCGGCTGAGGATAATTTAGATGTATGGATGAAAAATCATCTTGAAGATTGGAATAATACTCAACAAGCAATTGCTTATTTAATAACGGGAAATTTACCCAATGAATTACTCTTAAATCTTCAAAAAACAGAAGCAATACAGCAGAAAGAAATAATAGATAATAATGAATCACTCTTAAATCTTCAAAAAACAGAAGCAATACAGCAGAAAGAAATAATAGATAATACAGCATTTGTCACCGATGAAAAAGAAGAAAAAATAGCCAACATAAAGCAGATTTCCCCTATTACAGACTTTGAACCTCGCCCTGTTATCTCAACATCTCCAGTTATATCCGCACCTGTACCACCAACGATAGAACTGCCAGTAATGAGTGGTGATAGTAGTTCAATGATGGATTTATTCCGATTGGAAGCTGAAGCGCAGGTTAACGTCTTAAATAATGGATTATTAATCATAGAAAATAACCCCCAATCAGCCCAGGAATTAGAAGCTTTAATGCGGGCGGCTCATTCCATCAAAGGTGCAGCCAGAATTGTAGAATTAGATCAGGTAGTACAATTAGCCCACGTTATGGAAGATTGCTTTGTCGCTGCTCAAAATAAAACCATTGCTTTAACTCCTGACGATGTGGACATCTTATTACAAGGTGTAGATTTATTGCAAAATATTAGTCAATTAAATGATGCAGAATTACCAACTTGGTTAGGACAACATCAAGGCAATTTTATCAATATTCGTGATGATGTAGCGGCAATTTTAGCCCCAGGCAGCAAAAAGCCGAAAACAAATACTACTCCTAATATTGAGAAGGATGTACAAATAGTTGATCATTCCCCAATTGCCAATCTTCAGCCCCTAGTTACCAAATCTGCATCACCAATTACTACTCGTGAGGAAGACAATACCAATTCCACTAAAAATCAGGATCGAGTCGTGCGAGTAAGTGCGGATAATTTGAATCGAATTATGGGTTTAGCAGGAGAATCATTAATTGAGGCGAATTGGTTACAACCATTTGCAGATTCTATGATGTTGTTAAAATCGCGGATGTTAGAAATTGCCCGCAGTTTAGAACAGTTACAGGAATCTCTTGATCAAAATTTATATGAGACAGAAGGCAAAGAATATTTATTGCAAGCACGACAACAAAAACAGGAATCTATTGATTATATAAGCGATCACCTAAATGACTTAGAATTATATGTGCGCCGCACTGGTAGTTTATCAGATCGTCTTTATCGGGAAGTCATTAATTCCCACATGAGACCATTTGAAGATGGTTTACATAGTTTTCCCCGCATGATTCGAGATTTGGCACGCAAATTAAATAAACAAGTTAAATTAGAAATCATTGGTAAATCTACACCAGTTGATCGAGATATTCTTAAGAAATTAGAAGCACCTTTAACCCATATTCTCAGAAATGCCGTAGATCATGGTATGGAACTACCAGAAGAACGCATTAGCACTGGTAAACCCCCGGAAGGTACAATTCGTTTAGAAGCCTTTCATCGGGGCGGAATGTTAGCAATTACTATTAGCGACGATGGCAAAGGTATAAATCGTGAACAATTACGTCAGAAAATAATTAATAAGAATTTAGTAACAGCAGATATTGCTACTCAACTTTCTGATGCAGAGTTAATGGAATTTCTCTTTTTACCTGGATTTTCTACAGCCAAACAGGTAACAGAAATTTCTGGGCGGGGTGTCGGTTTAGATATTGCCAAAAGTATGGCACAAGAAGTAGGCGGCACAGTCCGCGCCAATTCCCACCCAGGAAAAGGTACAAGTTTTCATTTTCAACTGCCCCTAACATTATCAGTGGTTAGAACATTATTAGTGGAAATTTCGGAAAATTCCTATGCCATTCCCTTAGCAAGAATTGACCAGATTGTTACTTTAGATAGATCCGAAATTACTAATGTAGAAAATCGCCAATATTTCACTATGAATAACCAAAATATTGGTTTAATAGCAGCTTGTCAAATTTTAGAATTACCTCTATCTAAACAGCAAAATGACTCAGTTTCTGTAGTTGTTATTAGTGATCAAAATAGTTCATACGGTTTAGTAGTAGATAAATTTTTAGGTGAGCGAGATTTAGTTGTTAGACCTCTAGATCCGCGTTTAGGCAAAGTTGCTGATATTAGTGCCACTGCATTATTAGGAGACGGTTCACCCATTTTAATTGTTGATGTTTCCGATATGGTACGTTCTATGGATGCTATTCTCAAAACTAGAAATTTATCTAAAGTAATGATGCAGGCTGAATTAGAAAGTATACATCAACAGCCCAAAATTTTAGTAGTTGATGACTCTATTACAGTGAGAGAAATGGAACGCAAACTCTTAGAAAATCGTGGTTATCTAGTGGACACGGCTGTTAATGGTGTAGAGGGTTGGAATGCAGTGCGTACTAACAATTATAATTTAGTAATTAGTGATATTGATATGCCAAAAATGAATGGTATTGAATTAGTCAAACAAATCAAAAGTAATCCGCGCTTAAATTCCTTACCCATCATTATTATTTCCTATCGTGACCGGGAAGAGGATAGACTCCAGGGCTTAGAAGCTGGTGCTGATTATTATTTAACTAAAAGTAGTTTTCATGATGATACATTAATTAATGCGGTAGTTGATTTAATTGGAAATTAGTTATTCTTAATAATTTAGGAGTCAAAATGTTTTATAAATTGATAATTTTATGAAAATTGCCATTGTTAATGATAACATCATTGCCATTAACACATTACGCCGGATTATCCGATCTGTACCATACTATCAAATAATTTGGACAGCTAAAAGTAGTGATGAAGCTATTAACAAATCTCAAGAAAATATCCCTGATTTAATATTAATGGATTTGATGATGCCCCTCATGGGTGGAGTTGCTGCCACTCAACAGATTATGAAATATTCTCCTTGTGCCATTTTGATTGTCACTACCAACATGAAAGCTAATATCTCTCAAATTTATGCAGCTATGGGTTATGGTGCTTTAGATGTTATGGATACTCCAACTATAGATAGTAAAGATTTTGCCGATCTGACGGATAAATTACTGGAGAAAATAGCTAACATCGCCAGATTAATTAAACATAGTTCTCAAGGTAAAAAAACTAAGTTACCAGAGTCACAAAAACTATTCAAATCCATGCAATTAGTAGCAATTGGTGCTTCTACAGGGGGTCCGAAAGCACTGGCAACTATCTTATCACAATTACCTGCAAATTTGAATGCTGCTGTTGCTGTTGTCCAGCACATTGATGGCAGTTTTTCTCGCGGTTTTGCCGACTGGTTAAACCAGCAAACACCTTTACCCGTAAGATTAGCCCAAACAGGCGATCGCTTGCAAAAAGGTACAGTTTTAATCGCTGGCACAAATGACCATCTCCATTTAAAACCAGATTTAACTTTAGCCTATACCAAAAACCCCATTGATTATCCCTATCGTCCTTCTATAGATGTCTTTTTTCACAGTCTTGCCCAACATTGGCAAAATAAGGGAACAGCCATTTTACTCACAGGTATGGGTAAAGATGGTGCGGAAGGACTAAACGCTTTAAAAATGCAAGGTTGGCATACCATCGCCCAAAATAAAGAAAGTTGTATAGTTTACGGGATGCCCAAAGCCGCTATAGAATTAAATGCAGCTATTCAAGTATTATCTTTAGAAAATATAGCCATAAACCTGCAATTATTGTTAAATAAGAGTTGCTGAAAAATTAGCAAACATATTCCTAGCAAATTTATGAATGAAAATTTAGTTCAAGATCGAATTACAGTTTTACTTATAGATGATCAACCCATGATCGCTGAGGCCGTTCGTCGAATGTTAGCTTCAGAAACAGATATTAATTTTCATTACTGTAGCAACCCCACCCAAGCCCTCAAAATTGCTCGATCCTGTCAGCCAACCATTATCTTACAAGATTTAGTCATGCCAGAAATGGAGGGATTAGTGCTAGTGCGTTTTTTACGGGCAGAAAATTCCCCAACTAAAGATGTTCCTCTCATCGTTCTTTCTAGTAAAGAAGAACCAGTAATTAAAGCCAAAGCCTTTGCTTTAGGTGCTAATGATTATATCGTTAAACTGCCAGATAAATTAGAATTAATAGCCCGGATTCGCTACCATTCCCAAGCTTATGTCAACCTTCTCAAACGCAAGGAAGCAGAAGCTATTTTACAAGCAGATAATCTGCGGATGCGTAAAGAATTAGAAATGTTGCGCCAAATGCAAAGAATGATTTTGCCAACCGCAGAAGAATTAAGCACCATTGAGGATTTAGAAATTGCCGGTTATATGGAACCTGCTGACGAAGTAGGAGGGGATTATTATGACATTTTGTACACAGATAATTTAGTGACTATTGCCATCGGTGATGTTACCGGACATGGACTAGAAAGTGGTATTTTAATGGTCATGACTCAAACAGCAGTTCGTACTCTTAAAGAAATTCAAGAACTCGATCCAGTCAAATTTTTAGATGTCCTCAATCGCACTATTTATAAAAATGTGCAACGCATGAATTCCGAGAAAAATTTAACCTTAGCTATTCTCACTTATGCCGAAGGTAAAATTAGTATTAGTGGTCAACATGAGGAAACTATTGTCGTGCGGAAAGGTGGCGAAATTGAGCGTATTAATACTATTAATCTAGGATTTCCCATTGGGTTAGAAGCAGAGATTTCAGATTTTATTGATCATACCATTCTGGACTTAAATGAAGATGATGGAATTGTCCTATATTCCGATGGCATTCCCGAAGCTTATAGTATGGATAAGAAACAATATGGGTTAGAAAAATTATGCGAAGTTATTAGCCAAAATTGGCATCAATCAGCAGAAAAAATTAAACAAGTAATCATTGATGATGTTAAGAGACATATTGGTGAACAAAAAGTGTTTGATGATATTACCTTAGTTGTTCTCAAACGCAAATTTAGCCAGAATCAAGAAATATTAGAAACACAAAATGCCATATTAGAACTAGAACCAGAAGTAGAACCACAAATTCCACACAATGGTGGTAAACGGAAAAGATTAGGCTTTTTTCGCCGTCAATCATTTCTCTAAATAATCACTCGTCTTTTTTCACCATTGGGATTATGGGAGGGTCTAGCTGGAGATATTGGTATTTCTCCTTGTTTCGATCCATTACTACTGCCATTACTGCCATTTTCTACTTGCTTAATCCCATCCCAATTGAGATAAGTAATATTGAAATAGCTGAAGATTTCCTCATAAATCTGACTTCTAACGCGATCACCTCGTTTACCATCTTCTAACTTCATTTCATCTACAAAAAACCTAATCTCCAATTCAATAAAAAATCCCGATTCATCATGATTCATCCCCATCATTCTAATGTATGGTTCTTGCCATTTTTTCTGCGGTGCTTTTAACTTGTTTTTCAACCAATCAATTAACTCAATTACATAATCATCTAAACGAGTTTCATCGCTTTGAGGATTAGATATTTTTTGAGCTAATTTTTGGAATCTACGCTGCAATAAACTAATCTTCCGCTCCCATTCGTCAGAAATAAAAGATTGATCCTCATCCAAAAAATTAGGATCTTTAATCCACAGACGATACCACTCCCTAATTAACTCAATCAGTCCATCCTCATTATATTCATTAAAATCAATGCCTAATCGGTTATTGCTGCTTTTTTCTTTTTCTTCAAACCCAGTCATCAGCAAAACTTCTTGAAATTCCTGTTGGACATTTTCTACTTCTTCCTGAGACATTCCCCCTTTTTCCGCAAATTTCATGGTGACAACTAAAGCTTCCAAAGATTCGACAATTTCTTCTAATTTTAAATTCACATTTTGTTCAGCTAGTAATCTTAATTTCCCAAATTCTTGTTGTTTAAGCAAATGCGTATCACTTTTATAAGAGTTAAAGTATTCATCTATTAGTTCTAATTTTGTCTCTATTGAACCGAGTGTATCAGGATGGGCTAAGACAATTTCTTCTATTAATTGTTTAGATTGCTCCATATCACATTCTGAAGGTAACTCGATCACAATAGATTGGTAATACAAAGAAGTAGGGCGACTTAAATTTGTGATTTTTTGACCTTGTAACATACTGTTAGGAATATAAATATCACAATGATTACTAAATATATAAAGATTGGTCACCCTAATCCCAATTCGGCGTAACATTCCAATTGAACCGTCTTCCAGTAGCAAAATATCCCCAAATTGAAAGGGAGTATCAATCAATAAGACAATCCCACTGAAAAAATTAGCTAAAATATCCTGAAGTGCAAAACCCAATACAAAAGTAGCACCACCCAAAGCTACCCAAATTCCTGTTAAATCAACGCCAAAAGAACTAATTATAAACACTGCACTCGTAATATATATCAGTGCGGGAACAACTGCTGAAAGCAGGGGAAGTAGAACGTTATCCCACATAACTTCCGTTTTTTGGGTGTAGTCTTTTAGGTAATAAATAAAGACTTGATCAAATATTTGTACAGACCAAAAACCAATGGTGAAAATTATTATGGTTGTGAAGATGTGTTCTATCGCTGAAAAAATTTTTACTCCAGCTAATTTATCAAAAGTTATTTCAATACTGAAAATAGCAAAAATAATCAGAGCCGGATTAAATGATACATTTACAGTGACAATAGCAATATCACTTTCAAACCTACGAAAAATAGGGCGTAATATATAAGCAAAGAATACAAATAATACAGCAGTTCCTAATAAACAGATGAGTAAACTGCTTAGAATTAATTCATCTGTATTCATTTGTGACAGTTGACTATGCAGAGTTTGGATTAATTCGTTGATATTGATTTGATAAAATTTATCAATCAGAGTTTGGATTAATTCGTTGATATTGATTTGATAAAATTTATCAATCAGAGTTTGGATTAGTTCCTGAAAATTCATTTGTGAAAATTGTTCCGAGAGATTTTCTAACATAAAATTTGCACACTGAAATTACTAAATTTAATGCTGCCGTGATGACGTGATATTGTTGCTTATTCTACTATGAGTTTTAGACCAGGAAGTAACCGTTCTAAATTTTTGAGAGATTTACCTTGCCATGGTACTTTTTTTGATCCTAAAACTATTAATTGAATGCCTTTTTTCTTTCGCATTCCCAATACAAATTTTGATAACATACTAATTCCCGAACTGTTGAGAAATTTTAACTCTTTTAGGTTTAATGTTATGCTTTCTGTATCAAAATCAGCTACTTGATTGAGTAAATCTACAATCGGTACATAATCTTTGGGTCCACCTAGTGCTATTTCACCTGTAAAAAAAACCGTCGTGGATGGAGCATCATATTTAACATTGTAGTCATCACTTGTTACTTCTTGCATAGCTATAAATTATTTCTGTTGTTTAGGGAGTGAGGTAAGAATTCAGGTGAGGCAAAAAGATCCCCGACTTCTATGAGCAATTTATCATTTATGGGCACAATTAATAAAAGAAGTCGGGGATCTGGGCATGAACAAGTGCTATAGCTGAATACTTACGGAGTGAGGTAATTTGATTTGTAAATTCAAAAGAAAAGAGATTTACATCCTCGACTTCTTGAAGAAGTTGAGGATATGCGTTGAGTAAATTATCATAAATCATACAATGAATTGAGCCATTGTTGTTACGGTGGTCATTTCTGGATCAATAGATGCTGACTTAAATTTCCAACCTAATTTTGCCGCATAATCATTTACTAGCGTTATTAAACCTAATCCGGAAGCTTCATTATCTGCTTGAGATGCTGTAGTCTCAATTTGCTGAATATACAATTCGTTGGGATCGTTAATTAGCAATGAGTTAATAAAAGCTTGATATTTTTCAACTTGTTCAGCTAAAGTCAGATTTTCAGTATAAATCACAGCTGTAAGTTCTATATCTTCTAAAAAATAAATTCCCAGCTTGAGGTGATTATTTTTGCTATCTACATTAAATTTTATGGCGTTTTCTAACAATTCATTACCTATATAACTCAGGGTGTTCTTAATTTCTTTAATGCGGTCTTTTTTATCAGTATCATTTTTATCAATAGTTAGTAAGTTACCAACATAATCAGCTATAAAATAAGCAAATAACCGATTATTGTGCCAGTATTGTGGATTTTGTTGATCCCAGGAACTAAAATTTAACTCTAAAAAATGACCTTGAGGCAGAAATTCTTCTATAAATTCTCCAAAAACTCCATTCATATTTGTTATCCTTGGGAAGCATTGATTATTTTCACTATAGTGGTTCTTATTCAAGTTAGGTACAAGAAGTGACCATTAAATTCTGTTTACTGTTCCCTGCTATCAGTCTTAATTTTAACTCTATTCAAGAATAGGATAGGAGACTGTAGAAGTCACCCACAAATTACCAAAAAATAGCTATTTTTCAGCCTTGACATCTAATTGATAAGAGATACATTTATAGAAATTCATTTTGGCAGATTTAATTTCTTGCTTTCGTTGATTATATCAAATTGAGCAAATTTATACCTGTATAGGTAAGCGTAAACTAATGACATCGGATACATTAATTACCCCGGAAAAGATTGTTTTAGAGGGTAGGACTTTTACTCCCGTAGACTCCAAAGAGATTTCTGAATGGCCTTGTGTAGTCAGTGAAAGACCACAGCCAACGATTACAGTTAAAGATGATGATTTATTCCTCGTCACGGATATTATGGGGAATATTTCCGGCTGTTACCTGTATGGTAGCACTCCTAGTATGGGGATGTTTTGCCGTGATACCAGGTTTTTAAGTCGTTTAGAATTGCAAATTGAAGGGCGATCGCCTATATTACTAAGTAGCAACGCTGACAAAGGGTTTGCCCTTTCTGTCCTCTGTACTAATCCTGATTTAGAACATCTTTTTTGTGCCGATACCGTGGGAATTCGCCGAGAAATGGTTCTTAATGGCGCACTATTTGAAGAAATAGAGGTGACGAATTATAACACGACCAATATCAGTTTTACAATTAGTATCAGTTTTGATGCTGATTTTGTAGATTTATTTGAAGTCAGAGGTCATCACCGCCAAAAACGCGGCAGAATGTTACACCTGACTGAAACATCCGAAACCAAAGAAGAATCTCTGACCCTAGCATATCAGGGTTTAGACGGTGCAATCATGGAATCTCGGATTCAATTTCAACACTTGCCACCACACCGTTTTCAAGGTCATACAGCAATTTGGCAGCTAGATTTAGCAGCCCATGAAACTAAAAAGCTGGGTTATCGGTTGAATATGGTGACTAATAACCACGCTAATTCAGCTATCAGTGCCGCTAGTACCTTAGCACAAGCCAAAGCCGCCGAATTAATGGAGGAACAAAGCTGGTTACAGGAAATTACTCGCATTAGCTCAGACAAAAGTATGCTAAATCGCGTAATTTCACGAGCAGAACAAGATATATATTTACTACGTCAGTCCTTTGGCAAATATAGAACCGTTTCTGCTGGTGTCCCTTGGTTTTCCACCTTATTTGGCCGGGATGCCATTATTACCGCTTCCCAAACCCTGATGTTAAACCCCCAAATAGCCAAAGAAACCCTGTTGTTATTGGCAGAATATCAAGGTCAAACCGAGAATATTTGGCGGGAAGAAGAACCAGGCAAAATATTACACGAATTGCGATTAGGGGAAATGGCACGATGTGAAGAAATTCCCCATACACCCTATTATGGAACAGTTGATGCTACACCCCTGTGGTTAATGCTCTATGCTGAATACTACAGTTGGACTCACGACCAAGAAACCTTGGAAGCACTGTGGCCAAACGCCTTGGCGGCTATGGGTTGGATTGATAAAAAACTCCAAGCTACAGGATATCTCAGTTATTACCGTCAATCTCAAGGTGGCCTGGTTAACCAAGGGTGGAAAGACTCTGGTAATTGTATAGTTAACCGCAAAGGAGAATTAGCCACCGGCGCGATTTCTTTATGTGAAGTACAAGCTTATGTCTATGCAGCTAAAAATCGTCTAGGGGAAATTGCCAAAATTAAACAACTTCCAGATTTAGCTGAACTTTGGCAAACCCAAGCTAGACAACTACGGGCGAAATTTAATCAGGATTTTTGGTTAGAAGAGGAAGATTTTTGTGCTTTAGCTTTAGATGGAGATGGTAAACCAGTAGATAGTATTACCTCTAATCCTGGCCAATGTTTAAATTTGGGGATATTTACATCAACCAAAGCCTATAGCGTGGCGGAAAGATTGGGAGCTCCTGATATGTTTAATGGTTGGGGAATTCGCACTTTAAGCAGTTTGTCACCTGCCTATAATCCCATGGGTTATCATACTGGTTCAGTGTGGCCTCATGATAATTCTCTCATAGCCGTGGGATTGCGATCGCTCGGTTTAATAGATCAATCCCTGGAATTATTTCAAGGATTATTTAACATGACATCCCAACAACCCTATCAACGCCCACCAGAACTATTTTGTGGCTATCAAAGCAATGGTGATAATGCACCTGTACAGTATCCCGTTGCCTGTAGTCCCCAAGCTTGGGCAACAGGTAGCATCTTTCAACTATTACAAATGATGGTGAATTTAATCCCCGACGCACAAAATAATTGTTTGCGAATTGTTGACCCTGCCTTACCAGAATCAATTAACCAATTATCTTTGCACAATTTGCGGGTGGGTGCAACCATTTTAGATTTAGAATTTGAGCGTGTTGGTAGCACCACTTCCTGTCGAGTGGCTAAAAAACGGGGTAATTTACGTGTAGTCATTGAAGCGTAATATCATGTCCAGTTGAATATTTATCATATCTGTTGACGCTGGTAATTGGTAAGTAGTGAGACAGAATTAATTACACAATGTCATTGCGTAAGCGTGGCGTGGCGTTAGCCATATGGAACGAAGTGAAATGAAGCAATCGCAAGGGTTGTGATTGCTTCCCTTCGCTCGCAATGACTGTAAATATTTTTGTCCAATTACTTATTGGTAATGAGAGGTTAAAATGCCCCTCTCTATGTCCTATCCATTACTCACTCTCTTCTTTCAAAACTATAATAGCTTACTAAGGGGGGACGGCAAAGCCGGGGGGTGAATTATATGCAACTTTACAAAGAAATGGTATAAGGGAACAGGGAAAATAAAAGAAAAATGTTCTTCATCCTGAACTTCTGTACAGGTTCTGTACGGGCATTCACCCCTCTTACTCAAATATTCATAATTTAATAAAATCAACTACATGACCAAGCTGAAACTCTCGAAAAAAATATCTACTGCTTTAATTAATTCTCTCAGTGCAGGAGTAGTTCCTAGAATGGGAATTGAACATATCGCAGTTGGTCGAGAAAAAGAACTTAATAGTCTATTGCAAAGTCTCCATGATATCGCAGAAGGTGTAGCCGCATTTCGGTTTATAATTGGTAACTATGGATCAGGTAAAAGCTTCATGCTGCAAATGATGCGAAACCGAGCTATAGAGCAAGGATTTGTAGTAGCTGATGCTGATTTATCCTCCCAACGCCGATTAGCAGGAAGTAATAATGAAGGGTTAGCAACCTATCGAGAATTAATGAGTCATCTAGCTACAAAAACTCGTCCTGACGGTGGAGCTTTAATTTCTATTTTAGAAGGCTGGATTAATAAAATTCAGCAAGAAGTAGCTAAAGAAACAGGAATGTGTCCCAATGATGAAGGCTTTGATGATAAAGTAGAAACAAAAATTCGAGAAGTAATTCAATATATTGACGACTTAGTTCATGGCTTTGATTTTGGTAATGTAATTATTGCTTATTGGCGTGGTTATCGCTTAGATAATGATGATTTAAAGAATGCTTCTTTACGCTGGTTAAGAGGTGAATTTAATACTAAAACAGAAGCTAAAGCCGCGTTAGGTGTGCGGGTAATTATTGATGATGATACTTGGTATGATTACATTAAATTAATTGCTAAATTTGTAGCCGAAATTGGCTATAAAGGATTATTAATTTTCATGGATGAAGCTGTGAATTTGTACCAAATAGCTACCACAGTTACCCGTGATAAAAATTATAATCGCCTTTTGGCAATGTTTAATGATACTATGCAATGTAAAGCTGAAAATTTGGGTATTTTTATTGGCGGAACAACCAAGTTTTTAGAAGATCCAAATCGCGGACTGTTTGCTGATCAAGCTTGGCGTAGACGCACTAAAGAAAGCCGTTTCGCTACTCAAGCTAATGTTCAAGAATATATGGGTCCTGTGATTCGACTCAATCCCTTAACTGCAACAGAAATACTCACACTTTTACAACAGTTAACAGAAATTCATGCTTTGAATCTTGGTTATCAAAGCACTTTAAAACACACACAATTAGAGGAGTTTATTCAAGAAATTGTTAGTCGTTTGGGTGCTGAAGCTTTGCTGACTCCAGGGGAAATTATTCGTGATTTTATCAGTGTGTTGAATGTGATTTATCAAAATCCAGAAATTAAGTTTACTGAATTAATTCATGGTGCTAATTTTCATCCTACTGCCGTGGGTAAAGATAGCAGTTTGGATGATGATAATGCGGCGGAATTTAGTTTGTAGATTATTTATTAGAATTTAGTAAGCCTCAAATCTTCTGCTATCATAGTAAAAAGTTAGAAATGTATTATCATCAACCAATATTCCTAAGATGATATCGAGATTTTCTCTAAAATATGGACTAGCAGATTCTTCTTCATTGCTAATAGCTGGTTTATCTAATATTTCTACAACAATAGCTGGTTGATTTAGGTAAGGTAGTCTTCTATTCTTGAGATTTTTTTTCCATTTCACTAATTGTCCAACTTGAAACGCATCTTTTTTGAGAAAATTATTGCAAGCAGCTTGCAATTGGTTTATATATTCCTCTCCATAGCTTTCTTTTTCTGGAGCAATTTCATCTCCTTCATCTTCTTCATCTTCTTTAAAGTTATCAGTTTGAAGAGTTTGTATTAATGCGCCTATTAAATCTTGGCTATTGTTCTTTTCTTCGCTCATACAAATTATTATTTAACTCCTTATTAAGAATAAACTAATTGAGGACTTTTGGAATGATATTCTCTGTCTAGTATTTTAACACTCTTTTTAAATGAACCACCATTTATTTTCCCAGCAGTAGGAAAGATGTAATTATTATGTTTCTTTAATTCTAATATTAATTCTGGCAGATAGGACCGGATTTCCTTACTTATTTTGTTTAATAAGCGACTTTGACGCGATCTAATTTCTTCTTTATTTTCTAATCCTTCAACTACATAAAATGATTGAGGAGGTCGTAACTTATAACTAGCAGGTACAACATCTAATAACCACCAGTCAAATAACTCACGTCTACCGTAAGAACCTGGGAAAATCGCATAACCTTCTAAACAGTCATCTAAGATATTTAAAATTGCTGCTACAGATTGATTATAGTTAAGAACTCGAATTGCGTTATCAAAGACATCTATAGCTTCATCAAGTATTTGAAAGTTTGCTATTTCCTTTTCAACATAAAAATTACGATTTTTTGAGATAGCTTTTAGCAATTCTTCGGTACTAAATTCACTAATATCATTTTTCGTGTTATTAATTGAATTTTTAATTATATTCATCACACAGTTTGCTATCAAATTAATAATATGTTTTGGTAACAAATTTTTTGGTTGATAGTATTTTAAAGTAGGCTCTACAACTAGAATTAATATCAGCGTCATCCAAAGATAGCGAAGATGAGTTAATGTCTCATTCTGATCACGGAGTGATTTTAAAACTTCACTTAAAGTATCATCAAGTGAAGCTTTACCATCGGATTCTTGCTCATATAGTTCTCCGTAATGTTCCCGTCTAATTTTTTCAAATAAAACTTGGAGGTGTTGAGGAATATTATGCAATAAATATGGTTTAAAGTTTATAGCTTCCTTTTTGATTAATACCATTACTTCTTCTCCTTTTAGATTTTACAGGTAGTATTATTTATATACTAATTCTAGTTTTATCTCTGAATAGGGGGATAACGATGATCCCAGAATACTTGCTCTAATCCCAAATTTATATTTGGAAATTTTTCTTTAAATTGGCTGATAACTCCCTCACAACTTTGGCAAGGTTGTCGTTCAGTATAAAGATAGATAATTCCTTCTACATAAATGTCATAAAACTTTTCTAGAGTATCTGCAATTTCAGATAATACTTTGTATTCTGAATCAGTATCCATCAAGTGTCCACTATACGGATCAATTATTGGCTCAAATTGTCCTCCTTTTGACTTTGGTTCAGGTTTTTGAGGAATTGGACTTTTCTTTCCACCTTTAGATGTTGCACCTACACAAAAAATTATATCACCCTTGAGATTTATTTCAGCTATTGCAACATTGCTGTGAGGATATTCTCTTTTCAAGTATTTTTCTCGAATTTGAGCGGCAGATTCCTGTAACCTTTTCTTGATTGGATTTTCATCTCCATAGTTAAAATTATCTTGCGTATTTGTCATGTAATGATACTAGCATCCGTACAGGATGTTATTTCCCTGATAATATAAATAATAAAGCAGTAACTTAGTATCCACAATATAAATATCCACAACTACAACAAAAATAGGTATAAAACAATGATCCGTTTAAAACCCTGGCAATGGATAATCTTAGTTTCACCAATTGCGGTAATTATCTCCTTCCTTCTCATCTGTGCAGGAACACAAATTCACGCTTGGGGATTAAGTTGGATTTGGGCTTTATTTACATTTGTATTTGTCGGTTGGCGGTGGTTATTGGTAAGGTGGACTAAACCGGTAATCAATCAAATTGAAGCTGTTTTTGCAGAAGTTAAAGAAGAGTTAGAAACTACCACAGAGAATAATTCAGTTATCCAAACAGATACAACTAAAGCAGTAGAAACAGCATTACAAAATATTCTCACCACATCTGCCAATGATTTACCTATTTGGGAAGATTGGCAAACTTTTTGGCAAAGATGTCAAGATTTGGTAGTAGCAATTTCCCACATCTATAATCCTGAAGTTAAATATCCGCTTTTAAATATTTACATTCCCCAAGTTTATAGTTTAATTCGGGGTACAGTAGATGATATGGATCAATGGATGGAAAAATTATCTCCGGTTCTTAATCAAGTTACCGTTGGCCAAGCTTATCAAACCTATGAAGTTTATCGCAAATTAGAACCATCTGCCCGTAAATTGTGGAAAGTTTGGAATTGGGCGCAATGGGTATTAAATCCTGTAGCTGCGGTGGCAAAAAAAGCTAGTGAAGGTGTGGGAAATCGGGCTTCTCAGGAATTATTAATAAACCTGAGTCAACTAGTACGAGAAGCCGCTTTACGGAACTTATGTAAACAAGCGATCGCTCTCTATGCAGGAACTCAAATTGAATTACCTACCCCCACCCTACCCCAAGTTAAAACTCAAACCCTGCGTGACATTCTCACCCAAGCTGAACCCCTAGAAATTGTTGCCCAAAAACCTGTAAATATCCTCATTATCGGGCGCACAGGTGCAGGTAAAAGTAGTTTAATTAATACTCTTTTTGAGAATGAATTGGCTGCGGTTGATGTTTTACCCAGTACAGATACAATTCAAAATTACCATTGGGAAACGGAAAATGGGGAAACTCTCAACCTTTGGGATACTCCCGGTTATGAACAGGTAAAACGGGAAGATTTGCGAGATTTAGTGATTGATTATGCTAGTAATGCTGATTTACTATTATTAGTTACTCCTGCACTTGATCCAGCTTTGCAAATAGATCTAGATTTTCTCGAAGATGTAAAATCACAAGTCGCAGATTTACCGATTATTACCATTGTCACTCAAGTAGATCGGTTGCGTCCTATACGTGAATGGCAACCCCCTTATAATTGGGAAAAAGGAGAAAAACCCAAAGAGATTTCTATCCGAGAAGCCACAAAATACCGCCAGCAACTATTAGGAACTTTCACTAATTTAGTTTTACCTATCGTTACCAATGATCCGAAAACTAATCGTAATGCTTGGAATATAGAAGCCTTATCATCGGGATTATTAGCAGCAATAGATCCGGCTAAACAATTACGGTTAACTCGCTTTTTACGTAATTTAGAAACCCGCATTGTTGAATCGGCTAAAATTATTGATCATTACACATTTCAAATGACGACTACCCAAGGAATTGCCGCATTATTAAAAAGTCCAGTTTTACAATTTATTTCCACATTATCCACAGGTTCTCCTACCCTTGCGTATTTACTTGCAGAACAAATTCCCATTGAACAATTACCCATAGTAATTGGTAAATTACAAATGGCTTATGAACTTTTTCCCCTATTAAATACAGACAATTCTAAATCCCGCAACTTTGATTTATTATCTCTGTGGCCATTGTTGCTAGAAAACCCATCTACACCAGATCGTAATGCTTGGGCTTTTGGTCATGCTTTAATAGAATATTGGACACAAGATTTAACAATTGAACAACTGGGAACCAGATTTAATTATTATCTTCAGCAATGAAAAATTAGAGATTTTTTATGTGATTTTTCTAATCATGCCAGTAGTAATTATCACAATAAATATTTCGGAAATATCTATTACCAGGGATAGTAATAGAAAGTTGGGTTCAGAGATATCGTTTGTTAGTAAAGCGGTTAATACTTAACAAGTGACTCGAAAAATCTTTTTTATTCTGTCCCCCTGCGGTTTAAGAGTAATTTATCGAACCACAGAGGCACAGAGGACACAGAGGAAAGAGGTTAGAATTTGCAACTGGGTTTGAAATTCTCAGGTTTAATTTCCAGCCATGCACCATCCTTTATTGCTGATTTTCGTTAAAATCACGATTTTTTCTTTGATGTTAGCCATGGGATGCAATCTCTGTTTTGAGGAAATGCTTTCTCTGTGGCGAAAACCTGCTTTACTACTCCGTGCGCTTTTAGCTGTTGTGGTGCTAGTTCCTGTAGTGGTTATCCTGCTGCTAAAACTGTTTAACTTACCACCCGAAGTAATCACGGGATTAGCTTTGTTGGCAGCTTCTCCAGGTGCGCCTCTGACCACAAAAAGAGCGCGAAAGGCTGGAGGCAGATTCTGTTACTCAGTGAGTCTTCAGCTAACCCTCGCTATACTTGCAGTCTGCGTTACTCCCCTTACCTTAGGGATTTTTTTCACCCTATTTCAGCATCTTGCAGAAAAAGTGACAATTTTAGAAGTCGCCCGACAGGTGATCATGGTACAGTTGTTACCTGTCAGTATTGGTCTGTTAATGCAAAAGTTTATTCCTAAATTTGCCGAAAATATCGCCCAACCTTTAAATTTTATTGCTGATATTCTTTTTTTATTACTGGTTGTTTTGGCTGGTATTTTAGGGATTCCCCTATTTTTTAAAGTTTGGGGATTACCAATAGTTGTTATTACCATCATGGTAATTACTTCTCTAGCAATAGGACACAGTTTAGGAGATAATAATGATGATACACGACCGATTTTAGCAATTTCTTGTATTGCTCGTAATGTTGGATTAGCCTTGTTTATCGCTATTTTGAATGACGTACAACAACAGGTAATTCCCACAATTATAGCCTATGTAATTGTAGGAGCAGTTATAGGTGGTTTTTACTCAATTTGGAATAAACGCAAATTGCAATACCAGCAGCAAAATGCACCTTAATATTACAGCTACTTAATTATGGCATTATTTGAACAGCTAGAGAGCGGGTTAGCATTTGTTGTGACTTTGCTCAAATTTTTACTAGAATCTATTGCTGTCTTTTGTATTTTATTGGGTGTATTAAAAACCGGAAAAATAGCAATTTCTCTGAACCATCATCATAGTCAAAACCGATTTCTACAAATCCGGCTCAACTTTGGAATTTGGCTAGTGTTGGCATTAGAGTTTCAATTAGGAGCAGATATTCTTTCCACAACCTACCATTCAACCTTTGAGTCTCTAGGAAAACTAGGAATAGTTGCCATAATCAGAACTTTCCTCAATTATTTTCTGAGTCAAGAACTCAATAAACAACAATAAACGTAATTATTCAGAGGTAATTTACAGGCACATCTTACCACAATGAGTCAACCACCTATAAACTTGTCTACTAACGATTTAGCAGCAGATAGAACAGAATTAGCTAAATACCGCAGTCGAGCGGCAGCAGACCGCACATTAATGGCGTGGATACGCACCTGTCTTTCCTTAATTGGTTTTGGTTTTGGTATTCCTACCATCGTTAGGGCGATTGAAAATACTCGCATTAGTCATCATCTTAACCCAGTCAGATTTTCAGTGATTGTGGGACTGTCTTTTATTGTTACGGGAATGTTGGGAATGGTTTTAGGGTTAAGAGAACACCGTCGGTTACTTCGACAAATTGAAAATAATCGCTATACCTACGAACCCTCTCACAGTGCGGAAATTATCGGAGTGGCTTTACTAGTAATTGGCTTAGTTATAGGAATCCTAGTTGATTTTTGAAAAAGATTCAGAGAAAATACGTATGAGAATATAAGTGTAAAAGTAGACAATGATAAACCAGCATCTATCAAATGTATCATACCCACCAAAAGTGGCAACTGCAATTGCCGAACTACAAGACTTCATAGCAGGTTGTCGTGATGCTCGTGAAGCCAGAAAAGC
>JACCDP010268525.1_pt1 | contig 20521 bp, 19 predicted proteins | sample 7445841 | NCBI WGS metagenome assembly JACCDP01 (sample SAMN15323441, study PRJNA562643) | freshwater metagenome | isolation source: river surface water | place: USA:Blue River Watershed | collected 2017-08-17
AAACCCCTGGGAATACGCCCACCGAGCTTTTGAAATTTTTGCGGGTCTTTCAGGAAGTCCACCACCTCTTTGACTTCTTCTTTGGCTTCATCGCAACCCGCCACGTCCGCAAATGTCACGGTGTTGTTATTTTCATCAAGCATGCGGGCTTTGCTTTTGCCAAAGCTAAACGCACCGCCTTTGCCCCCACCTTGCATTTGGCGCATGAAGTAAACCCACACGCCAATCAGCAACAACATTGGGCCCCAGCTGACCAACAAGGTCATGAGCAATGAGCCTTCTTCACGGGGCTTGACATCAAACTTGACGTTATTGGAAATCAAATCGCCGACCAAACCGCGGTCCAAATAGGTTGCGTTGGTTCTGACTTTGCGGTCATCAATGGTGGTTGCAACGATTTCTGTGCCCCCTTGGCCTTCTTGAATGGTGGCCGACTTGATGCGCTTGCCTCGAACTTCCTCTAGGAAATCTGAGTAAGCGAGGTAGCCGTTACCTGCTTGACCGCGTGAATCAAATTGCTTGAAAACGGTGAACAGCACCAAGGCAATCACCAGCCAAACAGCCATTTTAGAAAACCAAGGATTGTTCAATGCGAACTCCAGTCAAATTGGTACCAGCGATATGCCAATCACAGTTGAGGACCATTTTAGGCTTTTCAAGGCTCACATCCGGATCCATCTCAGAGCGCCATGAACTGTGTACGGTTTTTGACCAAGCGGTAAGGCACTCCCAAAAGCCACTGCGCTTCAGAAAAGAACCTCACGAAATGTGTATAAAAGGCTTATCTCTTGGAAAAAACCGCTGGGTATTACTTTAAACCTATGCCTACCAAGAAATTTTCGGCGGATTTGTCTCTGCTGGCCTTGGGTTTAAAGGGTTTGACCACTTTGAAAGATTCTTTGAACAATTTCACCAACTGGCTGTAACCACTGCCATGAAAGACCTTGACCACCAACGCCCCCTGCGGCTTCATGTGCGCTTGACAAAACTCGACCGCCAACTCGACCAAGTGACTCATTCTGGCGGCATCCGCAGACTCCACGCCACTCAGGTTGGGCGCCATGTCAGAAACCACCACATCGACCGCTTTGCCATCCAAGCAAAGGTTCAATTGTTGCAACACCTCAGGTTCACGGAAATCACCTTGCAAAAAATGAACGCCTTCGATCGGCTCCATGGGCAATATGTCCAAGGCAATCAATGTGGCGTCCAGTTCGCCTGCAGCCGCGCCCTCAGGCGCCATGCGGCGACGCAAATACTGGCTCCAAGCACCCGGTGAGCTGCCCAAGTCCACCACCACCATGCCTGGTTTGAGCAGGCCTAAGGCTTCATCAATTTCCTTCAGCTTGTAAGCGGCACGCGCACGGTAGCCGTCCTTTTTGGCCAACTTGACATACGGGTCATTCACATGGTCGTTCAACCACGATTTATTGACTTTTTTACTTTGTGTTTTGACTTTCAATCGCTGACCCTCTGTCTGGGAAGATAATACCCTTCATGTCCGCCATACAACTCACCCCTGCAGAACGAAAAATTCACCGTGCCAACGCACACCACCTTGACCCTGTGGTCATGGTGGGCAACGACGGCGTCACCCCGGCCGTGATCAAAGAAATTGATTTGGCACTCAATTCGCACGGCCTGATCAAAGTCAGGGTGCTTGGCGATGACAGAGACAGTCGCGAAACCATGTTCCATGGGCTTTGCGAACAACTCCATGCAGCGCCGATTCAACACATTGGCAAATTGCTGGTGCTGTGGCGACCACAGCCTGTCAAAGAGAAAAAAACCGATCCGGAAAAATTGCCTGGGCCACGTGAATTCAAAGTATTGAAATACAGCAGCAGAGGCGGTCAACGCCCTGAAATGAAAAGAGTGACCATCTTAGGAAACCAACGACTGGCGGCTGGCGGTCAAGTCAAACGGGCCAAACCCAAACAAAAATCTGTCAAGAAGAAAAATCAAACGTAAGACACTTTGATGATTTCATATTGCTTGACGCCGCCTGGGGCCTGAACACTGGCCACATCACCTTCATCCTTACCGATCAACGCTCTGGCGATGGGGCTGCTGATATTGATCAGACCCAGTTTTAAATCTGCTTCGTCTTCGCCCACAATTTGGTAAGTGACGTGCTCGCCTGTGGCCTCGTCTTCGAGCTCAACAGTGGCGCCAAACACCACACGCCCGCCAGCATCCAAAGTGGCCGGATCGATGATTTGGGACATGGACAATTTGCTCTCAATCTCTTGAATACGCCCTTCAATGAAACCTTGACGGTCCTTGGCCGCGTCGTATTCAGCGTTCTCGCTCAAATCGCCTTGGGCACGTGCTTCCGCGATCGCATTGATCACCCACGGCCTGTCCACTGTTTTCAATATGTGCAACTCTTGTTTGAGTTTTTCAGCGCCCAATTTGGTGATAGGAATCGTTGCCATGTTCTGTTTGGTAAAGAATTGAAAGACTCAGGACTGCAGTTGAAGATGCATTTCCTGCAACGAATAAACGTTGAGATTATCAAGGTATTTCATGCCTTCCACGGCCGCCTCTGCGCCGGCAATGGTGGTGAACGTGGTGACACGCGCAAGCAATGAAGAAATACGGATCTGACGAGAGTCAGCGATGGCATTGCGGCGCTCTTCCACCGTGTTGATGACCAAAGCGATTTCATTGTTTTTGATCATGTCGACCACATGGGGTCTGCCTTCAGTGACTTTATTGACGGCAACCACAGGCAATCCGGCTGCGGCAATGGCAGCGGCCGTGCCTTTGGTGGCCACCAACTCAAACCCGTGATCTACCAAGCGACGGGCTACTTCGACCGCACGGGCTTTGTCTGCGTTTTTGACGGTCAAGAAAACCTTGTTCACTGCATCGGTTGGCTGAGGCAGTTTGGTGCCAGCGCCCAATTGGCTCTTGACGAAAGCCTCACCGAAGGTCAAACCGATGCCCATGACTTCACCGGTCGATTTCATCTCGGGGCCCAGAATCGTGTCCACACCGGGGAATTTCACAAAGGGGAACACCGCTTCTTTGACACTGAAATAAGGCGGCAGTACCTCACGCACGATGCCTTGGGCACCCAAGGATTGCCCCACCATGCAACGCGCTGCCACTTTGGCCAATTGAATACCCGTGGCTTTGCTGACAAAAGGCACTGTGCGACTGGCTCTGGGATTGACTTCCAACACATAAATGACATCCGCACCGTCCATTTTTTGAATGGCGAATTGCACATTCATCAAACCAACGACGTTCAAACCGTGCGCCATTTCAGTGGTTTGACGCTTCAACTCTTGGATGGTTTGAGGCGACAGCGAATATGGCGGCAAAGAACAAGCCGAGTCGCCACTGTGCACGCCCGCCTGTTCAATGTGCTCCATCACACCACCAATGAACACTTGCTTGCCATCACAAATGGCGTCAACGTCGCATTCAATGGCATCATTCAAAAAACGGTCTAACAACACCGGCGACTCGTGACTGACCTTGACCGCTTCGCGCATGTAGCGCTCAAGGTCACGTTGCTCATGGACAATTTCCATGGCCCGGCCACCCAACACATAACTGGGTCGCACCACCAATGGATAGCCCAATTGTTGGGCTTTCTCCAAAGCTTCTGCTTCAGTACGCGCAGTGGCATTCGGCGGTTGGCGCAAACCCAGGGTATGCAACATTTGCTGAAACCGCTCTCTGTCTTCAGCGGCATCGATCATGTCAGGACTGGTGCCGATGATGGGCACGCCTTCAGCCTCCAAACCCAGCGCCAATTTCAAAGGCGTTTGCCCGCCATATTGAACAATCACGCCGAAGGGCTTTTCTTTGTCCACAATTTCAAGCACATCCTCCAGCGTCAGCGGTTCGAAATACAAACGGTCGCTGGTGTCGTAGTCGGTGGACACTGTTTCGGGGTTGCAATTGACCATGATGGTCTCGTAACCATCTTCGCGCATGGCCAAGGCAGCATGCACGCAGCAGTAATCAAACTCAATACCTTGACCGATTCTGTTGGGACCACCGCCCAGCACCATGATTTTTTTCTTGTCGGTCGGTGCCGCTTCGCACTCTTGATCGTAGGTCGAATACATGTAAGCCGTGTTGGTGGCGAATTCTGCAGCACATGTGTCTACTCGCTTGAAAACCGGTCTGACACCCATTTGCCAACGGGCTTGGCGAATGGCTTTTTCGGTGGTTTTGAGTTGCTTGGCTAACCGCCGATCAGAAAAACCTTTTTGCTTTAACTGACGCATTTCGCTGGCCGAGATATCGGAGAGTTGATAACGCTCCAATTCCAACTCAATCTTCACAATTTCTTCGATCTGCACCAAAAACCAAGGATCGATACGGGTCAGCGCAAACACCTCTTGCACAGACATGCCCATGGCAAATGCATCACCCACATACCAAATTCGCTCGGGACCAGGCTCGCCCAATTCCTTTTCAAGCACTTCGCGGTCTTGGGTTTTTTCATTCATGCCATCCACGCCGACTTCCAACCCGCGCAATGCTTTCTGAAAAGATTCTTGAAAGGTTCTGCCAATGGCCATGACCTCGCCCACCGACTTCATTTGCGTGGTCAATCGGCTGTCAGCCGTGGGAAATTTTTCAAAGGCAAACCGAGGAATTTTGGTCACCACGTAATCAATGCTGGGCTCAAAGCTGGCAGGTGTGGCCCCGCCAGTGATGTCGTTTCGCAGCTCATCCAAAGTGAATCCAACCGCCAACTTGGCCGCCACTTTCGCAATTGGAAAACCAGTGGCTTTGGAAGCAAGCGCCGAGGAACGCGACACGCGTGGGTTCATCTCAATCACCACCATGCGCCCATCCACAGGGTTGATGGAAAACTGCACGTTGGAACCACCCGTATCGACACCGATTTCACGCAAAACCGCCAGACTGGCGTTGCGCATGATTTGGTATTCCTTGTCGGTGAGCGTCTGGGCAGGCGCCACGGTGATCGAGTCACCGGTGTGAACACCCATGGGATCTAAATTTTCAATCGAGCAAACGATGATGCAGTTGTCGGCTTTGTCCCTGACCACTTCCATCTCATACTCTTTCCATCCCAGCAAAGATTCTTCAATCAGCAATTCACTGGTGGGTGAAGCCTCAAGGCCCCGTTTGCAAATGACTTCAAATTCTTCGGCGTTGTAGGCGATGCCGCCACCGGTGCCGCCCAATGTGAAACTGGGTCGAATGACCACAGGAAAGCCCACGGTTTTTTGAACTGCCCATGCCTCATCCAAGCTGTGTGCAATGCCTGATCTGGCCGAACCCAAACCGATTTTCGTCATCGCATCTTTGAACTTCAAACGGTCTTCGGCTTTGTCAATCGCTTGGGGGGTGGCGCCAATCAATTCAACAGGTTTGCCTGTGTTAGCGCCGGTGTATTTGTCCAAAACACCTTGGTGCCATAAATCGAGGGCGCAATTGAGCGCGGTTTGTCCACCCATGGTTGGCAATATCGCGTCAGGCTTTTCCTTGGCGATGATTTTTTCAACGGTTTTCCAAGTGATGGGTTCGATATAGGTGACATCTGCAGTGGCAGGGTCGGTCATGATGGTGGCTGGATTGCTGTTGATCAAGATGACTTTGTAGCCCTCTTCTCTCAAAGCTTTGCATGCTTGAACGCCCGAATAGTCAAATTCACACGCTTGACCAATCACAATCGGGCCAGCGCCAATCAACAAAATACTTTTGATGTCTGTACGTTTAGGCATGTGCTTACACCGTCATGGAATGGATGAACCGGTCAAACAAATAACCGATGTCGTGCGGGCCGGGAGACGCCTCTGGATGTCCTTGGAAGCCAAACGCATGCTGACCCTTGACTTCGATGCCTTGCAAACTGCCATCGAACAAACTGACATGGGTTGCTTGCAAATGCGCAGGCAGAGATGCTTCATCCACAGCAAAACCGTGGTTTTGACTGGTGATCGAAACCCTTGCCGTCGACAAATCTTTGACAGGGTGATTCGCACCGTGGTGCCCAAATTTCATTTTGTAGGTTTTGGCACCGCAGGCCAGAGCCAGTATTTGGTGGCCGAGACAAATGCCAAACAACGGGACTTTTCGATTCAACAACGTTTGCGTGGCTTCAATGGCATAGGTGCAAGGGCCGGGGTCCCCTGGACCGTTAGACAAAAACACCCCATTGGGGTTCAATTTCAACACGTCTTCGGCACTGGTTTGGGCGGGCACCACTGTCACATCGCAACCTCTTTGTGCCAGCATGCGCAAAATATTTTTCTTGATCCCAAAGTCAAACGCCACCACCTTGAACTGGGTTTTTGTGGCCTCGCCATAACCCTGACCCAATCTCCATTCAGTTTGCGTCCATGCATAAGACTGCTCGACAGAGACTTTGGAAGCCAAATCCAGACCGCTCATGGAAGGGGCTGCTTTGGCTTGGGCAATCGCTTGCTGTATGTCGTTTTCAGTGACGCGATGACCCATGGGAAAGGCATGAATGGCACCATTTTGTGCGCCATTTTCACGCAAATGACGGGTCAACATGCGGGTATCAATGTCTGAGATGGCCACTGTGCCGCTGGATTTCAAATAGGCTGATAAATCATCAGTGGCACGGAAATTTGAATGCGTGATGGGTAAATTTTTGATAATCAACCCGGCGGCATGAACGGCAGAAGACTCGTTGTCCTCTGAATTGACACCGTAATTGCCAATGTGGGAATACGTCAGGGTGACCAATTGTTGGTTGTAACTGGGGTCGCTCAGTATTTCCTGATAACCGGTCATGGAAGTATTGAAAACCACTTCACCGACAGTTTGTCCATTGTGTCCAATGGATTGCCCCATGAATACCGTGCCGTCTGAAAGCGCCAAAATAGCGGGAGGACGATTTCCCTGAAGAGTCAAAAGCACTCAGATCTCCGAGATTCGGTGACGCCCTTGACGAAAGAGATGCACTCTCTTTGGATGTTATGCAAGGGGAATGGCTTTTTTTCGAGCGAAGGGCGTGCGGTTGATGTAGAAGTCAGCCATTATATCCCCCGCCTGTTGCGATCATTTCGCTATAGCTTCTCTGTGCGTTGAATGGCACTGGCATGCAAACAAATGGCCGCAGCAGCAGCCACATTCAGGGACTCTTGACCTCCTGGCTGCGCGATTCGAATTCGTTGGCAATTCCCTTCGAACCATCCGGCAGAGATCCCCTGACCCTCGTGCCCGAAAACCCACGCGCAGGGCCAAGGCAAGGGTTGATGGTGGTTGCGCTCATGCAAAAAAGTGCCCTGGTGAACATCGGTCACCAACACAGGCCATTTCAAAGCCAAGACATCTTTCACTGGCCACGACTCATGCAACTTCAACCCAAAGTGCGCGCCCATCGCGGCGCGAACAACTTTGTGCGACCACAAGGACACCGTCCCCGGTGTGGTGATGATTTGTGTGAACCCGAATGCGGCTGCGCAACGCATCATGGAACCAGCATTGCCTGGGTCTTGAACCTGGTCCAACACCACCACGGCATCTAACGAACTTGGCGCCGTTGTGTCTGACAATTCGATACAGGCCAACACCCCGGTGGAGGAAGGCAATTGGCTCAAGTTCTGCATCAAGGGTTCTGTGATGGTCGTCACTTGATCGGCATGTTTGAGCCAATGGCTTGGCAGCGTCGACAACTTGCTGTCTTGCAAGACCAATTCCTTAAAACGCCAACCTTGCGACAGGGCTGCATTGCATAAATGCTCTCCTTCCAGCCAAACAAGATGGGTTGTACGGTAAGACGCGTTGTCTTTCAAGGCGGCGCGCAAACGCTTGTAGTTGGCGTTGTCTTTGGAAGATATATGCTTTGACAACACGTCAAGACACCTCATCGTTTTGATGAAGCCATTTCGCGACCGGCGCAAAGCTTTTGCGATGCCAGTGGGTAGGACCAAACTTGGACAACGCTGACAAATGCGCTGCGGTGCCATAGCCTTTGTGTTTTGCAAACCCATACTGTGGAAATTCTTCGTCGATGGACTCGCACCATCTGTCGCGCTCCACCTTTGCCAAAATGGAAGCGGCTGAGATGCTGGGTACTTTGGCATCTCCCTTGACAATGGCCTCCGCCAACATGTCCAAGACAGGTATGCGGTTGCCATCAATCAATGCTTTGCCTGGCTTTAAGCGCAAACCTTTGACTGCACGTTGCATCGCCAACAGGGTGGCTTGCAAAATATTCAAGCGATCGATTTCCTCGACAGATGCCTGTGCCACACAAAAGGCAATCGCGTTGGCTTTGACATGGTCATACAAATGCTGCCGCTGCTTGGCGCTGAGTTTCTTGGAGTCCGCCAACCCGGGGTTGGGTACCAAATCATCCAAGATGACCGCCGCCGCAAACACCGGTCCAGCCAAAGGCCCTCGGCCAGCCTCATCCACCCCGGCAATCAACGTGGGGGCATCCCAATTCAAAGGGGCTTGTTTAACGAGCAAGGATTTTTTCGATGGCATGCGCCGCAATGCTTGCTGTGTCGGCACGCAAGCTCTCATGAAGTTGAGAAAAGGTTGCTTTGAGTTCAGCCACGCGTGTGGGGTCGTTCAACCATTCCAACACACTGTTCGCGATGGCTTTCGGGGTGGCCTGCGCTTGTATCAACTCAGGCACGACAAAATCTCCGCAAAGAATGTTGGGCAAACCTACCCACGGTTGCAATCTTTTTCTTTGAGTGATGTACCAGGTCAACCAAGGCATGGCATAGGAAATCACCATGGGACATTTGAACAACGCTGTCTCCAAAGTGGCGGTGCCACTGGTGACCATGGCGACATCTGCACTGGCCATGACGTGATGGCTTTGACCTTCGATGACCTTCAAATGCATGATGTTGGGAAATTGGGCCACGTAGGCGTTCACCAATTCCATCATGCCTGGCGCGACCGGAAGCACCGGGATTAAATGAGGGTGTGATTGTTGAAGGATTTCAACCGCAGCCAAAAAACGGGGGGTCATTTGGTGGATTTCATCTCGCCTGCTGCCAGGCAGCACGGCGACCACCAGATCGCTGACTGACAAACCCAAATGCATTCTTGCACCAACCTTGTCAGGCACAGCGGGAATGAAATTGGCGATGGGATGGCCGACAAAGGTCGCGTCAACGCCGTGATTTTCAAGCAATGCTTTTTCAAAAGGAAATATACACAGCACATGGTCCACACTGGCGCGAATTTTTTTGATTCTCTCGAAACGCCAAGCCCAAATCGAGGGACACACATATTGGATTGTCGGAATACCATTGGCACGCAGATCACAAGCCAGGTCTAAATTGAAATCTGGCGCGTCGACCCCGATGAACACATCGGGGGGAGATGCCAATAACCTGGTCTTGAGTGCTTTTCGAATAGCTACGATTTCTTTGTAATGCTTGATCACTTCGACGTAGCCGCGAACAGACAATTTCTCCATGGGCCACCATGAATCCATGCCACCTTTGACCATGGCTGGGCCACCAATCCCGACCAACGACACAGTTGGCCAAGTGCGCTTCAATCCAGGAATCAAAATGGAGGCGAGCAGATCACCAGATGACTCGCCAGCGACCATGGCGATGTGTGAAATGGCGGCGCTCATTCAACGAATGCCATGGTGTGTCAGCGAATGATGCCACGTGATGGTGAAGCAGACAACAAGAACGAAGACATCAAGTCCACCACCGTTGTCAATGACCCATCCTCTTTAGACATGGCTTGAATCTGCTCAATGGACTGAGCGAGAGGTAAACCATCGCGGTACAACACTTTGTGCATTTGCTTGACTGCTTGTATTTGATTGGCAAGAAACCCGCGACGCTTGAGGCCCTCGTAATTCATGGACCTGACATGGGCAGGTTGACCCTGGCACATGGCAAAGGGAGGCAAATCCGCAAACAACAAAGAATTCATCGCCGTGAAACTGTGCGCACCTATGCGACAGAATTGATGAACCACGGTGAACCCACCCAAGATGGCCCAATCACCGACTTCCACATGGCCTGCCAACTGCGTGCTGTTGGCAAATATGGTGTGGTTACCCACTTGACAATCGTGCGCCAGATGCACATAAGCCATCATCCAGTTGTCGTTGCCTAAACGGGTCACCGCTTTGTCATTGGCCGTCCCAATGTTGAAGGTACAAAACTCGCGAATGGTATTTCTGTCTCCAATCACCAGCTCACAAGGCTCACCCGCGTACTTTTTGTCTTGCGGGACCGCTCCCAATGAATTGAATTGGAAAATGCGGTTGTCTAAGCCAATGGTGGTGTGGCCCTCAATCACGCAGTGAGAACCGATGGATGTGCCAGCACCCACGCGAACATGCGGCCCGATCGTGGTGTATGGACCCACGGTGACTGAGCTGTCAAGCTCGGCACCTGCATCAACCAAGGCAGTCGGATGTATCTTGACCATGGAATTCAATCAATGCGGCGCATGGTGCACATCAACTCGGCCTCGACTGCCAATTCTTCTTGAACCATGGCTTTGGCTTTGAATTTGAAAATACCCGCTTTCATGCGATCAATTTCAACTTTCAAGATGAGTGCATCGCCTGGCTCGACAGGACGCTTGAACCGCGCAGAATCGATTCCTGCAAAGTAATAAACCACCTTGTCATCCGGCACCATGTCCAACGCGTGAAAAGAAAGCAAAGCAGCTGCCTGCGCCAAAGCCTCCAGCATCATCACACCGGGCATCACCGGGCGATGCGGAAAATGGCCCGTGAAATAAGGTTCGTTCATGGTGACATTTTTCAAAGCCACAATGGATTTGCCTTTGTCAATTTCCAGCACCCTGTCCACCAAAAGAAAAGGGTAGCGGTGTGGCAACAGTTTCAATATTTGGTGGATGTCCATGTGAAAGCCTTTACGGTTTGTTATTTTTTTCTAAATTTTTGATGCGCTCTCGCAGACTGTGCAGTTGTTTGAGCGAGGCTGCATTTTTTTGCCACTGAGAATTCTCGTCGATGGGAAACATGCCGCTGTATGTCCCAGGCTTCAAAATGGAATGCGAGACCAGCGCGTAAGAACTGATGTGCACGTGGTCTGCGAGTTGAAGGTGTCCTAATACACCTGCACCTCCGCCAATGGTGCAATATGCGCCAATCGTGGAACTGCCTGCAATGGCAGAACAACCGGCCATGGCTGTGTGTTTGCCTATGCGCACGTTGTGGCCAATTTGAATCAAATTGTCAAGAATCACGCCTTCTTCAAGCACCGTGTCTTCCATGGCGCCGCGGTCGATGCACGTGTTGGCACCAATCTCGACATGATTCCCAATGATCACTCTCCCCAGTTGCTCAATTTTGATCCAACGCTGGTCATGAAGCGCAAACCCAAAACCATCCGCCCCCACCACCACACCGGAATGCAAAATGCAGTGGCTTCCGATCTCACAATAAGAAGACACCGTGACGCGTGATTTGAGCCATGTTCCCTCGCCAATCTTGGCGCCTTCTTCCACCACACACAAAGGACCAATGCGCGCGCTGGGGTGTATTTCAGCGGTCGGGTCGACCACGGCGGAGGGATGGATGTGGGGGACCTGCTTTGAGGGTTGTTGCGATACCCACAATTGCGTCAACTTAGCCCAATACGCATAAGGGTGATCCGTCACGATACAAGCACCACGCATGGCAGCGGCTTCTTGATGCGCCTTTCCAACCACGACACAAGTGGCTTGGCTTTTTTCAAGCTGAGAAATGTATTTGGGGTGGCTTAGAAAGCTGATATCTCCTTGACCGGCACTGACCAAAGGAGCGAGACGGGAAATTTGTGTGTCAGGGGAACCATGGAGTTGCCCCCCCAATTGATCTGTCAGAAACCCTAGCTTGAGGGTAACCACGCCATCACTTGCCGCTGTTGATGACTTTGATGACCTTGTCGGTGATGTCATGTTTGGGGTTGATATACACCGCTTCTTGCAATATCAAATCATATTTTTCTGACTCAGCGACTTGCTTGACAACCTTGTTGGCCTTTTCAAGCACCTGTTGAAGCTCTTCATTTTTTCTGGCGTTCAAATCTTCTTGAAACTCGCGGCGTTTGCGTTGAAATTCCCGGTCTTGATCGGCCAATTGACGCTGGCGAGCAGAACGTTGTGTGTCTGACAAGGTCGGCGAATCTCTTTCGAGTTTTTCAGAATTTGTTTTCAGGGAATTGCCAATGTCAACCAATTCTTTTTCACGCTTGGAGAACTCCTGCTCGAGTTTGGTTTGTGCCACTTTTGCAGTATTGGCTTCTCTGAAGATGCGGTCTGTGTTGACAAAACCGACACGGAAGTCATCAGCATGAAGAACCAAGGACGTCATGCCTAACAGGCAAACACTCAGCGTGCGAATCAGTGGAAAGTTCATCAGAAGGCCGTCCCGATTTGGAATTGAAAGGTTTGTATTCTATCGTTAGCAAATTGTTTAATCGGCTTGGCAAACGCGAACCTGAGGGGTCCCACCGGAGAAATCCAGCTCAACCCCACCCCAGCAGAGCTTCTGAGCTGAGCCACATCAATCGATTCTTGGTCAGTGTAGACGTTGCCAACGTCAACGAAAGTAAACAAGCGCAGTGTTTTGTCTGTGCCAACCCCAGGAAAAGGCATTAAAAACTCGGTGTTCAATAAGATCTTTTTGGCACCACCCGTGGCGTAATCGCCACCATAGCGACTGTAAGTCGTGTCCGTTTGCAAGGAGTTCTGCTGGAAACCCCTGACCGATCCAAGTCCGCCTGCGTAGTAGTTCTTGAATATCGGGAAGTCCTTTCCGTTCAAGCCGCCGCCCAGACCCAATTCGGCATTGACAGCCAAGGTGTACTTGCGAGTCAGGGGCCAGTACTGCTGGTATTGGCCTGAATTTTTGTAGTAACGGGTGTCCCAGAATGCGCCAATGTCGGCATTGAGCCGAATCACTTTACCTTTGTTGGGAACCAATGTACTGTCTCGACTGTCCCTGGCCCAACCGACGGTGATCGGAGCCGATCTGACTGTGTTGCCCACATAGCCAGAGTTTGAATACGCGGTGGGGAGTCCGGTCCCGTTTGAGACAGAAGTTTGATCATATGCAATGCCAATTTGTACGGTGTCAATCTCTGCAATCGGCACCCCAAAACTCACCCCCAAACCCGACGAATAAATGTTGTAGTAAGTGGTGGAAGCCGCATAAGGACGCAAATTTCTGTCATAGAAACTCAATGTTCTTGACACCCCGTCTTCGGTGAAATAAGGGTCGGTGGTGTTCAATTGGTAAAGCTTGTTGTATTTGCTGGTGTTGACTTGTATGCCAACAGAGTTGCCCGTTCCAAAAAAATTGTCTTGGCTGATGCCAAAAGACAGAAAAAACTTCTCCGACGACGAAAAGCCTGCGCCAAGTTGCAGTGCACCAGTTGGTTTTTCAGTCACTTTCAAATTGATGTCAACTTGATCTGGCGTCCCAGGAACTTCTTGTGTGTCAATGGTCACCTCTGTGAAATACCCTAGCCGGTCAATCCGGTCTCTGGATTTTCGAATCTTGTCACCGTCATACCAAGCGGATTCCATTTGACGAAATTCTCGACGAATGATGTCGTCTTTGGTTCTGTCATTGCCAGAAATATTGATCCGACGGACATAGGCTCTTCTCGACGGGTCCGCTTGCAAGATGATTTTGACTTGGTTGGTCTTTCGGTCAATCTCAGAGCGCGGTTCTATCTTTGCAAAAGCAAAGCCGAAATTTCCAAAATACTCAGAAAATGCCTTGGTTGTTTCAACAATGTCGGTGATGTTGTAAGTGCGCCCGGGTTTGATACTGATCAATGATTTGAATTCGTTGTCTCTGCCCAAATAGTAGCCGTCTAACTCTACTGCGCTGACAACAAATTGAGCGCCTTCGGTGATGTTGATGGTGATGCTGATGTCTTGTTTGTTAGGTGAAATGGCCACTTGCGTGGAATCGACTCTGAACTCCAAATAGCCTCGCGACAGGTAAAAGGAGCGGATGTTTTCAAGGTCTGCATTCAACTTCGCTTGTGAATAGCGGTCGGACTTGGTGTACCACGACATGTAATTGGGTTCCGACAGGTCTAATTGGTCCTTGATGGTTGACTGGTCAAACGCCTTGTTACCAACTATTTTGAATTCTTTGATTTTGGAAACTTCACCTTCGATGACCGTGAAATTTAAATTGACTTTGTTTCGTTCCGACGGAGCCACTGTGGTCACAACCTCAGCGCCATACAAACTTTTGTTGATGTATTGACGCTTCAATTCCTGCTCCGCTCTGTCGGACAGCGCTTTGTCAAATGGCCGACCTTCGGATAATCCAATGTCTTTGAGCGCCTTCTTGAGCGTGTCTTTGTCAAACTCTTTGATGCCGACGAAATTCACCGAAGAAATCAAGGGACGCTCCTCGACCACCACAATCACCACATTGCCTTTGAGCTCAATTCGAACGTCTTTGAACAGTCCCAAGGCGAATAAATTGCGAATGGCCAGGGTGCCTTTGTCATCTGAATAAGACTCACCCACTTTGAATGGAAGCGTGGCCAACACATTGCCTGGTTCAACCCGCTGCAATCCTTCCAATTGAATATCTTGAATGTCAAATGGTTCCACAGCCAACACCGCCTGCGACATACACACCGACAGCATGATCACTGAGACCGATTGCTTGAGCACTGAAAAAACATAAGATTTCATAGGTAAACCAGAAGTGATATAGGGCGATTGATCTGATAATACATCAGTGATGAAGCCGCGAAATAAGCGCTCCTCGCTGATGAAAACTTATTCATTTAAACCATGGTCAATTTTTTGGCTGATGACAGCGCAGCTTGTCGTGAAAGTCGATCAATTTCCAGCAAATCGTCTAAATTGTTGGGCGCTGTCGGGTGAACCGACGACAAAGCAGACAGATTTACCTGGTGAATTTGATCGAAACGAATTTTCTGGTTCAAGAACAAATCCACGGCAACTTCATTAGAGGCATTCAAGACGGCGGTGGTTCCAGCAGGTGCCATCAGCGCCTCCCAGGCCAACGCCAGCCCGGGATAACGGGATTGGTGTGCTTCATCATCCATGGATTCAAATGTCATTTGTGAAGCTTGTTTGAAATCGATATGCGATGCCCCACTGCTGATCCGCTCTGGCCAAGCCAGTCCGTACGAAATGGGCATGCGCATGTCTGGTGTACCCAATTGCGCAACGATGGCACCATCGACAAATTCAACCATCGAGTGAATGATGCTTTGCGGGTGAATCACAACTTCAATTTGTGATGGGTCAACTCCAAATAAAAATTTCGCCTCAATGACTTCCAAGGCCTTGTTCATCATGGTTGCAGAGTCAACAGAAATTTTTCTGCCCATGACCCAATTGGGATGCGCACACGCTTGATCAGGGGTGATGTCTTTGAAAGTCAACGGCGAACGTGTTCTGAAAGGCCCGCCCGAAGCCGTCAAAATGATTTTGCTGACCGAAGAAGGCCAAGCTTGCGGGTTCTCTGGCAGCGATTGAAAAATGGCCGAGTGTTCGCTGTCAATCGGCAGCAATTTGGCGCCACCTTTGTTTACCGCATCCATGAACAGTTCTGCGCCGACCACCAGCGCCTCTTTGTTGGCGAGCAACAGTCGCTTGCCTGCCAAAGCCGCTGCCATGCAAGACGCCAAGCCAGCCGCACCCACAATCGCGGCCATGACCATGTCTACCCGCTCATCGCTGGCCACATCACACAAAGCATCGGCCCCGCACAGAACCCGGGTTGACGAGTTGGCAAGTTTCAATGCCGCTTCCAATTGCTTGGCCGCATCAGGGTCAACCATCACCGCAAAGCTTGGCTTGAATTGCAAACATTGGCTCAACATCAACTCGTGTTGTCTGGCGCCTGTCAACGCAAACAGGTGGTACTTGTCGGTGTGTCTGGCAATCACATCCAAGGTATTGACACCTATGGACCCGGTAGACCCCAACACGGTGACGGTTTTTTTCATGGTGATCACCACATTGAAATGAGAACAGCAAGCGGCAAAACAGGGAGTAACGCATCCAGCCGGTCGAGCACGCCGCCGTGTCCAGGCAAGAGTTGGCTGCTGTCTTTGGCGCCGGCAGCCCGCTTGATCAGCGACTCAAACAAATCACCAGCGGCACTGGCGAGTGTGAGCAAGGTCAGCCCTGCAAAAAAGACAGGCCAGCCAAACACCAAGAGCCTGGCAAACACATGGTCATTACCCATGCCCCACGACGCTGATGCCACTGTCCAACCAATGGCCAACAACCAGACTGCCATCACAGCACCAGCCAATCCTTCAATGCTTTTACCCGGACTGATCGTGGGTGCCAATTTGCGTTTTCCCCAGCGGCGCCCAGCAAAATAAGCCGCGATGTCAGCGGTCCAAACCAGGCACAACACGGAGATCAAAAATGCAGTGCCGACGAGCTTGGCTTGAAGCAGCGACATGCCGCTCGATATCAGTAAGACCAGGCCCAGCACCAGTCTGATCCATTTTGGCGTGGCTTGCCAACTTGCACTGCCAAGTCTGAGAAAAAAAACAATGGTGCCAAACCAGACCACCACGCAAGCCAACCAAAATATGGGTGGCAGCGGTTGAAAAGCATACCCCGTCCAATAGCCGAAAAACACCCCCACGCACGCTGCAGGTAAAGAAAAAGCAGTTGTCAAGCCCAATCCGTTCAATCGACCCCACTCCCATGCCGCCGCTGCGATCAATGCCAAGCCCAAGATACCTAGCCACACAGGCGATGGATGAAACAACGCCGGCAAAGCAACCAACAGCAAAATAACCGCCGTGATGACGCGCTGCTTAAGCATGGCATGGTCTCATTCAGACAGCCATGATTTCTTGTTCTTTGGACGCGATCAATTTGTCAATGTCAGCAATGTGCTTGTCAGTGAATTTTTGAATGTCGTTTTCAGCGCGCTTTTGCTCATCTTCTGAAGCCAGTTTGTCTTTGACCAATTTCTTCACTGCTTCATTGGCATCACGCCGCAAATTGCGAATCGCAATTTTGGCGTTCTCACCCTCTGTGCGAACAATTTTGGTCATCTCCTTGCGCCGCTCTTCTGTCATGGGAGGCATGGGTACCCGAATCAAGTCGCCCATGGCAGAGGGATTCAAACCCAAATCACTTTCGCGGATGGCTTTTTCAATTTTGGGGCCCAATCCCTTTTCCCATGGCTGAACACTGATGGTTCTGGCGTCCAACAAAGACACATTGGCCACTTGGGATAAAGGTGTGGGGTTGCCGTAGTACTCCACCATGATGGAATCTAACAATCCCGGGTTGGCGCGGCCCGTTCGAATTTTGCTCAGGCTGTTGGTAAACGACACAATGGATTGGTCCATTTTTGATTCGCTGTTTTTCTTGATGTCACTGATGCTTGTCATCATTCCTCTCCCGAAATATCCATTCTTATGAAGCAAACACAAGGGTGCCCTCGTCCTCACCCATGACAACGCGCTTCAATGCGCCGTGTTTGAAAATTGAAAAAACCGTGATCGGCAATTTTTGATCTCTGCACAGTGCAAACGCCGTGGCGTCCATGATGCCCAAATTGCCTTGGATGGCGTCGTCAAAACTGATTCGACTGTAACGGGTGGCGTCCGGATGCTTTTTCGGGTCAGCGGTGTATACGCCGTCAACTTTGGTGGCTTTCAACACCATCGCTGCGCCGATTTCAGCACCACGCAATGCAGCTGCGGTATCGGTGGTGAAAAAGGGATTGCCTGTGCCTGCTGCAAACACGACCACCTTCCCCTCTTCAAGGTATTGCAAGGCTTTGGGTCTGACATAGGGTTCAACCACTTGCTCAATCCCAATCGCCGACATCACCCTGGCCACCAAACCCGCTTTGTTCATGGTGTCAGCCAAAGCCAATGCATTCATCACCGTGGCCAACATGCCCATGTAGTCTGCAGTAGCGCGGTCCATGCCAACCGAGCCACCGGCCACGCCTCTGAAAATATTGCCACCGCCAATCACCACGGCGACCTCAACACCCAGGCGGGTGATTTCTGCGATCTCCTCGACCATGCGAACAATGGTGTCACGGTTGATTCCAAAAGCATCATCGCCCATCAAAGCTTCACCGGACAGCTTGAGCAGAATTCTTTTGTAAGCGGGTTTGGTGACTGTCATGGAAATCTCCGTGCGAATGAGTGTAAGACTTGCAAAAAAAAGGGGACTGGCAAGTCCCCTTTTAGGTCATCAAGCGGTTTGCTTGGCCGCTGCCACTTGGGCAGCCACCTCAGCTGCAAAGTCATCCACTTTGCGTTCAATACCCTCGCCCACCACGTACATGGTGAATGCTTTGACTTGGGTTTTGGCAGCCTGCAACATTTGTTCAACGGTCTGCTTGTCGTTCTTGACAAAAGGTTGATTGAACAAAGACACCTCTTTGAGGTATTTTTGAACAGCGCCTTCGATCATCTTGGAAGCGATGTCCGCAGGCTTGCCCGATTCTGCCGCTTTGGCGGTGGCCACAGAACGTTCTCTTTCAATCAATTCGGCGGGGACATCCGCGCTGGTCAACGACACAGGTTTCATGGCTGCCACATGCATGGCCACATCACGCGCCGAAGCTTCTTCGCCATCAAATTCAACCACCACCCCGATGCGTGTGCCATGCAAATAGGATGTGAGGTTGGCGCCGCCGTCAAAATAACGAAATCGTCTGAAGCTCATGTTTTCGCCAATTTTTCCAACCAAACCCTTGCGAACGTCTTCCAAGGTGGGGCCAAAACCATCTTGCGAGTAAGCCAGCGCAGACAACGCTTCGATGGTGTCAGGATGGTGGGCTGCGATCAACTGGGCCGCCGCATTGGCCAAAGCCAAGAAGCTGTCGTTCTTGGTGACAAAGTCGGTTTCGCAGTTGACTTCCAACATGGCGCCGGTTTTGCCGGCCATGGCAATCGCAATCACACCTTCGGCTGTGACGCGGGCAGAAGCCTTGCTGGCCTTGCTGCCAAGCTTGACACGCAACAACTCTTCAGCTTTGACCATGTCGCCTTCGGCCTCAGTCAATGCTTTTTTACATTCCATCATGGGCGCATCGGTTTTTGCGCGCAATTCAGCGACCATGCCTGCTGTGATATTCGCCATAAATTTTCCTTTGTATCTTTCTAGTTCCAAATATTAAGTTGCAAAAAAGGGGCCATCAAAGCCCCTTTTTGAAAGCCTAAGCAGATCAAGCTTGCCCGTTGGTCTCGACCTCGACGAACTCATCCTGGCCTTCAGCCACCGCTTTGACAACATCGTTGACTGCGTTGGCTCTGCCTTCCAAAATCGCGTCCGCAATGCCTCGAGCGTAAAGCGTCACAGCCTTGGATGAATCATCGTTTCCAGGAATGACGTAATCGATGCCTTCAGGTGAATGGTTGGAATCCACCACACCAATCAAAGGGATACCGAGCTTTTTGGCTTCGGCGATCGCGATTTTGTGGAAACCGACATCAATCACAAAAATGGCATCGGGCAATGTGACCATGTCTTGGATACCGCCAATGTCTTTTTCCAATTTTTCCAACTCACGCATGAACATGAGTTGCTCTTTTTTGGACATGGCGTCCAGCCCAATTTCTTGTTGGGCTTTCATGTCTTTCAAACGCTTGATAGACGTTTTGACCGTTTTGAAATTGGTGAGCATGCCGCCCAACCAACGTTGGTCAACATAGGGCACACCGGCTCGGGCGGCTTCAGAGGCAATGATTTCTCTGGCTTGACGCTTTGTACCCACCATCAAAATGTTGCCGCGATTGGCAGCCAATTGCTTGGTAAATTTCATTGCCTCTTGAAACATAGGCAATGTTTTTTCGAGGTTGATGATGTGGATTTTGTTGCGATGCCCAAAAATGAAGGGGGACATCTTGGGATTCCAAAAGCGTGTTTGGTGTCCAAAGTGGACCCCAGCTTCCAGCATTTCGCGCATGGTGACAGACATGAATAACTCCAAAGGTTGCGTCTAAAATCCAGTTCGTGATTGCATTGACTCAGATAAACTGCCTGTCAATGCAACACCTTTTGTGAACTGGTTTGGGATTTACTTTGGGCAATCTTTTCATCAAATGACTCACCCAAAGCCACGAGATTTTAGCACAAGCACAGCTCTTCCAGCTCGCAAAATTGGTTACTTTGGTATGAGATTATGAAAACAGCAGTCATTGGTGCAGGGGTCATTGGGGTGACCACCGCGTTGGAGCTTGCTTCCCATGGACACGATGTGGTTGTGTTTGAAAAGGGCTCAGGCATCGCTCAAGAGGCCAGTTTTGCCACAGGGGGTTTCATCGGGCCGGGCTTGATGCATGCTTGGACTGCCCCTGGCCTTCCGTTCAAGACCGTTGGGAAAATGCTCTTTGGCGCAGAGACACATGCTTTTCATGGCCTGGCCAACGCTTGGCTGTCCTGGCTTTGGCAGTGGCAAAAAGCCAGCGCCCATCCTGAGTACAAACTCAAACTCGAATCACTTCAACGCTTGGCCTTTTACAGCCAAGAGGTGTTGAGTGGCATCACAGAGCAATACGGATTGCAATACGAAAGCAGCCAAGGTTGCATGTTGATTTGT
>JACCDP011033637.1_pt1 | contig 20519 bp, 16 predicted proteins | sample 7445841 | NCBI WGS metagenome assembly JACCDP01 (sample SAMN15323441, study PRJNA562643) | freshwater metagenome | isolation source: river surface water | place: USA:Blue River Watershed | collected 2017-08-17
CCCGTCACGCACAGCTCGCTCACCGCCAGCTTCCCTGTCGCCAGCAGCGCTCCCGACTTCGGGTTCACCGCCTCGCCCCTCAGCTCCACCACCAGCGTCCCGCCCGAAGTCGCGCTCCGGCTCGCCTTCACCGTCGCCAGCGTCAAAAACGCCGTCCCCTGCATCCGGAACCGCGCACCGACCTCCTTCACCGCCGTCGCGCTCGCCGTCACCTCCAGCGTCGGCGCGCTCGCCGTCGGCCACACGCACTCGCCGTCACCCCACGGACACACCTCCCGCAGCAGCGGCGCAGATGCGCTTCCAACGCCCTCTTCCCACGTCTCCTCCGGCAGCGACTCTGCGCCGTCCAGCAGGGCGTCGGCGGGTTCGGAGGGACCGTCGCAGGCGAGCATGGACGCGGCGACCGACAGCGCGAGGAGAGCGCGGGTGCAGGAGGGGGACATCAGGGACCTCGATGAAGGATGATCCTTTGGGCGGATATCATCCGAATCGACACGTCACAAGCGGACCTTAAGCTTGCGTGATGCGGGTCACGGAGCGTCCCGCCCAACGTGATCCGTGGCACGGACGCAGCGTCCCGAGAGAAGGCTTGCGTCCGGGCCTTCAATGGGTTTTGAAGGCGTGCCGTTCATTCCTGCCAGGAGGCGTCTGATGGGTTCGGAGCTTCGTTTCGACGGTCGCGTGGTCGTGGTCACTGGTGCGGGTCAGGGCTTGGGTCGGACCTACGCGCTGCTCTTTGCAGGCCGGGGCGCCAAGGTCGTCGTGAACGACCTGGGCGGGGCGGCGACGGGCGGCGGCAGGAGCTCCGCCGCGGCCGACAAGGTGGTCGAGGAGATCCGCGCAGCGGGCGGCACGGCCGTCGCGAATTACGACTCGGTCGAGGAGGGCGCGAAAATCGTCCAGACCGCCCTGGACGCGTTCGGGCGCATCGACGTCGTCATCAACAACGCCGGCATTCTGCGTGACACCAGCTTCCCGAAGATGACGCGCGACGACTGGGACCTCATTCGGCGCGTGCACCTCGACGGCGCTTTCGCCGTGACCCAAGCCGCCTGGCCGCATATGCGCGATCAGGGCTACGGGCGCATCATCTTCACCAGCTCGGCAGCGGGCATCTACGGCAACTTCGGGCAGGCGAACTACGCCGCGGCCAAGCTGGGGCTCGTGGGCCTTGCTCAGACGCTGGCGCTCGAGGGTGCGAAGAAGAACGTGCGCGTGAACGCCATCGCGCCGATTGCCGGCTCGCGGCTCACGGAGACGGTGCTGCCCAAGGAGGTCGTCGACGCACTCAAGCCCGAGTACGTGGCGCCGCTCGTGGCGTGGCTGTGCCACGAGAGCTGCGAGGAGACCGGCGGCCTGTTCGAGGTCGGCGGCGGCTTCTACGGCAAGCTGCGCTGGGAGCGCACCGAGGGAAAGACCTTCCGGCTCGGGCGCGAGATCACGCCGGAGGCCATTTCTGGCGCGTGGGAGCAGATCGGCGACTTCTCCAAGGCGACGCATCCAGAGAACATCGCGACGTCGATGCAGCCGGTGCTGGCGAACCTGGAGAGCAAGTCGAAGGGCGGCAACGAGTTCATCGACGTCGACGCTGCGCTGGGCTTCGAGCTCGACCAGCTGGAGTCGTCGTATGACGCGCGCGACCTGACACTCTACGCGCTGGGCGTGGGCGCGGGCCGCAATCCGCTTGACGAGAAGGACCTCCACTACACCTACGAGTTGAACCCGGACGGCTTCTGGGCACTGCCGACCTACGGCGTGATCCCGGCCCTGAACGTGATCTTCAAGCAGGCCGCCGAGGGCAAGAGCGCACCGGGCCTGAACTACGGCCTCGACCGCATTCTGCACGGCGGGCAGGTGCTCGAATTGATGCGGCCTCTGCCGCCAGCGGCGAATCTGCGCCACAAGGCGAAGGTGTCGGAGATCTGGGACAAGGGGAAGAACGCGGTCGTCGTCTTCCACGTCGACAGCTACGACACGGAGACGGGCGAGCTGCTCGCGAAGAACGACATCCAGATGTTCGTGCGCGGCGCCGGCGGATGGGGCGGCGAGCGTGGGCCGTCGACCGACGTCCCGGTGCCGGAGCGCGCCCCCGACGCCGTGGTGACGGAGAAGACCGACGAGAATCAGGCGGTGCTGTACCGCCTCTCGGGCGACTGGAACCCGCTGCACATCGACCCGCAGTTCGCAACGGCCTTCGGATTCGAGAAGCCGATTCTCCACGGGCTCTGCACGTTCGGCTTCGTCGGCCGGGCGGTGGTCAATGCGATGCTGGGCGGCGATCCGCGCCGCTTCAAGTCGATCCGGGTCCGCTTCGCCGACACCGTCTTCCCGGGCGAGACCATCAAGACCGAGATGTGGAAGGAAGGCGGCCGCGTCGTCGTGCGGGCGTCGGTGGTCGAACGGAACAAGGTCGTGCTGAACAACGCCGCCGTCGAGCTGTACGACACCATCCCCGGCGAGAAGGCCGCGTCGCCCGCGATCGCTCCCGTGCCCGCTGCGCCTGCTCCGGCGGCGACGAAGAGCGCGACGACCCTCGCGTTCGAGATGATCGGCGCCTACGTCGCGGCCCATCCGGAGATCGTGAAGGGCATCGGCACGGTCTACCAGTTCAACATCCGCGAGCCCGACGCCACCTGGACCATCGACCTGAAGAACGGCGCCGGCAGCGTCACCTCGGGCCCCGCCGCAAAGGCCGACTGCACCCTCTCGCTCACCGACGCCGACTGGAACGCCATGATCGCCGGCACCGCCGACCCCCAGAAGCTGTTCATGGGCGGCAAGCTCAAGATCACCGGCAACGTCATGGCCAGCCAGAAGCTGGGCGACCTGTTCAAGAAGGTCGACCGCACCGCCGTTCCCGCTCCCGCCGCTGCTGCTCCGGCGCCCGCTGCGCCTGCTCCGGCGGTCAAAGCGGGCTTTGCCTCGACAATGCTCGGAAAGTTGAAGTCGTCGCCGGCCGCGCGCGACATCGGCGCGACCATCCGCTTCCGGGTCAAGGACCCTGACGCAACCTTCACGGTCGACTTCACGACGGGCGAACTGATGGAGGGCGGCGAGGCCCCCACCACCGTCACGCTGGCCGACGAGGCGCTGGCGCGGCTTTCGAAGGGTGAAAGCTCGGTCCAGTCGCTCTACCAGCATGGCGAGCTGAGGGTCGACGGCGATGTCTCGGCCGTCCGCAAGCTCGACCTGCTCAAGCAGCTTTCCTGATTCCCCGTCTTTCACGATTGGAGGCACGACACATGGGCCGCAAAGTCAATGTCATCGGCGTCGGCATGGTGAAGTTCCAGAAGCCCGGCGCATCGGAGTCCTACGAGGTGATGGCCGGGGGCGCGATCCGCGAGGCGCTCAAGGACGCCGGCGTCGCGTTCGGAGAGGTCGAGCAGGCCTATGCCGGATACGTCTACGGCGACAGCACCTGCGGGCAGCGCGCGGTCTACTCGGTGGGGCTCTCGGGCATCCCGGTCGTCAACGTCAACAACAACTGCTCCACCGGCTCGTCGGCCCTGTGGCTCGCACGTCAGGCGGTCGAGGGCGGCCTCGCCGAGTGCGTGCTCGCCGTCGGCTTCGAGCAGATGGAGAAGGGCGCGCTGGCGTCGAAGTACAACGACCGCACGAACCCGCTGGACCAGCATGTCGATGTGATGAACCGGTCGCAGGGCTTCAACTCGGCCCCGCCCGCAGCGCAGATGTTCGGCGGCGCCGGACGCGAGTACCGCTGGAAGCACGGCACCAGGCGCGAGACCTTCGCCAAGATCGCCGCGAAGGCGCGCCAGCACGCCAGCAAGAACCCGTTCGCGCTGTTCCGCGAGGTGCTGAGCGTCGAGCAGATTCTGGCGAGCGACGACGTCTTCGACCCGCTCACCCGCTTCCAGTGCTGCCCTCCGACCTGCGGCGCGGCGGCGGCCATTCTCTGCAGCGACGCCTTCGCGCAGAAGCACGGCCTCACGAACCCCGTCTACATCGCCGCGCAGTCGATGAAGACCGACTACGCCAGCTCGTTCCAGAGCGACTCGATGATCAAGATGGTCGGCTACGACATGGCGGCTGCGGCGGCGAAGGAGGTCTACGAGAAGTCTGGCGTCGGACCGGCCGACGTCGACGTCGTCGAGCTGCACGACTGCTTCACCGCGAACGAGCTGCTGACCTACGAGGCGATCGGCCTGTGCGGCGAGGGCGAGGCCGAGAAGTTCATCTGGGCCGGCGACAACACCTACGGCGGCAAGTTCGTCGTGAACCCCTCCGGAGGCCTGCTCTCGAAGGGCCACCCGCTGGGCGCCACCGGCCTCGCGCAGTGCACCGAGCTCGTGTGGCACCTGCGCGGACAGGCCGGCGACCGGCAGGTTCCCGGCGCCCGCATCGCCCTTCAGCACAACCTGGGACTGGGCGGCGCCTGCGTCATGACCATGTACCGCCGCGACTGAGCCCCCCCTTGAATGGAGTCGAGGCGCCCTTCCGAACGTCGGGAGGGCGCCTCATTCTATTTAAAGAACATCTCGCGCGAGAATTTACGGGTTCGGCAGGAACGTGAGCGTCGTCTTGCGGCCGGCAATTTTCACGAAGAGCCGGCCGGTGGCCGTTTCGGGGGCCTGGCAGCGGTCGCAGCTGGCAAGATCGGCGGGGCTCTCGCGCATCGGAATGGGACCGTCCTCGTCCGAGGCCCCCTGCGTGCGGTCGGCGTCCAGCACCTCGACCCGAATCTCCTCGCGGGCGTCTTCGACCTTGAGCGTCGCCGGCAGCGTCAGCGTCGCCGTGGCACCGGAGATCGGATCGGTCGCGCTGCCTTCGCCGCCCACAGCCACCACGAATCGTGCGGTGCCCTTGGTTTCGGCCAGGTCGACGACTCGGCCGCTCGCAACGCCGGATGCAGTGCGCGGACCGTCGGGCAGAAGCGGGACGACCGCGCCCTTGCGCAGCAGCATCGGCACCTTGCCCCGCCCCCCCGGCAGTGGCTGCGTGTCGAAGACCCGCGAGCCGGTCCAGTACTCGTTCCAGCGCGTTCCGGCGGGAACTCGGGCGATTCGGTTCTGCTCCCCCTGCAGCAGCACCGGCGCCACGATGATGTCGGGACCGAAGAGGTACTCGTCGTCGACGTTCGCCAGCGTGTCGTCGTCCGGGAAGGCGGCCGAAAGTGGCACGATGGGCGGCGTCCCGCTGGCCGCGGCCGCGTCCAGAACGTTTCGCCGGTAAGGCAGCAGCGTCAGGTGATGCTTCGCCGCCGTCGCGAGGGCAAGGCGCTGCGTCTCCGGCGCGGTGGTGCCGACCAGCTGCTCGAGGCTCCGCCCCCCCGTCAGCAGAAACAGCGGCGAGGCGCTCGCCAGCTCCGCCCAGCGCGCCACCAGCTCCTCGTCCGGCGTTCCGCTGCTGCCGCCCACCGGCACCGCGAGCGCCGGAAAGCCGGAGAGCCCGCTGGTGATGGTCGCGAAGTACGCCGCACGCAGCCCCTGTGCTCCCCAGGTCGCCGTGGTCGAGTCTGCGACGACCGCATGGGTGAACGCCTGACCGCCGAACCCGGCGCCGCGCGCCAGTACCAGAGGCTCGCCTGAGGGCTTCACCGAGGCGTAGGCCTCGAGGAGCGTGAGGTGCTCCAGGTCGGCGTAGCGCTGCCCCATGGAGTCGGCGGGGGTCTTGTCACCGAACAGCCAAGACGCCGGCGCCGCCCCGGACGCCCCGAGCGCGAACTCCTCTCCGTGCCGCGCGTAGAAGCCGTCGACCCCCTGCCCCACGGCGCGCTTCACCAGGTTGCCCAGCAGCTTGCGGCCGGCGTCGACCGTCAGATCCGGGAGGGCGGCGGTGCCCTCGCTCCAGTCGAAGGTGTAGGGCGCGTCACCCACCTTGACGAGCAGACCGTCGCGCGTCGCCTGCTCGATGAGCGGAAGGTTCTCGTTCGTCTGCCCCGGCCGCTTCGCCGAGTCGTCACTCGTGTTGAGCCGGGGAGTGGCCTCGACCATCAGCCTGAAGCCCTGCTCGCCCAGCTTCGAAACGGTGTCGGTCACGTTCGGAACGTTCACCTCGTTGAACAGGTAGGTCGACGACGCGGTCATCCACGGCAGCCTCAGCAGCACCGAACCAGCGGGAACGTCGGCGCTGCGCAGCTGCGTGGCTGCCGCGAGCAGCGACGCGGCGTCGGCGCCGGACGCGGCCGCGATGGGCGCGAGGGCCCAGGTCGGCGGCACCACCGGCTTCGCGGTCAGCAGCGCGAAAGCCTCGAGCGCCTCGCGAGGCGACGCGGCGTTGATGACCGTGAATGAGACCTTCGTATCGCGGACCGTCGCGGCGAGCTTCGTGGCACGGGAATGATCGAAACGCCACGGCGCCCGGGTGTCGAAGAAGAAGGCGAGGCCATCGCGACGGACGAAGAACGGCACCGGCACGTGGTCGTTGCTGGTCGCCCCGTCGACCGATTCGCCCTGGCGACGCAAGAAGCCGCTCTCCGAACGACCCACGAGCGAGCTTGCCTCGGTGCTCGGTCCGCCGCCGTAGACCGCCTCGCCGGTCGTCTCGAGGTTGATGCGCCAGGCGAGCAGTTCGGTAGGCGCCGTCGCCTCCAACTTGACCTCGAAGACCACGACGCCGTTGGGCAGCTTGCGCGACTCGAACTGGACCTTCGAGGCCGGGTCGCCGCGGCTCGCCCCGACCTTCTCGGTCGCCACGCCCAGCTGGAACGGGCTCCAGTCGAGCCAGGACGGAGGGTTGTCGACGTCGAATGTGGTGGCGCCCTCGGGGCCGGAAGGCACCGCTGTGTCGACCTGGAAGCGGACTTGGGAGCGCTGTCCGCGAACCAGCGTGAACGTGCTGCTGGAAAGCGTCAGGGAGTTTTCGTTCCAGGTCGCTCGGAGGGTTCCGCCGCCACCGCCGCCCCCGCAGCCGAACGCGGCAAGGCAGGCGAGGCAGCCTGCGACGAGGCTGACCGACGGGCGACTGAGGCGGCGCATGGGAACTCCGAAGATGCGGTCGATGCGCCGAGAATGCCCTGCCCCGGTGCCGATTTCCACCGCGGCCTAGGGCTTGCGACCGGCCCAGCGCCGGCGCTCGCGCCACCGTTGCCACGCCGCAGCGGCCCGCAGGAACGTCTCCTCGAGTTCGACATCGGCCGTCGGGAGCACCTCGGGTGCCCAGCTGCGCGGAGTCACGCGCTCCGAAAGGTCACGTTGAAGGCCGGCCAGGTTGGTCTGTCGCATCGCGTCCTCCTGCGCCGTTCATCGGCGCGGGGAAGACACTATCCGGCAGGGCTGACACGGGCGTTCAGTGTATACGTAACCACATGAAACAATTGATCTCTTCTGGATCATGCAATACAAATAGAGCATGAACATCCGTATCAGGCCCCGTCCCAGAGGCGGCACACCGAGCGCAGCGGACACTGCGCGCATTTGACCGGGTCGCGGCGCGACGGGCACTGCCCGCTGATGCCCAGGTGAGACAAGGCGAAGTCGTATTTGACGGGGTCTTCCGGATCCAGCACCCGGAGCCGCGCAGTGATCTCCTCGGCCGTCCGCCACGACAGGTCGGTCCGCCGCGTCAGCCCCAGAAAGCCCGAAATCCTGTGGACATGCGTGTCGAGCGGCATGACCAGCACGCGGGCGGGCACAGGCCACAGCCCGAGGTCGACGCCGTCGGGGCCGCGCACCATCCACCGCGCCATCAGATTGAGCCGCTTGCAGGCCGACGCTCCGCCGGGCGACGCGACCAGGTGCGCGAGTCGGCGGTTCGGGCGCGGCGTCCCGATGAACGGGGTCAGATCGAACGACCAGAGGGTGGCGACCAGCCGCGCGAGGGCCTCCCGCCAATCGGCCGAATGCTCGAGGCCCCGGCCGGCAAGCGCTCCGAGCGAGCCGTGCCGTCGCTGCAGCCGCCCCACCGCGAAGGCCAGCGCCGCCACCTCCTCTGGCCCGGTCATCCGGTACTCGAAGCCCCGACAGAGCCTCAGCAACTCACCCGGCGTCGCCTCGCGCGCCACCCGAGACGGCTCCCGCCCCAGCACCTCCAGCAGCCGGGCGAGACGCGGCTTGAACAGGTCGACCCGCCCGTACGCCACGGCGCTCGCCAGCATCGCCACCAGCTCCTGGTCGAGCGGGTCGCGGTACCGATGAACGAACTCGAGCGGATCGCGCCGCACATGGGCTGCGCGGTCGCAGGTCGCGAGCAGCGCGTCCAGCTGCGGCCGCACCTTCTCGGCCCGAGGAAACCGGGGCGCACGAGACGTGGTCCGACGGCGGCCCGTCGCGGGGGCGAGCCCGTCGCCATCAGACTCCATCGCTGGAAGCTCTATTGAAAGACTATTTTTCGGCCTCGCGGACGACATGCACCAGCTCGGGGAGAATCAGCTTTTCGAGGGCCAGACGGACCGCCCCGGTGCTCCCGGGGACGCTGAAGAGGACCCGCCCGTCCCAGAGGCCTGCGGTGGCGCGCGAGAGCATCGCCGCCGCGCCGACCTCATGCCACGACAGCATCCGGAACAGCTCGCCGAAGCCGTCGATGCGCTTCTCCAGCAGCCGCGAGACGGCGTCATAGGTCCGGTCACGCTTCGAGATCCCCGTACCGCCGTTGAGGATGACGACCTGCGCGCCGGCCTCGCGCACCGGCCCGTTCAGGCAGGCGAGGATCCGCTCGGGCTCGTCGGGCACCACATGGCGGCCGGTCAGCGTGTGGCCGGCCTCGAGCAGCAGCCGCTCGGCGAGCTGCCCGCTGGTGTCGGTCTCGAGGCTGCGCGTGTCGCTGCAGGTGACGACGTGAACGCGCAGGGAGATGTGCGGCGCGACGTGGGCGTGGGTCATCGGCCCGGCTCCGGCAGCTCGGTCACCAGCTGCCCATCGACGACGCTGACGGGGAACGTGCGCTGATCATCGCAGGCCGCGAAGTCGGGCGAGCGGCAACCCGTCCGGACGTCGAAGGCGTACTCGTGACAGGGACAGACGAGCTGGACGCCCTCCATCCAGCCGCCCGACAGGTGGCATCCGGCGTGGTTGCAGACGTCGTCGAGGGCATGGAACCGGTCGCCCAGCCGTACCACCACGATGTGCTGGGTGCGGCCCACCGCGACGCTGCGCAGCTCGCCGTCGGCCAGATCGGGGGGCCCTAGCCGGACCTGCATGCGGGGTGCCTTTGCTGCTCGGAAGGAGCGGTGAACTGTACCACCCTCTCAGCGACCGCGCCGCCTGGCAGCGAGGCGGTCGAGCCGCCCCTCGATGGACTCGAGCCGGGCCTCGATGGCGGAAAGCTGCTCGCGGGTCGGGAGGCGGAATGGCGCCACCGACCGGCGGACCGCACCGTCGAGCGCCTCTTCGATCTGGAGCCGCTCCTGACGAAGCCTCTCGGACAGCTCGGCAGCCACCCGGCGCGCCTCATCGGGCCGCATCTCGACCCAGCCGCTGATGCGCGACAGGATCTTCTGGACCTCGTCCCCCGCATCACCCACGGCGACGAGGGCGTTGCCCCACGCATCGCGGACGTAAGAGGCGAGGCCGTCGTCGCCTCCCTCAGGGCTGGCGGCAGGGGTGGCTGAATCGGCGTTCGACATGGAGAGCTCCTACAAGTGGGGTGCAGAGGCCGTCGGGCGGGCGAACCGCTCAAGACGGTCGGCCCAGCGGCGAAGCCCGCCGGCCATGGCGACGACCGGCTGCTGCAGACGGCCTTCGCGGACGCGGTTGAGCCTCGACTCGACGTCCCGCTGGGAGGCGCGGCCCTTCTCGACCAGCTCCGAAAAGACCCGGCGCGCATCTCCTTCCAGATCGCCAAGTCGCGCCGACGCCTGAGACTGGGCTGCGTCGAGGCCGCCCAGGACCGTCTTCACGAGCTGCTGCTGGCTGAACATTCGTCTCCCCCGGAATCCAGGAAAAAGTTTCGCTTACCGGCCGGAAGTTAACACGCTGCGTCAAACCGTCAACCCCCGGCAACGCACCGCGTCAATCGGCCGGTCGATCCCGCAGCAACGGAACTTGAGCCGTGGCGGTCCGGCCCTAGACTCCCCGCCCTTGCCTCAGGAGGCCCCTCGTGACGATTCAGCATCAGCTCTCGCTCGCACACCCGGAGCGCCGGTCGGTCCAGGTGACCGTCACCGCCGATCTGCCCTCCGGCACCACGCATCAGGAGATCTGCTTCCCGGTCTGGACGCCGGGCTCGTACCTCGTCCGCGAGCACCAGCGTCATCTGCACGACGTCCGGGCGCAGCTGGATGGTCGGCCGGCGCCGGTGACGAAGACGGCAAAGAACGTCTACCGGGTCGAGACGGGCGGTGGCGGGCGGCTCACGCTCTCCTACGAGGTCTACGCCCACGAGCTGACGGTTCGAACGAACCACGTCGATCCGGGCCACGCGTTCTTGAATCCCGTAGCGCTGGTGCCTTATCTGCCCGGGCGCGAAGGTGAAGAGCAGAGGCTGTCGATCACCGGCCTGCCCGCGGGCTGGGGCGCCGCCTGCGCGCTGCCCGAGACTGAGTCCGGCACCTTCGTCGCCGCCGACTACGACGAGCTGGTCGACTCGCCGCTCGAGTGCGGTCCCCATGCGCGCCCCGAGTCGCGCCGGTCGTACGTCGTTGCGGGCGTGACGCACGAGCTGGTCTTCTGGGGCCGCTCGCCCCTCGACGTGGATCGCTACGTCGAGGACTGCCGCAAGATCACCGAGGCGCAGGCGGCCTTCTTTGGAGGACTGCCCTACTCCCGCTACCTCTTCATCGTGCTGGCCACCGGCGACGCGCGCGGCGGGCTCGAGCACCGCGCCTGTTCGGCTCTCATCTACGCCCGAGACAGCGTCCGTCAGCCGCGCGGCTACCAGGACCTGCTGGGGCTCACCTCGCACGAGCTGTTCCACGCATGGAACGTGAAGCGGATCAAGCCGGCGGCCTTCACCCCCTACGACTTGAACCGCGAGGCGACGACGCGCCTGCTGTGGGCCTTCGAGGGGCTGACATCCTATTACGAGGATATTTTCCTGGTGCGGGCCGGTTTGATGTCCCGGACGCGCTACGTCGAGCAGCTGGGTGAGCACCTGACGGCGCTGGAGCGCAACCCCGGCCGGCTGCGGCACCCGGTGACCGAGGCCAGCTACGACGCCTGGATCCGGTACTACCGGCAGGACGAGAACTGGAACAACAGCTCGACCAGCTACTACCTCAAGGGGTCGCTCATCGGCCTGCTCCTGGATCTCGAGATTCGCCGGCGCACGCAGGGCGAGCGGAGCCTCGACGACGTCATGCGGCTCTTGTTCGAGCGCTACGGCAAGACAGGCGTGGGGGTGCCGGAAGACGGCGTCGAGCGGGCCGTCGAGGAGGTGGCGGGCAGCTCGTTCGAGGCGCTGTTCGCCGAGGTGCTGCACGGCACCGCGGAGCTTCCGCTCGAGGCGCCCTTCACGGCGCACGGGCTGACGGTCTCGAGGCGCGTTCCCGTCGGCACCGACGACAAGGGCGGCAACGCTCCGTCGGGACAGCCGATTCGCAGCGAGGTCGGCCTCGCGATGCGAAGCGAGGCGGGCCGCGTCAAGGTGTCGAGCGTGCGCCGCGGCTCTCCGGCCGAGGAGGCGGGCATCTGCCCCGGAGACGAGATCGTCGCGGTGGACGGGCTTCGCGCCGAGGGCGGCTCGCTCGCAGCCCGACTCGCGGATCTGCCTCCGGGTGCGCCTGTCGAGGTCGCGCTGTTCCGGCGCGACGAGCTGAAGTTCGTGACGGTGGTCCCGATGGCCGCCCGGGCCGATGCCATCGCCGTTTCCGAGTCGCCGTCAGCCGGCGAGGAGGCCCGGAACCTCCTCTCGCGCTGGCTGTCGCGCTGAACTCACGCAGGGCCTAAACGAGAAGCCCCGGCCGCCTGAGTGGCGACCGGGGCCTCGTTTATTCCAACGGTGGAGTTACTACTTCACGACGACCTTGATCTCGGCCTTCTTGTCGCCGAGCGAGACGGTGATGAGCGCCTCGCCCTTGGCGACGGCGGTGATCTTGCCGTTCGCGACGGTGGCGACGGTCTCCTTGTCGCTCGCGAAGGTGACGGCGCCGGCGACGCCCTCGACGGGCGCGTCCTTGAGCTTCACCTCGGTCACGAGCTGCGCCTCGCCGCCGGCCTTGAGGGCGATGGGCGAGGCCGGGGTGACGGCGAGCGTGTCGAACTCGGGCAGCGTGATGGTGGCCTCGACCTCGGTCTTGAGGGCGCCCGAGGTGGCGGTGATCTTGGTGCTGCCGACGGCGAGCGAGGTGAGCGCGCCGTCCTTGATCTCCGCGAACTTTCCGTCGGCGACGGCGAAGGTGACGGCGTCACCCAGCTGGCGGCCGGCGTCGTCCAGCACCTTGGCAGCGAGCGGCACGCTCTTGCCGAGGCCGACGATCGAGACGGCGCCGAACTCGATCTTCGAGGGGATCTTCACATCGACGGAGACGCTGGCGCTCTTCTCGCCCGAGGCGATGTCGATGGTGGTGTTGCCGCTCTTGACCGCCTTCACGAGGCCGGTGGCGTCGACGGTGGCGACCTCGGCGTTCGCGCTGGAGAAGGTGTACTCGACCTTTTCCATCTCCTTGCCGTTCTGGTCGAAGCCATGGACCGCGAGGGCCTGCGATTCACCGGCGGCCTTGAACGACAGCGCCTGAGGTGCCGCCTCGATGCGGTCGAGCTTGGCGCAGGCACCGGCAAGAAGCACGGCGGTCGCGAGGGTCACGAGCTTCAGCGAATTCTTCACGAGAGCCTCCAACAGGTTGCCGGTTCCGAAGCTGTCCGGCGAAAAGGCCCCGTCGACGGGGCATTCGGGGTGGTGTCCCAGGCAGATGTCGCACGGACGACGGACGACCTGCCAGGAGCGCGGCGGGAGAAATCACACCGGGTGCCGCTTTGCAAGGGCCGCGGGCGCCCGGCGTCAGAAGCGTCCGGCCACGCCGATGTCTCCCGCCGAGCCGAGGGCGGGACGTAGAGGCGAGGTCACGAGGAAGTAGACCGAGGCGCCCGCGCCGAGGGCCGTCACCGCACCGGCGGCGATGAGCCAACCGAGCTTCTCGTTCGTGTTGTCGCGTGCGGCCGAATAGGCGTCGTACAGTGGGCCCGTGTCCGTTTGCGCGCTGCGATAGGCGGCGAGCGCGTCGGCTTCCGAGGTGCGCGCCTTGTCGTATTCGACACCAAGCACACCGGTGGCGACGGCAGCGGCGGCCGTCAGTCCCAGGGCGCTCCAGAGCTTCCTGTGGCCGCCGTCCTCAATCGCGGCGGCAGACACCGGGGTGGAAGAGGTGCTGCCCGGTCGCGGCAGCGCCTTCAACGGGGCCTGAGCCGCCGGAGCCGCGGTGTCGCTCGTCCGTCCGACCTCGGCCCACGAGAGAGCCATCGCAGGCGCCTTCGGTCCAATCGGCGCCATCGCAGGCGAAGGAGGTGCCTGAACCGCCGTCGGTGCTGGCGCCGGCGAACTCTCCGGGAAGAGTTCGCGGACCAGGACCGGCAGCGTGTCCAGAACGTCGTCGATGCTGGCGTTCTTGAGGCGCCGATCGGCCTGCCCGGTGGTCACCACCTTGACGACGTTGAGTCGGCGCAGGTTGACCATCCAGCTTTTGCCGATGACGCCGATGGAGCCGATGATCAGTTCCTCGCATCCCAATGCGCCGCCGAGGTCTGCCGCGCAGGTCTCTTCGCTGCAGCCCAGGTACTGCTTCTGCTGCTCGTAAGACAGCAGGGCCACGATTTCGGTCTGGGTGATGATCTGAGTGTTCGGTTGACGCCGCAGTTCGGCCGCCACGGCATCGTTGAGGAGCGAAACGTCGGAGGGCTTGAGCCCGTCCGAGGGCGGGATCGGCCGCAGCGCGATGCGCCGGGGCGCGGCATCGGCAACGTTCGAGGCGAAAAGGATGGCGGCGAGCAGCAGGACGTTGCGCATGGGCGGCAAACCTCCGATCACGTGCGGCGGCGGCGCAGCAGCGCGAGGGCAGCGAGCGCGGTCAGCCCGGCGAAGGGCGCAGAGGTACAGCCGAACGAGGTCGGCCCGGCGGCCTCGTTCGCTGAGCCGCTCCCCACCGGGTCGTTGGCCGGTTCGGGCGCATAGGTCGCGCTGGCGACGTGACCGGCGAGATCTCGAGCCTCGACCGTGAGCGTCCGTCCGTCGAGCTCGACGAGCGTCAGGTCCCGGGCTGCGCCGAAGCCATCGAAGGGCGCGTTCCCGAGGCGATAACGGAACTGGAGCTCTTCCGGGTGCGAGACGGCGTCGCGCGCGCTCGTCCGAACCACGTCGCCCTCGACGACGAGCTTCACGGAGGGCGAAAGATCATCCACAAGCACTTCGACCCGCGCCGGTGTCGCGTCGACGGCACGGGCATCGCCCGCCACGCGCGCGCGGACCTCGACCACGTGGCGCCCTTGGAGGCGCAGAACGGGCGAGGCGACGGAGAGGCGGCGACCCGGTTGCCACATCGACCAGAGGCCGCCGTCAAGGCGCCACGAGAACTCGTGCGCGCCGGGTCCGATGGCGCGGGCATCCACGATGGCCATCCGGCTCGCCGCCTCGTCGCGCAGCCCCGCGAACGACGCCTCGGTCTCGACCCGCGCGGTGGCGGGAATGGACGTGGCGGAGAGGTCCGTGAGCAGGACGAGCTGCGAGTAGCCGCCCGTGGGAAGCGGCTCCCCGCCGCCCCGAATCGCCTTCACCTGCAGGTTGAAGCCCTGCAGCGGCGGCAGCGCGATGGGCGTCAACACGCTCGCGAGCTGCGGCTGGATGAGGCCGATGATCGACGGCAGGACTCCTTCGAGCGAGGCGGGATCCTCGGTGAGGATCTCGATGTTCGTTGCGCGAACATTTTGCAGCATCGCATCGAGACCACCCAGGACAGGCGTCAGCGTGCCGGCCGAGGCGTCGAACTCGAGCCCGAGCGGCAGGCGGACGTCGGAGACGAGCGAGAAGAGCCGCACATACCGCTCCTCGATGAAGGCGTAGAAGTCGAGCGACAGCTGGTCCATCTGGAGCGTCAGGAGCGGGTCGTCCGGGACGAGCGTGCCGTCGGGGCCCGGCTTCGTCGTGCCCCGCCCGATGAGCACCGTGGGCGCGCTTTTCGGGCGCAGCGCGATGAGCATCGGGACGTCTTCGCCGCGGGTCAGCGCCGGCAGGGTCTTGATGAACGTGCCGAAGAGGCTCGAGGAGAGGAACTCGCTCACCTTCGTGTCGACGTTCAGGCAGAGCGCGCCGCCCCGCCACAGGTCGTAGAGCGACTTGTCGAGGAAGTTGTCGCTCGCGGCGAGGCCCAGCGAGTAGGCCGTCACCGGCGGAGAGACCGCCGCGGCCTCCTGGTCAAAATCGGGCAGCGCGATGGGCGGACGCGCCACGAAGCGCTGGTTCGGGACGCAGAAGCTGGGCTCCGGCGCGCGTGTTCCGCCCATGAGGCCGAGCACGAGACCGCCCGACTGGACGCGGGTGGCCGGGGTGTTGTCGGGGTTGACGCCGCCGGCGACGACGCTGAGATCGAGCGGAGCGACGTCGGGACCGCCGAAGGTCGCGAGCGTCGTTCCGAGGTCGGTGCGACCTTCGATGCCCAGCTTCGCCGGAGGGCAGGCGCGCGTGCCCACGTCCGGATCCTGACCGATGTCGTAGCAGACGTCGTTCTTGCAGTAGGAGCCCGCGGGGCAGGCATCGCTGGCGGTCGCACAGGTGACGCAGCGGAGCGTGTCGAGCTGGTCGTTGAGGACCTTGCTGATCTGCCCCTGGAGGCTCTGGAAGATCAGCTGCTTCGCCAGCGACGAGTTGAGCACGGAGCCGCAGATCGCGGAGGGGTCGAGGTTGACCCAGCTGGCCGCGGTGCAGCTGCCGCCCGGCTCGGTCGAGATGGTCAGTTCGCTGTCGTTGATGGCCTGCGAGATGTCCTCGAGGCCGATCACCTCGAGCGCGAGCAGCTTCTCGTGGGCGCGATCGACGGAGAGCTTCATCCGCACCTTGATGGGCAGCACCGGCGGATCGTTCGACGCGGCGTCCGAGTCGTACTCGATGGCGCAGGCGACGTTGTCGCAGCTGGGCGCGCGGGCGTTGACGTAAAGCTTGCCGGTGTTGACCCGGACGTTGATGTTCATCGCCACGTCGACGGTGCCGTCGGCGGCCTGCGTGGGCGTCATGTCGAGCGACTCGATCGCCGCCTGAGCGCCGCACGCATAGCCGTGGCCGTACTCGAAGGGTCGGGAACCACCCATGTCGTCGGCGGGCGTGCAGACGAAGTCGTGGTCCATGTCACACAGGAAGAGGTCGAAGGTCGGCGCGACGCCGAAGCCCAGCGTCACCTTCAGCTGCTGCTCGATGCAGGGCACCGGGTAGCCGATGTTGCTGCCGCCGTTGCCGATGACAAACTGCCCGACGAGGTCCTTGAGGCTGGCGATGCCGCTCTTCGTCAGCTTCGCCGAGACGGCGTTGTCCTGCCGCTGATCCGCGGGGAAGCCTCCGGGCACGGGCGCGCAGCCCCCGCCACATCCGCCGCAGCCCGCACCGGGACTCGCGCCGAGGCCCGAACAGCCGAGGGCGAGAAGCAAGAACCAGGCGGCGTAGGGCGCCGAGAATCGGGAACGCATGGCAGCTCCGCAGAAGGGGCGACAGGTCCGAGCAGACCAGCGCGGCGGACGAAAATCAACGGTCGGCGCAGAGTCCGAGGAAGCCGTTGCAGACCGAGAAGAGGCCGCCGCAGATCGTGGTCTCGCCGCCCGGGTCGCACGGCTCGGTGCAGAAGGTCTTGCCATCCTTGGCATCGAGGCAGATGGCCGTCTCGCAGTCGTTGCCGCTCGTGCACGGCGCGTTCAGCTTGCCGGTGCCGCGCTTGCCGCACTCGCAGGTGCCGAAGTCGACGTCGCCGCAGCGAAAGCCCGGGCTGCAGTCGGCGTTGTAGAGACAGCTGCAGTCGTCGCCGCCGCCGGGCTTGCACGGGCCGGAGCAGGTTCCGTCCGCGCCGCCGTCCACCGCGGTCGATGTTCCGCCGTCGGTCGTGGTCGATGCGCCGCCGTCCACCGCGGTCGATGTTCCGCCGTCGGGGGTTGCCGTCGTCTCGCTGCCTTCCGGGCTGCTTCCGCAGGCGAGCGCGAGCGACATGACGAGGGCAAGGAGAAGGACTCGGGGGAACATGGGGGGCTCCGGCTTCAGAAGCCCCGCAGCCTAGCAGCGAACGGCGGCACGCTGCGACTTTCGGGCGGGGTTACGCGAGGGCAGCCGGAATCGGTCCGGCGCGCAGGTGCTGGTCATCGAGCCCGGCGGCCCGAAACACCGTCGAGAGCACGTTCTTCGCGGAGATCGAGCTGCCGTTCACCTCATCCGGACGGCCGTTCGAAAAGTCGACGCGAAGCGGGCGCAGGCCCTCGGCCGAGGCGCCGATGAGGCGGCCGGGACGAATCCCCGCGCCCATCAGGATGGCCGAATTGCACAGGGAGTGATCTCGGCCATCACGGGAGTTTCTCTGCGCGGAACGGCCAAATTCACTCCAGGCGAGGAGCGTCGTGCGCGACCAGAGCCCGCTGGCCTTGAGATCGTCGATGAGCACCGCGAGGGCGTCGAAGCCCCGCTCGAGCCGGCGCGGCTGCTCGGCTTTCCACTCGCCGCCATGGGTGTCGAGCCCGTCGGCCAGCATCACCGAGACGCACTGCGCGATGCCGAGCCGCAGCGATTGAAACGCAAGGGCGGCCTGCGCCTCGGCGCCGGTCAGATCGTTGATGCGATAGCGGCTGCGCAGCGCGGCCATCTCTGCCAGCTCACCCGCAGCGAGGCCGCGCGGGTTGGAGCTCTCGGTGGCGAGGAAGTCGAAGTGGCGCTCCAAGCGTGCGGCGGTGAGCTGGCGCGCGCGCGTGCGGCTCTCCTCGAACAGCCGGGTCCGGTCCTCCCCAACTTGGCGGCGGGTGCAGCCCCCGGCGGTTCTTGCTGCATCGATGCGCGCGAGAACGTCGGCTGACGGCGTGATGCGCCCGACGGCAAGTGCGCGCGAGAGGTCCTCCACCGAGGCGACCTTGAGTCCTGCGGCGTAGGCCGGCTGCTGCTCGGCGTAGGTCTCGACCCGGAAGGAAAGGTTCGGAACGAGTGACAGCGGCCCCTGCTGCGCGGCGATGAGCGTGGGCGTCGCCGAGCCCTGCGCGGTGAGCCCCAGAGGCTGCCGCCCGGTGAGGAAAAGCCGTCGGCCGACCTCGTGCGTCAGCGTCTCCATGTTGATGCCGTTGACGAGGCACATCTCGGCGTGATGCCTGCGCATGCCCCCGATGGCGGGGCCGAACCGCTCGACGCCGCCCGGCACGGGGTTCGGCACGAAGACGACGCCGTTGCCGGTGCCCGGACCGTTCCATCCCATCGTGGCGTAGCGACCGCCCAGCGTCTCCCACCCGAGGTCGATCTGCGTGACGCTCGGGTCATGGGTGCGCGGATCGCGCGGATCGGTCGAGAGAAGGAGGTCCCAGCCACCCTCGAAGTAAGCGAAAACGAAGAGGCGATCGGTCGCCGCGGGTGCAGCGATGGCGGGCGGCGGGAAGGCGAAGTTTCCGGCGAAAAGTCCGGCGGCCCCGAGGCCGGTCGTGACGAGCAGGCTGCGACGCGAGAACCGGCGAACGGTCACGAATCCCTCCAATGGCATCCATCCGATGCCATCTTCTCGAACGACTCCATTCAGTAGAGATAAAACTCCGGCGCCCCGAGCAGTGCCACGCAGACCGCGCGGATGCCGTCGGTGTCGTGAAGCCTGCGCAGCGGCTCGAGCGAGGCGTCGCCGACCGGAATCCACTCGCCGTGCAGCTTCAGCTTCAGCGCACGGATGTCCTCGTCCGGGTTGCCCTTCGGGGCCAGCACGGCCAGCGGCGCGTTCGCGCAGACGTTGAGCGCCATGTCCTCCATGAACTTCACGTAGAGCGGCGACGCGTCGAGGTTCTCGGTGGTGATCTCCTGGTAGTCGGGATCGCCCAGCGTCGGGCCGAGGACGCCCAGCACGTTGAGGCCGTCCTCGATCCAGGTCGTCCCCATCAGCGCCTGCACCGAGCGCGTCAGCTGCAGGTGCGAGAGCCGGCGAGGGTCGCGCGTGCTTCGCGCGCCGAGGCTGGGATGTTCCAGCGGAACGAGCGGGGACGAGCGCCGGACCGGCTCGAACTCGGACGTGCAGGCGGCAAACGCAAGCGCGAAGAGGGCTGCGGGGCGCATCACGGGCTGCTCCGATAGGCGCGCGAGGTGACGATGGCCCGGATGAGCGACTTCAGCCGGTAGCCGCCGGCAGAGAAATCGCTCGCGAGCCGCCGGATGTCGCCCTCGAGCTCGGCCTCGGTCGGCTCGCGGCGCAGCAGGTGGCGCCACCACTTGCGCACGGTGCAGCGCGCGAAGCGGCCGTCGAAGATGATCGCCTCGGCGAAGCCGCGCGGGCCGATTTCGGCATGGCGCGCGAGCTGTTCGGCTTCCGGTGAACCGTCACGCGCGAACTCGTAGGCCCGCAGCACGCCGCGCGGCTCGCGCCCCCAGATGTAGGCCCGCAGGCAGGTGTTTCGAAGCAGCGGATCGTTCGTCCAGCGCTGATTGCGGCATGCGTCGTACTCGACCGGATGGTCTGCGGGGTCGAGCCAGGTCGCGCCCTGCTCCACGAAGCGTCCCCAATAGGCGGCCGCGGGCTCGAGGGTCTGGTGGCAGTAGGAACAGCCGGGCCGCTTCGCGACGTCCTCCTCCGTGGTCGGCACGAGCTGCAGTCCTCCCGGCGGCGGCTCGAACGGCTGACAGAGGAAGGCGTTGTGGAAGCGGTGCGCGCGGGACCGGTTCGTCTGGAACTTGAGCAGGTACGCAGGCAGAGTCAGGAGCCCTGCGTGCGACGGACCGCGCTCGACGCGGCGCCAGTCGTCCTTCGCGCCAAACGGCAGCTCCGGCACGGACCAGTTGCCGTCGGGCGTCATCAGCAGCTCGGCCGCGTAGCCCCACTGCCATCGGAGGTAGTGCGCGACGGGGCCGTTCACGTCAGCCTCTCGCGTCGTCAGCACCTCCGTGTAGGGGCGGTCGTTGAGCACCACGTCGTCGACGAGCCGAAGCATCTGCTCGATGAAGCCGTCGCGCATCAGGTTGCGCGTCGAGCCGAAGTTGCAGAACGCGAGCCGCGGACCGCAGCCGCAGCGCTTCGAGATGTAGCTGCCCATCGCGTGGCACGGCGCCTCCCAGGGATTTCCGGAGGTATCGACGTCGCTCGCGACAAGCTTCGCCTGGGCCTCGTAGGCGCAGACCTTGACCTGCGTGCCGGGCGCCCAGTAAGGCTCGACCGTCACCCAGCCATCGAGGCCATCGGAGCCGGGGATGGGCGTCCCGTCGGGCTCGAACGCGGTCTGCTGCCGATCGGCGCAGGACTGCCCCTGCGGTCGTCCGCGATAGACGACGCTGCGCTCGTCGTTGACGACGAAGAGCGCGCCGTTCGGGGCGCCACCGGCCGGGGTGAGCTGGGCCAGAGCGTTGAACATCAGGGCGCCGCGCAAGTTCGGCCAAAGCAACTCGCGGTGGTACGCGCGCACCGTCGTCTGAAAATCGCGACCGCTGAGGAAGGCGTCGACCGTCGCATCCGGCACATCGTCGAGTGACGCCAGCGCCTCGTACTCGGCCAGATCCGGCGC
>JACCDP011191537.1_pt1 | contig 20517 bp, 27 predicted proteins | sample 7445841 | NCBI WGS metagenome assembly JACCDP01 (sample SAMN15323441, study PRJNA562643) | freshwater metagenome | isolation source: river surface water | place: USA:Blue River Watershed | collected 2017-08-17
ATACCAGCTGTATTTTTGTTAAGGAGTAATAAATGGCCGTTGATGTTATTATAGACCCAAGTTCAGGCCAAATTTACTGGAACGATGCAGCTGGATCCGGCACACAAACAATCGCAATATCTGGTAATGCAACAAACGCTATCAATATTGTAGGTTATTCAAATTTTTTCAGTCCTGGTGGCGGTGGTATAGGTACACAAACTTTAGCCACTTTTAATGATTCAGCCACTTCAACTTTTGTTCCAGGCACCAATGCTTATGATTTAGGCTCTAGCGCATTAAGATGGAATTTTTATGGCACTGGAGGAAATTTTACAGGTGTTTTATCCACTTCTTCTTCTACAGCTTCAACATCAACAACAACAGGCGCTTTAACAGTTTCAGGTGGTGTGGGTATTGGTGGTTCTTTGTGGACATCAACCACTAATTTTACATCTATCTCAGGTGTAGGATTTTCTAATAGTAGAGCACAAAATGGTTTTACTATCAATGCAACTTCATCATTTACATTTAATATTCAAGACGCAGCAAATAATCAAAGATTAAATTATCATGCTGATTCGAATAGAACTGAATTTACAGGCAGCAATGCAGTTCACGAAATAAGATTAATACATTCAAATAATTCATCCTATACTGGTTTTAAAGCTAATTCTTCTGGAACTGTAACATATACATTACCAGCTGGTGACGGAACAGCTAATCAAGTTTTATATACAAATGGCTCTGCTGCTTTGGGCTGGACTTCATTGTCTTCAGTCTCAGCCATTACATCTTTGAATGGCCTTACTGCATCAACTCAAACATTTGCAACTGGAACTTCTGGCACTGATTTTAATATATCTTCTTCCACTTCCACGCATACCTTTAATATTCCATATGCTGCTTCTGGCGCAACAGGTTTAGTAACTACTCAAGCACAAACTTTAGCTGGGTCTAAAACATTTTCAAGCCAAACAATAATCACCGACACTACTGCTTCTACTACTACAGCCACAGGTGCATTACTTATCCATGGCGGTTTGGGAGTAAGTGGTCAAATTAACTCTGCTTCATTAGTAACTTCTGGCAATGCAGTTATTAGTGGCAATTTACAGTTTAATGGTGTGGGTACTTTTGGTAACGCTACATCTGATACGATTACTTATAATGCTAGAGCTAACTCTGACTTTCTCCCTTCAGCCGATAACAGTTATGACTTAGGTAATAACTCACTTGGATGGAGAAATTTCAAAGTTTCTGGCGTGGGAACTATTGCAACTCTTAATATTTCTTCTACTACAGGTTCTGGTTCTACAACAACTGGTGCTTTGACAGTTGCGGGTGGAGTTGGCATTGGCGGGACTATCAATGCTGGTCCGAGAAATTTATCCTATACCCCTGCAAATTTATTAGCTGGCTTTGCAACAAGCGTTAATGCATTTGCACAAATAGTTTTACAAAATGCTTCCACTGGTGCTACTGCCTCATCTGATTTTATTGTAAACAACGATCAATCTACAGACACTACTTTTTATGGTGCAATGGGAATGAACTCAAGTGGATATACAGGTTCAGGCAGTTTTAATCTTCCCAACGCTGTATATTTTACTTCAACCTCTGGAGATTTAGTTATTGGATCAACTACTGCAAATATTTTAAGATTTGTTTATAATTCTGGTGCTACAGATTCTATGCAAATTACTGGGACTGCAGTTTCAGTTTTATATAATACAGCATCTACATCTACATCTACCGGTGCTTTTACTGTTGTCGGTGGCGTTGGTATTGGTGGTTCTTTATGGACATCTTCTTCTAATTTAGCTTCAGTTTCTGGTGTAACTTTAAACAATGGTACTATAACAGGTACATTATCTGGAACTGCAACTTCTGCTCAAGTTATAGCCACAACTACAGATACTTCATCAACTTTATATCTTTTAGGTTCAAGATCTTCAACAGGTTTTGGCGGTACTGCTGTTTATGTAGACACAAATATAAGCATATCTGGAAATACAATTACAGCAACAACATTTAGTGGGACAGCTTCGTCATCTACTAATACTGCTAACGCAAATATAACTCTTGATACTACATCAACAATTTATTTAACTGGCTCTAGAAGTAATGCCTCTATCGGCTCTACTCCAATTTATGTTCTATCAGGAGTTTCGGCTCTTGGAAATACTATCACAGCTACTACTTTTAGCGGTACAGCGACTTCTGCAACTAACACTGCTAATACTAATATAACTTTAGACACTACATCAACAATTTATTTAACAGGTTCAAGAAGTAACGCTTCTATTGGATCTACTCCAAGATATGTTCTTTCTGGCGTTTCTGCATTAGGGAACACTTTAACAGCCACTACTTTTGTCGGAGCCTTGACAGGCACTGCGTCTATTGCAACTTCTTCAATCAGCTCAGCAACGACAACAGATACTTCATCAACTTTATATCTATTAGGAAGTAGATCTTCAACTGGTTTTGCTGGAACAACACTTTATGTAGATACAAACATAAGCATTGCAGGCTCTCAAATTATTGCTGGAGTATGGGGCGGAACTGCTATATCTGCTGTCAATGGTGGAACAGGTCAAGTTTCTTACACAATTGGTGATATTCTTTATGCCTCAACTACTACTGCACTTTCAAAACTTGCTGCTGGAACTGCAGGATCGGTTTTAAAATCTAATGGTGCTGGAACTGCTCCTTCATGGCAAGCTGATGCCACCGGAAGTGGTGGAGCAGGTACAGTAGCTGCCCCTACTGCTTCAAATCTTGTAGCTTATTATCCTGGAACTGGTGCATCTGTAACATCAAATTCTAGAGTTTCTATAGATACTGCAAATTCTAGTGTTGAAATAAGTTCTCAAAGCTCTAAATCAGGATTAATTTTAAATGCAGTTAACGGTTCTATATCGAATTTAGCTGAATTAAAGAATTCATTTGGAGATGTATTATGGTCGGTTGGAGCTACAGCACAAACTTTACGTGGCTTTGGCTCTTCTTTATGGTTAGACAGTGCAAGTACCTTATTATTAACAGCTCCTGCAGCTTTGTCATTTTATAATACGGCTGAAACTTTCGCCACTTCATTAACTGGTGCAACAAATGCAACTTCAAATTTAACTTTTATTCTTCCTATAACAGCTGGAACTGCTGGAAGTGTATTAGCTACTAATGGAGCTAGTGGTCAACTTTATTGGTCTGCTCCTGGAACTGGTGGCGGTGGAGCCGGAACTGTTGCAAGTGGCACCTCTGCTCGAATTGCGTATTATCCAGGTACTGGTTCTTCTGTAAAAGATGCTACTGGATTCGAATATAGCACGTCTGGAACAACAAATACTGTAAGGGTCTTTGGCGGGGCTGCAATTGGCAATACATATTTTATAGTTAATGGTATAGGAACCACACAAATTAGAGTTGGTATTGGTGTAACAAACCCAGCATACGAACTTGAAATTGAAGGCGAAATTTCTGCTACAAATAAGAGCTTTGTTATTGATCACCCAACAAAGCCAGGTAAAAAATTAAGATATGGTAGTTTAGAAGGCCCAGAAAACGGTGTTTATGTACGTGGTGAGTTGAAAGGTTCCAATGTTATTGAAACACCAGACCATTGGGAAGGATTAGTTTATCCAGATTCATTCACTGTCACTCTTAGTCCTATTGGCAGATTTTCTCATTTATATGTAGAAAAAATAGAAGATTACAAAGTATTTATTGCAGATGCTTATATGAATCCAATTCATTGTTATTACACTGTTTGGGCAGAAAGAAAAGATATTCCTAAACTTATCACGGAGTATTAAAATGGCAATAACAAATAATGTTTCTTTAGTTACAGATTCTTTAGTCATGTATTTCGATGCAGCTAATTCACGTAGCTATACATCTGGAAGTACTTGGACGAGTTTAACTAACAATTCTACAGCTAATGTATCTGGAGTTACTTATGCTGGTTCTGGTGGAACAACTCACTTTTCTTTCAATGGTTCAAGTGCTCAAATTACTGGTGTTTCAACATTACAATATAGCACAGGTCCGAGAACAATTACAGCTTGGGTTTATCCCACTTCATGGGCAAATTGGAATCAAATATTTGGTTTTGGAACTGCTTCATTTGCAACAGGACTTACAATATCTAACACAGGAAAATGGGCAACATATCAACATGATGTAAATGGATATTATGGATCTGATGTAACAACTAATGTTTGGTCTCATGTTGCTGTCACTCAATCCTCGTCTGGTTGGAAAATATATTTGAACGGTGTTTTAGATAATAACGGAAGTGAACAATTAACAGCAACTCAAGGAAATGCATACATTGGAGCCAGTTTTCAAGACTCAGAAAAATTTATTGGAAGAATTGCCCAAGTGCTTTTTTACAATAAAGAATTAACCGCAAATGAAATAAAACAAAATTATAATGCTACTAAAAGGAGGTATGGAAAATAATGGGACAACATTATAACCCATACATTTCTTCTTTTGAGACAATGTGTTTGAATATAGATGCAGCTAATAACAGGTCTTATTCTGGTAGTGGAAATACTTGTTATGACGTATCTTCTTTCAATAATGTAGGCGCTTTAACTTCTGTTTCTTTTGCTGGAAGTGGTGGTACTGAAACATTTGTTTTTAATGGCACAACATCTTTAATAAACTTAGGTTCTACAATTGGCGGGAATGTAACTACGGCTTGGACTTTGGAATCTTGGATAAATCCAACAACTTCTGGAGAAGGAAGTGCTGGAAGAATATTTCAACATTCATCTGGTTCTTTGACTGGCTTTGTATGTTCTTTATCAGGAGCTACTTCGCCAGTTAATTTGCGTTTAGATACATATGCAGTCAGCGGCTTTAATGCAGTTTTATCAAGTTGTGTCACTCTTGGTTCTTGGCAACAAGTAGTGTGGGCTTTTAGTCCAGGTTCTGTTACTTTTTATGTAAATGGTGCAGCAGTCGGTACAAGTTCAATTACTTCTCCTTCGTCATACACAGGTTCTGATTACATTGGTAATAACTCTGGAGCTACAAATACATTCAATGGAAGTATTGGAATGGTAAGACTATATAGAAATACTCTTACTGCAGCTGAAATTAAAAATAATTTTGATGTTTTTAAAGGACGTTACAGCACTGGTGGTGCTGGGGGATTACAGGAGCCACAATAATGGGAGTAGGTAATGGGCCTAGATTAGAAGGTGTAGATTCACTTTTTGGTGCTATAGATGCAGCAAACATCAGATCAGCGAGTGGTTCTACAATTACGAATATATATACTGGTAATAATACATTATCTAGTGGAATTAGTGTCGTACAGTCAAGTGGTGCGAGCTATATTTCATTTGGTGGAGCCGGTATTGTAACTTCATTTTCAAATACTGGAATATCAGGCGCAAATTCAAGAACACTATCAGCATGGGTTAAGTTCACTTCAAAGGCTACCCAGGCTGTTATGTCTGTAGGTGCAAACGGTACTGGTACAGGTTTTGGACTTGAAACTTCGTCTACTGTTTGGAATCTTAGTGTTGGAAACTCTGGAACTGCTACAACTTTGACCTATGATGCAAATGTTTGGTATCAGGTCGCATATGTCGGTGAATTTTTAACAAGCAATTCCATTACATCTAGACTATATATTAATGGAGTTTTGAGACATAGTTCTACTGCAACTAGTATAAATACCACTAACTCACCATTTTATCTTGGTACTAATCCTGCTAGAACTTTAAGATTAAATGGTTATATATCACAAGCAAGAATATATAAAAAAGCATTAAGTACTAGAGAAATCTTAAAAAATTATGATGCATTTAAGGGTAGATACAACTAATAGGTAAACAATATGGCAGATGCAGATAAGAATATAAAAATTACACCTAGCAGAAATAAAACAACCATGCCAAAAATTGTTTTTACTGGTTCTGCAGCTGGTACTTCTGTTATCACAATGGAAGTACTTGATGATAACTCTATATCTTTTTATAGTAATGAAGGTCAAGTTTTTTCATTAGATAATAATTTGACAGTTGGAACAATTTGGTCTGTTAATGATGTTTCTGGAACACCGTTATTAAGAGCTTCTGCAGGTGCAACTATTGGTATTGCTGAGTTTGGTGGGTCAGTTGGAATTGGCCAATCAGTGCCTCTTTACAAACTAGACGTTAAAGGACAAGTTGGGTTTGCTTCTACTAGCGACAACTCTTATTCAGTCTTGATCGATAATGTTTCTGCAGCTGGTTCTAACTCTTTACAATTAAGAGCACAGAATGATTTAAGATTCTACAACTCTGCAAACACATTCTATACCGGATTTCAAGCAGGAAACCCAGCTGCTAATACTACATATACATGGCCATTAGCATATCCTGGTTCTGGTACTTCTGTTTTATCATCTGACACTTCGGGCACTCTTTCTTGGGTTGCTTCAGGTGGTGGATCTGGAACTATGACCTCAATTACTGCTGGTTCCGGTATCTCATTTTCAACTGGTGGGACAATTACAACTTCAGGCACAGTAAGAATTAAAAGATATTATCGTTTGCTTTTCATGTCTGGCTACACTCCAACAGCTGCAGGCGTGGATAGTGTAACACTTAAAGTTCCTGACAATATTGATACTGGTGCTTCTGATGAAATTTATAACTGCAAAGAAGTATTTATGAGGGTCGAAACTGCCACTGCTGGTACTTCAACAATTAATATCCAAAAGTATGGTTATGCAGCTGGCATAGGAACAACATTGTTTTCAACCACATCTACGGGTTCGACAACTAATATAATGTCAGCTGCATTGAGCATTACAGGTGCAACAATATATGAAACAGGTACATCTACCTTTGCAGCTGGTCATGGAACGGTGGGATCTGGAGATAAATTAAGAGTTAACTTTACTGCTTTGAACGCTTCACATACTAACTTTACCATTTCCCTTTTGATAGAAGAGCAATAAAAATGAAAAGTTGTGTCATAAGGAGAAGATTTCACACTTCAGAAGCAGTAGGTACAGCTGTTACAGTTAATCTTGAACCAGGTTTTGGTGTTCCTAAAGCTTGCTTAGTTATGTACACTGAGACAAGTGCTGCAACTGATTCTTTTGATACTACTACTGCAAACAGAACAGTTGGCATTGGAATGATTGGTTCCACTAATAGTAGCGTAACTTCAACTCTAACATATCGTTCAACGCATGCCACAATGGTTGATAACTCTGGTACATCATCTTATAGAAGGCAAAATTCTAATACTAGGTGGTGCATTACTCAAAACGCAGCGGGAACTCTATACTGGCAAGGTACTTCTGCAACATTTTCAACAGATGTTGCATCTTTTGTTTTTGCCTCAGCTACTCCTCAAACAAATGGTCATTTAGATTGTATTATGACATTCTTTGGTGGAGATGATTTAACAGTAGCCGTTAACACTCATTCAATGCCTACAACGGCTGGCGGTTCTAACTCATTCACAGGTGTCAACTTTCAGCCAGATATACTAATTGCAGCTACACCAATTTCTGCTTTGAACACTGGTTTGACTGATGACTTTAGATTTTGTTTCGGGGCAGCTCAAAGAACTCCAGCAGCTCAATATTCAATTTATATGCATGGCGAGGCTAGTGGTTCTGGAGCAATGGACCAGGGTACAGTATCGTCAAATGCTGCTATATTTACATATTCAACTTCAAACGGTGTTGGCCCATACACAATGACTATAACTAGTTTTGATGCCAATGGTTTTAGCATGTCTTCATCTGATTCTGCCGCTGGTTCAAACAATTTTATGATGTTTATGTTATTAAAATCATCAACCCCAAATGATTTTTCTTTGATGTCGCTTTCTACACCCACGGGCACAGGCAATTCTTTTACTGGAACCGGTGCAACATTCGTTCCTAAATGTATTATAGGGGCAGCAACTAATTGTACTGCTTATGGAACAAGACAGACTGTTTCTCCTGGAGCTGATTCAGTTCAATTATTTGGAGGTAATAGGTCTGTAGATTCTTTATATTGGACAGGACTTGGCACCATTCAAACAAATACAGCTGGCACAGCTGTAACTGGATCTTCAACATTTTTTCATAGATTAGCACCTGGCGATAAAATTTACAGAACAGATAATACATTAATAGGAACTATAAGTGCTATAACTACAAATACTGCTATGACTTTAACTTCTAATGCTGCTAATACAAATGCTGCTGGCACTTCTTTTGTTTATAGCAACCCAGGGCAATATTGCATTTCATATGGTGATGAAGATGCAGCTGGAACAAGCGTTGTTTTTTCAAGAATGTCAAGCAAAATAATTGACATGGCTCGGTCTTCAGCTGATGTTCCTTCTAGTATTGATGTAGCTTCTCTTACTGATTTTGATGCTAGAAATGGGTTTAATTTAAATTACACAACTGCAAGTGGATCATCAAGAAAAGGATGGATACTTGCTATGAAAAACACAGACAATGCCAATCAAAATAGAAGGCGAAAAAGCATTATTCAATGAATCAATTATATAGGTGAAATAAAAATGGATCAATTTACAGTAAATGTTCCCGTAAGAGATGTAGATGCTGAGGATGTTAAGAATGCATTCGCTGATGCTTATGGTTATAGAGAGACTATTGATATTGGAGATGGTGTAACAATACCTAATCCAATATCCAAAGAGCAATTTGTAACTCAATGTTGCACGACTTTTCTATTGTCTATTTTAAAGGGTTATATGATTGAAAATGCTGAGACATTGGCTAGAGATGCTGCAGCTGCTGAAGCTGCATTAAGAGCTGCTGAAAATGTTGCTTTGTTCGACCAAGCTCGCTTAGATGCATTGCCAGTTAACCCATTTACTAATCATCCTGCTGTCACCGATCAAACTTTGGATGTAAACTTAGAAGATGGAGAGTTTGAGATTACATTACAAGGAACAGATCCTGAAGATTTACCATTAACTTTTGAAATTGTAAATAATTTCAACAATGGTACATCCGAAATTTTATCAAATGTTATTACATATACACCTAGCACTGCAGGACAACATATTTTAACATATAAAGCGTCCAATGGTACTAAAAATAGTCCTATTGGTACTATTATCGTAAATGTATCTCAATTGAGCCCAGTCTCTCATTCACAGTTTATAACAATACCTTTAAATTCAACTGCATCATTAACTTTGACAGGTGAAGATCCTAACGATTTACCATTGACTCATTCTATTGTTGAAAGCACACAACATGGTGATCTTACAATAGATAATAATTTGTGCACTTATACTCCATTTGCAGATTTTGTTGGTTCAGATTCGTTCACATTTACCTCATCAAATGGTACATATACTAGTGATGCTGTAACCGTTAATATTGAGGTTGTAGGAGAATAAAATGGAATTTATGATTTCTATTCCGATTAGACAAGAAGATGCACAAAATGTTATTGATGCTTTTGTATCTAAGCGTCCTTACAGTGCTCCAGTTCCTCTTGATACTGTTAATGACAATGCTGGAAACCCAATACCAAACCCTATCACTAAAGCAAATTATGTAGAAGATTGTATTGCGTATTTTGTTTTAGATGTTGTTCAATCTTATTTAGTAAGAAAGGCTGCAACAGAAGCAAGATTAAATGCAGATCAAAATGCTACTACAATTGTTGATGAGCTTGAAACGTGGATAAGACAACAATAAATATAGCAGCTGTTCAGTTAAATGCTAAACAATGCTTTACTGAAAAATCATTCTATTCTTATATAGAAAATATTTTCAAACATTCTGAAGCTGATGTCCTCATATTTCCAGAGGATATCAGCTTTTGTCTCGCCTGGGTTAAAGAAGATTCTATACAATCTCTTTCAATAAAATCATCTATAGAAACTTTTACTTCATATATTTTATCTAGAATAAATTTAAAGAAGATGGGTAAATGGATTTGTGATCCTAAGATTGAAAGAATAATTAGAAGAACATTTGCTTCTTTAACGAAAAAATACAATAAAGTGGCTGTAGCTGGCTCTATTTATGTTGAGCGTCCTAATGGAAGATACAATTCCGCATTAGTATTTGATAATGGAAAATATGTTGGAGAATATTTAAAACAAAACCTAGTTCCATTAGAAATATCATGGGGTATTAAAGGTGATTATAATTCTTCACCAATACAAACATCAAAAGGAAATATTGGGGTTTGTATTTGTTATGATTTAAATGACCCTAAAGTTTGCATGGATTTAAAGAAAAAAGGAGCAGACTATATTGTTGCTCCTAGTAGTGGATGGAGACCTTATCCTTGGTATCCATTTAACAGAAAAACTGAATGTCCTCAAATATATCGTGCAGTGGAAAATGATATAATAATCTTAAGACCTTATTTCTGTGGTTATTTATTGCCAGGTTTATTTTTTCAAGGCCATTCTATGATTGTTGGAAAATATGGTGAAATAATAAAAGAATCCAAATCAATTTTTAAACAAGAAATATTATCTTGGAATGTTGTTTTGGACAATTGAAGCTGGTTTAATATTCTTCTTTTCCATATCTTCATTTGCTGTAGTTTCTTTCACCTCAATTCCATCGATTTTGTCTAAGAATTTCATCAAATCTAAGCATTCTTTACCTTGAGTACCTTTAGGGGTCACAACAACATTTCCTTGCTTATCTATCTCTATAATCAATTCCACTTCTTTAGACATCAGATTATTTTCCTAGCTACAATTTGAATAGGGATTTGTTTTTTATTTTGCAAGTCAGCATCTGCAATATTAACTTTGATTTTGAATCCTTGTTTTTCCAATGCTTCTTCTAAAACAACTTTGGTGTAAGCTTGAATAACTCTTTCGTCAACCTTGTGAGCTGTATCATATTCAGAGCAAATCATCTCGTATTTATTTTCTTCTTCGTTCCATAAAAAGCCCAAGTCATTAGAAGCACCTGTAAAAGAGTTCAGTTGTTCTTTTGTAACGATAATATTAGCCACTTCTTTTCTTATATCGTTTCTGTAACCTTTTAAATTAATAGCATTTTCATATACATCTGCTTGAAAACCTAATACTTCTAAAGCTTTCAATAATGATTCTTTATTAACAAGATTACATTTAATTTTTTTATATGCGGACATTACATTTTTCTTCTTATTACATTATTACATTCAGGACATAATGCAGTGTTTAATATTATTTGATCAGGTAAATCATCACATTTTTCCAATCTTTTTATTGGCATGTTCTTAATGATTTCTTCACCATTTTCATCTTGCTCAATATCAAAGCAAATACATAAGCCACAACCTACATATTCGATGTGTGGAAGTTTTTTGTAATAAACTCGATTTTCATATGTGATTATTAAATTGTCTTCTTCAAAGTCTAATGGTAACTTTTCTAATAATCTTTTTTTAAAATCTGGGTGTATTTCATTAATACTATAGGTCAGTTTCATAATCTTCTGAATATTCCAATAGTTTATATTCGTTTTTAATCCAATCAACACATTCAGTAATACCTTCTCTTAATCTAGCAACAGAAGCATAAGCAACAGCATCAGAAGTTGAAATGGAATCTGAAAAAGAATATCCTTCGATTAAAACATCTGTAGAATCGTGAATGCTTTGTAATCTTTCCACGAGTTCTTGAGCATTTAAAGAATGAATAAATTCTATACGTTTAGCATATGTTTCAGCTAAAAATTCATCTGAATCATCTGCCCCATTAATAAGATTGAAGTTTTTCATAATAGTTGTGTCCTATATTCTGATTGTACAAATTAGGTAGGAGACAAAAAATGAAAATTTACTCAGCAATCTTTTTAACTTTAGCAACATTTTTTTTATTTGGCACTGGTTCTATGGCGCAAGATGAACCTAAACCAAAAAAGGAAATCTCTATTAGTTTAAACTCTTCTTACTATAGAAATGCTAAAGAAGTGATTGAAGGTTTTTTTAAACAAGCCAATATAAGAAACAAATATATTGATAGTTCTTTGGACAAGACCGATAAGAAGAATTTTAGTTTTGTAGATTTCACTGTCGATGAAGCTGTGGAATACCTCTCTTCTAAATATAATGTCCAGTTTACTGTCGAAAGTATTGGTAAGAAAAAAATCTATAATGTGGAGCCTAAAAAGAAATGAAAAAGTTAGTTGCTCTGTTTGTGTTTTTGGTTGTTTGCTCTCCAGTTTTTGCACAAAATATCTCAGTTGATTTAAAAGATGCGCCAGTAAGAACAACATTAGAAATGATGTTTAAACAAGCTGGTATTAAAAACTATGTGATTGAAAACTCTGTTGCTGGTTTTGTAACAATGAAGTTAGAAGATCAGCCATTTGAAAACTCTCTTAAATTAGTAATGAGAGCAGCAACAGTTCCATTAACATACACAAAAGAAAATAATGTTTGGATTGTGAAGCAAAGAATATTTACAGAAACAAAACCTAATCCTGTACCTGATATTTCCTTTGACTTACCTAGAACAAATTCATTTGAAGTAATACATTTGAATTATATAGATCCATTTGACTTGCAATCTATTTTTGGTCCTATATTATTTATCAATCAATTTAGCAGATACACAGGTGGCATGAATGGAATGGGTGCAAGTGGAAATGGTGGCTTTGGTGGGGCTGGCAGTTTTGGGAACAGCGCTATGGGAGGCAATGGAGGCTTTGGATTGGGCGCTGGTAATGGAATGGGCGGAGGAGCAATGGGAGGCTTTGGCGGTGGAGCCTTTGGTGGAATGAATGGTGGGGTTGGAGGATTTGGTGGGGGACGTAATTTTTAAATAATATTATTTCATTTGTATTAACACAAATGCGGATTGAAATAGGTATAATATATCTGAGGTAAGTGACTATGGGTATATTTGATTGGTTTGGAAAGAAAAATGACGAACTGTATGTAGAACACGTCCCTAATACAAATATGGTTCCAGATTATTACACAAAAGACGAAGTTGATGCTTTGATTGCAGAATACAAAGCTGCAAATCATGAGCTAAAACACGTTTTAACTCTCAACATTCTGAAACATGACAATGAACTTGCATCTATTCGTGCAGATTTCTTGGCTCATACATTAGAGCCTAAGCCTGAATATATCACTGAAGAGCAGCTTAACTTTGTAATTGAATCAATGACAAAGGCTCTTCGTGAAGAAATCAATGATGTTGCTAATCGTTCACCTGTTATTGTTGATCCTGCTCCAGCTTCTCCTCCAATGGGATGGATGCATGCTTTACAAGATGAAGTTCTAAATCGTTCAGAGCAAACTAAGGCTGAAGTAAAGGCTTATGTTGAGGATTGTCTTGCAGCTTATGCAGTTGAAGAAGACATTGAGCTTGATGAGAAATTAGCAAGCCTAACTCCTATTTCACCAGAAGAAATTGATGCTCTCTATATGGATGAAGCTGAGACTACAACTCTTGCACAAAAGACAATAAATGGTTTTAGAGCTGAAGTGTATAATAAAGCATTATCAGACCTTAAGCTGGTTCCTACTTCAAGAGCAACTGTTGCTGCTGTAAGAGCTTTCTTAGTCAAATTTGTTGAATCATTGAAGCCTGTCTAATGTCATATATTAAATTTTCACCAAGCATTCTTATTGATAGTGATGAATTAGATGAGAATGTGTTGTGGAAATCTGGATATAAAATATATGATTCAACTTTGGTAGATAGTGAGATTTTAAAATTTCTAGAAAAGAGGATAGACCTTGCCTATCCTCTTTCTTTTTGGGAAGAATGCATTGACGATTGGCCACAGATAATAATGCATAAAAATTATCCATTCAAGAAAAGTTTTTGTATTTACAACAATAGAGGTAAAGAAGTATTTACTTTAACATTATCTGCTCTTGATATCAGGACAGAAAATAAATCTTTTGATCAAGCTTTCAAATATGCTTCTAAATATTTATTTTTAATGGGATATGAAACTTCAGGATCGGTACATCCTGAAAAGTTTTACAACAGATTGAAAATATTAATGGATCATTATGAACCAGAAGCTGAAAAAGATTTTAATTTAAGAGTATTTCTAGGTAAAGCAGAAGAACTTTGTAAAGAATGTATCAAATATGAGTCATTTTTAAACTGGGAATCTATTGTTGATGTATAGGTCTTACATATTTATTAATAGAAGATAAAAGTATGTGGTACAGAACAGCTCAACAACAACAAATCGACATTGGATTGCAACATAGCCAATCTAATTTGAATCAAAACACTGGAATTTATGCTACATTTGCTGAATCCCAAAAGATGAGAAAAGCACTGCAAGACGGTACTTATGCAGAGATAAGCACACCAGCAGGAAAAATGCTTTCAATCCATGGTTCAGTAGATGCTGATGGTCAATATTGTGGCCAAATAGCTCCAGGGCAAGTTTTATGTGGACCTGATTTTGATAACTGGTTAAGACAAAAAGGATTTCAAGATCATCAGGTTATTACATGTGAAGGCGGGTTCTTAAATCAATCTATATCAAGTGCAAAGGCCCCTATACAAATTGCTATTCCTACTGCTCCTATTTCAACAGACTCAAGTTCTCCAATGTTCTTAAGCATACAGAAGGCATAAAATGTATTTCAAAACATATTTGATTGATATTACAAAATTAGCTGCAATAAATAACGATGAATGTTTTGAATGTGGTTATGATTTACCAAAACTTCCATATTCTTTTGAGGCATTAGAACCAGTTATCGATGCAACTACAATGCGTGTTCATCATGGTAAACATCATAAAAAATATGTCGAAAAGATGAACGAAGTTTTAACAGAAAAGAATAAAAAGACAAGTTTGATTGAGCTATTAATGGACCCATCTTCCATTGCAAAAAAGAACATGGATCAATTCTTAAATAACGCAGGCGGACATTTTAATCATTCATATTTTTGGATTACAATGTCTCCAGAAACGAACCAAAAGCCATCAGGAAAATTAGCAGAAGATATTGATAAACAATTTGGTAGTTTCGATAAGTTCAAACAAGAATTTATTGATGCTGGTGTAAAACATTTCGGTTCTGGTTGGGTTTGGCTTTGTGTCAATGATGGTAAGCTCAAAGTACAAGGCTTTTTAAACCAAAGTAATCCATATATTGAAAAATGTGGGCATCCTTTATTGGGCTGTGATATTTGGGAACATGCATACTATCTTAAATATCAAAACAATAGAGAGAAATATATTACTAACTGGTTTAAAGTAATAAACTGGAATTTCATTTCCAAAAGATATGAGGGATTATTATGAATTATATTACAAACATGCTTATTATGCATAATCAATTTAGAGTTTTTCACTGGCAAACACAAAGAAAGCCAGGTAGCTTTGCACAACATGAGGCTTTTGGAAAAGCATATGATGATTTAACAGATCTTATTGATGATTTTGTTGAGATCTACCAGGGCAAAAACGGTGTAATCATTGCTAATAATGGCTTCAATGTTACACTTCACAATCTTGGTAATGATCCTGAAGAGTTTGTTGATGAGTTTGTTGATTACTTGTCAAATGTCTTACCACAAGGTTTAGAAGAAAACGACACTGATCTTTTAAATATTAGAGATGAAATGCTTGCAGTATTGAATCAAACTAAGTATCGCTTGCATTTGATGTAAGATATGGATTTGATGAAAGAACTTGCAAATAAAGCAAGATTAGAAGAAGTTGACAGATGGATATTAAGAACAGCATTCCAATCTCAACTCATCAAAAACATTAAAAAAATGTCTAGGGTTTTACCCCTAGACATTTTGATGTTTTTCTTTGATGTTTTCTTAAATATAAATGTCATTCCGCCACATGAGCAAGGCAAACATTTGAATAAAGTAAGAGAGTTGTCAGACCCAGATAGAAAGTTTAAAAGGTTTCATACAAAAGGTAGAAACTAACCTCTACAAGACCCGCAGCCTTTACCCTCATTCAACTCAGAAATATCATCATCGCCTGTAGAAAAAGAAGAGCCACATCCACAGCTTTTAGTTGCATTTGGATTTAAAACTTTGAATCCAGCACCCATAGGCAAATCAACATAATCAATAGTGCAGCCTTCAACATATTTTGATTCTTTCAATGATGTGACAATATTCACTCCATTGCTTTCAAAGACCACTTCATCAATGGCTAAATCATCAATTTCTGTAAGCCCTAGCCCATATTGAAGACCAGAACATCCACCGCCAGTTATACGTAGCTCTAAATAAGGATTTTTGAGTTCTTGCGCATCTATAACATCAAGAATCATTTGAGCAGCTTTATCAGTCAGCGTGATAGTATTTTTCATTTGTATCTTCCCTTATTGTAATATAATCAGCTACTGTATATCCTACTTTATAAAATGGTTCATTATCCTGTCGTATATTATCAGAAGTGTCAACTATACTATTTAATATTTTGTATATTGGAACTTCAATCATATTTTTGGGAAATTCAAAACAAGTTTCGTCATCATTCACAATTATATACATAGCTGCTCTGATTTCTTTTTTTGTCAATGTCCTATTGACAATGAACTTTTCAGGATCATTAGGGTCAGGGATTTGATAAATGTTTTCATTTAATTTATTAAAACATTTGTCAGGAATATTAATGCCAGAAGGATATAATTTTACATCTTTGAAATCATTTAATAATTTTGGAGTCATTAAGTTGTAAGCTGTCATATAATATTTCAACAGAGGACCAAAGTCTTTATTACTCCTACATTCAACTTCTTTAACTTTTAAAAAATCATTTTCAATGTCATATATTAACAAGTCTCCAACAGTTTTACTGTCTTTGATTTTGTGAACATAATGAACAATAATATTTGGATCATTTTTATGATATTCTATTTCATATCTGTAAACCAAAAGCTCACCACGAACTCCTTGATTTGCATCTTTTTTACTATATTCTGGTCTGTCGTTATAAAATGCCATCACATCTTCCTTGCATCATAAACTAGGTTCTTATAGTTGGAAAATTCAAATCCATTATCTTTTAAGAACTTTTCCACTATACCATCAGAACCATTGTTGATGCAAACTATATGATCACAATTCCAGTATTTTTTTTCTTTAAGAAGATCATCACTATTTATGAATAAAACAAAATCTTCAGAAACTTGATCAACTCTTCTTAGCATAGTGGTTTTTCTGCTCAAATAACTGTATGAATCAAAAAACCTTTGATCAAGCCCTATTGAAGCTTGAGTACACCCTTTACCTTGATTAAAATGCAAACTGAATAAAGAAACAAGACAAGGGAAGTTCATCGCAAAAAACCAGTCTTTGTCTACATATGTATCGAAAATTTTAAAAAATTCCTGAAAGTAATCTTGCTCTAATGATTCTTTTACAATTCCCCAATCGAGATTAACAAACTTAGAAAGAAAATCTACGTGGTGAACAATTTTATAAAAACTATTTTTAGCAATGATTTCTTCCCAGTTTTCAAGAACATACATCGCTTCTTCTTTAGGTGCTCTCCAATCAACATTAATCATTGTTTTTTTGCACATTGATCTTCTAAAAGCAATTCCACAATCAAATTCTTTATTACAAAGATTGATAGTTGGCACATCAAACATATGGCAAAAATAAATAAGATTGTTTGAAAGAGTGACAGCAAGCTTGGCGCTTTTCACTAAATGACCAATAGATTCAGCAGTAGAGAATTTCCCCCTTAAATCTATAAAATGCTTATGATTGATATCTAACTTTGAATATCTTTCACCAATAAGAACAATTTGGTTATCTGGATAAAGTTCTAATGTTTTTTGAAAAGCATCATCCCAAAAAGGATAAAAGTTTTCTGGAGGTGTGGAATGAAAACTTGTTGGCTGAAACATAATAAAATCTTTCAAGCCATATTCTTTTTTAATTCTTTCAGATTCTTCTACTGCTTGTTCTGAAAACTCTACGCTATCAACAAGTTCTAGTATCCCTTCTCCACCTTTAAATCCGAGTTGGCAGTTGATATATTCATCATTTCTATCAAAATTAAATCTATCAATGACTTCATCCATAATCTTAGGATTTCTTCTCAAAGCCAGTTCAAAAAAAGTACCCCAATAGCCTTCTGTTTGGGGTAAAAATTCAACAAATCTTACTTGGTCAATAAAATCTTGTGCTTCTAAAAAAGGCACAATCTCTTTGAATTTACCAAGATAAATTACATTTCTACAGTTGTTTTTATATAGATTGGAAAGGGAAACAATAGTGTCTCCCCAACCACATCCCATAACTCCCCATCTAGCCATTTAATATTTCCAGTTTTGTAGCGTGAATGACAGGACGAACAAGAGTAAGATTCATATTTTCATCTCTTAAAACTTCACCTGTCAAATCTGTTTCAGGCTCAACAGAATCAGTATGAACAATGATTCTATACCCTGCATCTTTAATTAGTTTTTGATATAAATAAAGTAAAGAAGCAGCTTTACTTTCTGTTACAAAGAAACTTTTAAGCCAAGAAGATAAGAACTTTTGATCTTCCATACCATTTGCGCTTACTACAACCCAGTTTTCAGGATGTAATAAAGCCAAATCATATCTTGTATTCATAGACTTGATTAGTTGGACTGTTTCTTCATCATTGGTAGCTTTGATCCCAATCTCTCCATCAAAAGAATTAATAATATCTTTAACTTTTGATAAATTGCTTGACACTGATACTTTGTAAATATCTAAAGCTGAATCAAGAATAGTTTGTGCTTCTTCCAACTTATTTTCATCTAATAAATCAAGAAGCTTATAATGATCGTCCAATGTTGAAGCTAAAGATTTGATATATCCCTCAACTTCTAATTCTGAAATATAAATTGTTGGAACGTCAGAAGAGTTAATTAATTTTGGTTCAACAACACTAAACTTAAACTCAGACTCAATTTGGATTCTAAAATATCCCCAAGCTGCATGGTCAATATTTAAAAACAATTCGTGATGAAGATTGCCATTTTCTGCAAACAAATCTGTAGGGACAATTTGAAAGGGATTATGAGCATTAGTATCGCAAAGGCCTAAATCAATGGCTAAACCTGCTAGTCTTTGAGCAATTTGTACTAAGTTCTTGTTATCATCAATCCAAGCATAAATACCAGCTGTTAATGCTTTTTCAGTATCTTTTGCGTGGTTGTTCTTCTTTTTTAAGCTTGCGCCGTTTCCAATATTTTGCATAATATTGGAATTATACAGGGACTAAAAAGAAATAGTCCCCTTCAATGTAGCGATGGTGTTATTCTTAGTATTGCCTATGAGAGGTTGTGTATTCAAAGCATTTACTGAAAAAGAAAGATTGGTGAATGAGTTTTTGATAGCATAACTCAAATCCACACTTTGATTTATATTCTGAGTTAAAAAATCTTTATTGTTGGAAAACTTAACTCCAGCAGAACCACCAAACATCTTAGTACTATATTGACCTGAAAGATTATGCTCTTCTGATCTTGACAAATCCCCATTGAGATTTGCTGACTTTACATTGAAAGAAAGATTAGGCAGCTTCTTTGGCTTTACATCAATATCTGTCTTAAAAATATTATCAGTTTTGTAATAGTTGAATGGATTTGTTTGTGCCATAGATTGAGCAAAAACTGATGTACCAAATGACAATAAAACTAAACTTAAAAACCACTTATTCATCTTTTACTTCCTCATTTTTTAGAGCGCCATCAATCCAATAAAGTTTCTGATAAAAAAGAGTATTATCAATTTCTAACTCTTTGTACTCATTTAATTTTTGTTCTGAAAGCTGAGACAAACCTTCATTTATTAAAATATCTATCGCCCATTTTTCTGTCATATTAGATAAGTCATGATTCATAAAATTATCCATTTGACAAGCATATCCAGGAATAGAAGAATATAAAAATCTTCCCTTTTGTTTTAAGTTAATGAACAATCTATGATCTAAACAATCTGGATAGTTTTCAATTATATTAAAATCTTCTTTGAGGGTTCTATATTTAAAACCAAAAGTCATACAAGTTGAGATTGTATTTTTCCAATGACTGTGAAATGAACGGCGGATTTTAACTGTCTCTCCAAAATCATACATAGGTAAATATTTGTCTGGATGGTCATAAAGAGTTACATAATCTGCAAATGTTAGTCCATCTTTTATTATTGCTGGTGAATCCGGTTTGTGTAAATAATCATCTTCACAGCAATAAATAATCTCATCAGAATCTAGGTTCATGTCTAATATTTTCTTAAATAATTCTACCTGTGAATAATAAAGACCATAACTACCCGAATGAATATCTAAATCCAAGCTTAATAAATAATCTAGAGTTTCATTATCACAGTTGTCAGCAAAAATAAATATTCTTTCATTTTTAAATGTTTGTAGAAAATTATGAAGGCAGAGTTTTTTAGTGGCAAATGGAACTTTAACTTGTTTTCGAGATTGATTTGTAGATATAAGAAAAGTGGCTAACATACTACATTTATAAAAAGAAAAAGCCCCAAGGTGAGACTAACCTTGGGGCATGTAGCTTCGTAACTTTGAAAATACACGCATCTATTATTTTCTCTGTTTTGTCCACATCAAGTCAA